>Ga0115005_10001790_pt1 | contig 17209 bp, 8 predicted proteins | sample ArcOceMetagenome_FD_87163 | JGI IMG/M metagenome (GOLD analysis project Ga0115005, IMG submission 87163) | Marine eukaryotic phytoplankton communities from Arctic Ocean - Arctic Ocean - Greenland ARC118M Metagenome | ecosystem: Environmental > Aquatic > Marine > Oceanic | place: Arctic Ocean... | reverse complement strand
TGACATAAACAAAGAAAGGTTAAAAACAGAAAACCTATACTTCTATTTATCATAAATACACTGTTGTGAAGACAACTACTCGTACAAGTAGTATGTACTCGGTCGTAGATGGAGCATTTGGTACCGCCGCGCGCCGGCGCCGGCCGGTAACCATTCAATTTCAAATTAAATTATAAGGGAGTGGCGCTTTTGTTGGAGTGAGTGCGCGAAGAAGAAAGAACGCTTGAACATACAGTAAAACTGGCGCGGCCGGTCCTTCAAGTAAAAGTTGAAAACTACCGGTACTTTACTGCCTTGTAACTCTTCCTGTAACAACGTTCTTTGAAAAAATGGGGTACAAAAGGGTAAACAACGGAACGCCCCCATCCTTCTTCCCAATTGTGAATGACGCCAGAAATCGAAGATTTTCTATTGGCCCACAAGTTGCACCATATGTTCACCCCCCCCCTATCACTATTGCCCCCTCCCAACTGAAATGAAAGCAATATTTTCTAATTGGTTCAAAATGACGCGGTTTTTGAAAATGCAAAGTTCCAATTTTCATTGGGTTATAAAAATAGTAACCAAGAGAAGCTACTAGATCAAACTTGTAAGTCAATACAACACCCATCATCTGATTCTGACACACACCCATCTGTCTGTTGTCTGTACAGCCTTCCCATTTTAGATTCGGGAGTTCACTGATAATCATTTATTGAAACGATTGAAGTTGATCCAGTCCATACATTCTTCATAATTTAACAAAACAAATACAGAACATGATTGAAATACGCTGGAAGAAAGCAAGTGTCCTCGCAGCATCACTGGGTTTGTGTTTGCCCGCGCCCGCCATGGCGTTATCTCCACTGCAGCAGACTCGTATAATGAGACCGCTGAGTCACGGTTCTCCCTTTTCAATGTCAATCCCTATGCAGACAAACACGAGGCATCGCAGAGGTGTGAGGTCTAGACTAAACATGTCTTCCATTGATAAAGTAGAGGGTGCTGCAGAGTCTGTGTTTGAGGATGTTGATGGCATTGGGGAAACGACCACGACTACCGAAGACCAACAGCAGAGCATTGGCGTGGATATAACTGCTGTGCCGATGTCAGTGCCAGTTGCAGATGAAATTGAAGCTACCATTCCATTAGTACAGGAAATCATTGCCTCTGCACTATCTGATCCTGAAGTAAATGGAGCAATCCCTACAGACAATCTCAAGCAGAAGGGCGCCGAAGCACAGGCACAACAAATTGAAGAAAAAACACATATTGAAGCACCCAGACTTTCCAAGATTATAAAATTCGCAATACCAGCTGTTGGAGTGTGGCTCTGCAGTCCCCTCCTCTCTCTCATCGATACGAGTTCGGTCGGTTTGCTATCTGGGACTGCCCAACAAGCTGCCCTCAATCCTGCAGTGGCCGTTACGGATTACACCGCCCTGATGGTGGCATTCATGTACACTGCCACTACGAATCTCGTGGCTAGTGCCAGTGCATTGGAAAAGGATTTGGAGGATAAGCCAAAAACGAGAAAGACTTTGGTCCAGTCCATTCAGTTATCTGGTTTCGTCGGTCTTTTTCTTGGCACCATGCTTTCTACCCTCGCGCCTATACTTTTGAGAGGCATTATTGGAAATGATACCATCGATCCTGAAATCTTCTCAGCTGCACTGAGATATGTACGGATTCGGGCGTTGGGTTTCCCCGCCGCTGTGATTATCGGATCTTCTCAGAGTGCCTGTCTTGGTTTACAAGATATCAAGAGTCCAATGTACGTCCTCCTCGCTGCCGCTATTGTGAATTTCATTGGAGACATGATTTTTGTTCCCAATGCCAACGCGTGGATAGGAGGAGCGGCGGGAGCTGCCTGGGCCACTGTGTTCAGTCAGTACGCCGCTCTAGGCATGTTTTTGAAGTGGTTGAGGAGTAAGCCTAAACCCAAATCTGTGAATCTGACCAAAGCCATCTTGGAACTCACCGGAGAGTCAAGTGAAGGACAGTCGAGGCGCCGGAAGTTCCGCAGGAATCTACAAAAGTTGAGCTTTATGGATGGACAGGATGTGGAAGCTGATGTGGATGTTTCTCAAGCTAAACCTCGACCATTCTCCAACTTTTTCAAAAAGAGAAAGAATCGTGCGAATTCCACCAATGACAATGAATCGTTTTCGACAAGAGGATTTCTCTCAGGGAAGATTAGAAATCGTGATCTGTTTAAGTTTCCTCCCCTGCAAGACGCAAAGAAATTCTGGCCATACGTTATTCCTGTTACCACCACATCCGTTGGAAGAGTTTCTGCATATGTTGCCATGAGTCATGTTGTTTCCAGTTCGCTTGGTACTCTAAGCATGGCTGCGAACCAGATTGTACTATCTGTGTTTTACTGCCTGACTCCAATTGCAGATTCGTTGAGTCTCACTGCGCAAAGTTTCCTCCCGGGAATCTTTCAGGAGAAATGGGGAGCAGCTCGTGCTGATGCACTAAGACGTGCTTCCATTAACTTCATCAAGGCTGGTGCTATCTTTGGGTCTTTTTGCGCTGGAGCTGTTAGTCTCGTTCCGATGTTTAGCAAGTTCTTCACCTCGGATCCTCTTGTATTGGCGCAGGTTCATTCTGTCATACCGCTGCTCGCCGGCATATTTTCAGTCCATGGAATCCTTTGTGCGGGAGAAGGCGTGCTTTTAGGGCAGACTGATCTTGGATTCCTGGGCAAGTCTTACAGTTCTTTTTTCTTCGCTGTACCTTACTTCATGCTTCGTTTGAAAAAGATTGCTCTTTCTGGCACGAGGAGCATTGATCTTACCTCCTGCTGGGAAGTTTTCGCTTACTATCAAATCGTCCGTCTCGCTATGTGGTGCTTGAGAGTTCATGTCCTCGTAGGCAGGGCAAGAAAAGATGAACCTGTCAAGGCTTGAAGATTTTAGAGGAGATTATTTTTCTTCTTGGCTTTCCAAAGCCGTGTCATGAGCTCATTCAAATCAATAACAGCCATGCACAAAAGAGGTGAAGGTGTAATTTATCACCTTTCAGGCCTGACCCTGATTGTCACTTACATCAAGTAACTGCAGAGGAGCGATTTATTGCGAATGTACTGTTCGGTCACTTGCTTTGTTTTCAGCGCAAAGAACGTCGAGGCATCACTTTATTTACGAAGTTAGTAGCTCCGTTGAATATGTGTAGCAGGCATGAACGTAGGAAGCATTGGTAAAAGAATGTCAATGTTTTTGCTCTTGGTTGTTGATTTATCGATGTTTAGTTTTAGCAGCCCAAACATTTGTTGGTATAACCAGCTTAATAAAAAATGTGTTCAAAATATCCCCTCTTCTACGTGTAGTCTATCTACTTTATGACGACAGGTTATTCAAAGCCGCCGGAGAATTCTGTTTTTCAGGTTTTTATTGTTTAGGCAAGGTTTAGGCTTGTTTTTTAGGCCCAAACCTTGAAAATGTCTGTCAGATTTTGATAAAAGCACAAGGTACCTGAGCGAGCGAGCACTCGTACCACGTGGAATGGAGTTGCGTTGGGTTAATGCAGCGCTGACAACTAACGAGTACCAACTAACAAGGACATCAGAAGTGCATCACTCTTCCTTTTTCCATATCATGCTTACGAAACCTTTATTTTGCATAGTTATGGTTCTCGCAACACGACAGCTCAATGGATTCTCTACGGCTGTAACAATCGCGCATCGTAGGGCCGCTGCTAAATTGGATCCTCCTGAGAAGAGCAGCAGGAGTCACGTACCTCACAAACAAAACCTTGGGAGAAGTTCCAACTCACGTTTATCGATACCGGCACTACGTGTGGCAACAAGAGAACAAGAGGAGGGAAATATTGGAATCTTATCATTTGGCTACGGTAGTCTCTCAGTAGCCTATGTGACACAGGTGATTATGGCGTTGAACAAAAGTGGACCCACCCTCACTTTTTATTCCGCTATCGGTGGTCCCGCTCTAGCTGGTGCTTTATCTTTGATTTTGAGCAGGGAAAAAAGGAGTAATTCCAATGACAATGTTTCCTCGAAATTGATGAATGGAACGTTGATGATTTACTCTTGTTTATGTCTAATTCTCGTGGGCTTGGCGCCACAGCTTGACAAGCCATTTGGGAAGCTTTATTTCATCAGCGCTTTGTTTACATTTTTAGTCAATGCCAAAGGATACTCGAGGGGCTATCCAATGTCAGGATTCGTAGAAGAAACCAAAAGAATATTGCCTCGAATTCATGAGGCCAACGTCTACGCACGTCCAAGAGATCTTCCGAATTTTGTCTACTTGGTTGGCATGGTTACTGTAATTCTTCTGAAGGCCGATATTATTCTTCCATTCTTAGCGGATCCTTCTAGTTACCCTTTAAGAGTTATGGCTTTTAAAGTGAGCTCGCTTGCAAAATTAAGTGTACTAGGAGGAAGCTTAGTGACTCTTCGGGATGCAGCGAATCAGAAACTTCTTGGGCAAGGCAGATTCAAATGTTTGAATCTATTTGTTAGTTATATTTTTGGTTCTCTGGCAGGTACGTTTTGTGTCAACACTGCTTAGCATTTTATTTGCGCAATCTGTCCAACAGATTTTTATTCTACTTCACAGCACTGGCATTGTTGAACGGAAACTCTTTTTATTATGTATCGAACGGTTGCTTGCTTGTGTGCTCGGCAGTTGCTTGCCTGAAAAATGCAATTTATTAGTATGATATGAGAGATCATGCAAATTCGATTCGTTCATGATTTTTTACAGTGATGACGCTGCTTACTGTACGCACTTGCGAAGCTTGCTCCTTTGTAGAAGATTTCCAGAAACAAATTGATGATAAATCTGGTACATGCATGCACGTATTTGAGGTAACATTAAAATGTTGTAGGTTGAAATTTATTATTCTAAACTAGTTTTTCATTGGATTCTCGACAACATTATTTTTTTAGGGATTGTTTTCTGCTCTTGCCAAATGGATTTCGGATGGAACCGAATTTTCTTGACCGTTTGCTTTGTGATGACACAACTGAAGAAACGTCAACACTATCGTTGAGTTTACTGCTCATATTGTGACTTCTGGATGTGGTCCCATTTATGGAATTTTCATCTACATAGTCAAGTTGGGTGCTTCGGGATAAACCCGTTTTGGATCTAGAAGTAAAGGAGGCGCCTCCAGTTGAAGGGCTCGAAGAAGATGACAGTGATTGAGTTGCAGTTGCCTGGGGTATTTCCATAAACTTCGTGCTGAATTGTTGCTGGACGGACCCTTCTCTGATATTTTCAAGGTTGTTGACGGGCATCATTGTTTGAGGTCTATCGGTTTTGGCAGAAGAAAAGTATGGGTGTTCTAGGACTTGTCTCATATTAGTGAAGCGTTCATCTGGATCGTAGTGCAATAGTTGCTTGATCAAGGATCTTGCTACGTCATCGATCTCTGCAGGTAAATGCCTTAAGGCTTTCTTCAAGTTATGCTCGTCCCATTGACCAATCTTCCCTACTTCTAAGGATGACATTGCTCTTTTCCCTCTGCATGCGTAAGCAGATAAAGGAAGGCCTGCGATTGCTTCATAGAGTACAACACCATAAGCCCATACATCGTAAGACGGACGAGCAGGAATTGATACCACAACGGCTGTGATTGCCTTTTTTCCTAGTGCAGCTCGTTTGTTCTCGACCACAATTGATTCAGGTGGATGATAGAATCCACGGTTTGGATTTGATGGTTTTCCGATTGGAACGCTTCCGCCAACACCTAAAAGCTTCCAGCGATTTCCAAATTTACCGATGTTGTGAGTTCCAAAGTCGCAATGGACCAGATTGTGTTCGTGCATGTGAAGAAGAGAAATACCAATCCTTTTCAAAGCTTTCACCGGGAATGGTTTGCCAGCTTTTCTCAAATCTAACATGAGATTTTCAGCTGTGGTATCTGCTCCTTCCATGGTAATACAATATCCTGGCTCTGCCATTGCTTCGGAATACGCTGCATGCTGGACTGTGTGGTGCACACTGATGATGGCTGGCACATAGTGGCGCGAGAGATGATAGTCTTTGCGCACTTTCAACTCACGCTCGACAATATCAGACCTTGATGTCAACTTTGCGATAACTTGCTGTCCCTTCTCCTTACGAATTTGGCGCAATTTATCATCCACACTCTGTTGAGATCGAGTTGAAAGAGTTGAACGTATACTCTGACGGGAGATAGCGGAAGTCACAGACATATCGTCAAAGTCCTCCACAAAATTGCCAAGAGCCTGGTCTTTCTTCTCTTCGTGGAGAATCGTGAATGCACTGCTTTGCGTGGACGGAGGATCGTAGCGAAGGGCATAGAATATTTGAGTATCACTTATAGGGTTCGTGTACGCCGGTCGTTGGTTCACAACTTCTAAAGTGTTGAACAAACGGAGCATGACACGGAGTTCGTGCTTGCAGACTGTAGTGGCAGATGACAGAGCAATCTTGCCATCTTGGCCTTCCACGTGTGCGAGTGCCAACACTTGAGGTTGAGTGCACTGTTGAAGAACCTTTGTGACTACCTGATGATATAAATCATTTGTATTTGTAACGATGTGATTCCATGAAAAATGATGTGGAAGAAGCTGCGCTCTGACCTTTTCTTCGAAATCGATAGGCATGTCGCGCTTTAAGAGATTATGAACAATGAAGTGGGTATGTTCGCGCTGTGTCGCAACATGGATGGGCATGAGTCCACTTTTCTTATCAACGAGTGTTGCAAATTCTGGTGCATGATTTAGCAGTCCAAGAATAGTTCTGTCGTCAGCATCATGCTCAAACGCAAGATGCAAAGGACTCTGGCCTTCGCTATTCAATGTCGATGCAGCATTCGGATACTGAATAAGAATATTGTTGATCACTGCGGGCTTGCATCTGTTCTTCATGGCAATGGATAACGGCAAGTCACCATTCATATCAGTCCTGGATGCGGCTGCTGAAAAGCATGTAAGAAGTGTTTTCACAACCACAGGGTCGACTACTTCACCGCATTTAAGAAGTAAATGAATAGGCAAGTCACCGTTTTCATCAGTTCGCTTTGCAGAAGCAAAGTTCTCAGCGAGAAGAGCTGTGATGACACCAATTGATGCATAATTTCTACAGGCAACATGCAAAGCTAATCCTCCTCCGGAACCGTCAATTGGCCTAGAGATCATTGTAAATGCACCCTCGGATGAATGCGCGAGGAGAAACTTGACAGCATCGACAGCATCAAATTGAGCTGCAACGTGCAAAGGCAATCGGCCTTTGTTATCCGTTTCATTAATTCCATCCTTGTAAGCATCATAAATAATCTCCAATGCAGCCAAATTATCATTTGCAGATGCATGATGAATTGGTAGAGCGCCCATATGATCTCGATGAGCCAATGCTTTAGGATTCAAAACAAGGACTAGATCTACAAACAATGCCCATGCTCCACTGTGTCTAGCAATCACATGAAGAGGAAGTTCTCCGCTGGATGGTTCAACTGTTTCAGCCAAAGCTGGGTTTTTGTCAAGAACTTTCTCAGCATTACTCCAGTCCTCTTCCTGAATGTATCGAAACAAGTCCTCAGCCTCAGCCGATGCAACAATCGGAAGGGTTCCTTGTTGAAGATCACGCAAAACCTCTTGATGAGGTACTATTTGGACAGGCTGAGAGCGAGCAAATTGTTGCTTAACTGCCTCATCTTCTTTTTGTTTGGCGCTTAGCTTCGCTTGAACAAAACGAGCTCTGGCTTGTCTTCCACGGTATAATGCTTGCAAGCTGATGACACCCCATAAAGATTTAAAGTAACAGTCCCTAGCCTGGAAACCACGAACTCTAGCTTGAATGGCGATAACTGCATTCGATTCAAGCGAATGGTTTTGTTTTCTGTACATGGAAGTTTTAAAGGCTCTCTGGATTTTGATGGCCGCAATTCCCATGACCACCAAGTCGTTTGTGCGGCGATTTCTATCATTCTTGGCGACACAAAGACGAAGGATAGATTGAATCTTGATTGCAGCTACACGCATCTGCAGGAATCTTTGTCTGTATACCTTTCCTCTCACAATAGACTGTATTTTGACAGCACTGCCAAAAAACTTTCCAGATCGAAGAGCCTCAATCCTGTCAAATGCTTCGCGGCGGAGGAAAACCTTTGTTCGACCTAGTTGTAAACCTGCAACTGCGCACCTTGATACAAAGTCAAGGCTCAAAAAATCTTCTCTAGTTTCGGGCCTTGCAAGGTTTTGGCTGTGCTCGGCGCGCTCTTTCATGGACATCAATGAGAGACGATTCTTTTTCTTTTTCTTTAAGCCACGCTTCTCAGGCGGAGTCGTAACAGAGCTTTCGACGGCGAGAGACTGTGGGCCATTGACAATGGCTGATCCCTTGAAAAACACTGGTGTGTTGGGATGAGCATGCCTCTGTAGGAATAGATATAAAATGAGAGAAAGTATAAAAAACGTGACAATTTTTGAAACGAATTGTACTTACTCTTGGAGAGTTCAAATCATTTTGGGCTTTTTCGGCCTCTTTGATGTTGATGAGCATTTGTTGATCAGCCACCCAGATCTCATAAGCAATCTTCGAGATGAGACTCTTAAGTTTCTCTTCCTTGTTACCACTCCAGTTGAGAACATTGGACAAAGGAGAAGTAGGAGTTTCATTTCTAGAATCCCCAAGAATATAGTAACGTGCCAAGAACACATCATGTGGGTACCTTGTCGGATATCCAGCTCGGGATACCCGTACAGCTTCAAGAACTCCACCACATCTTAATTGATCGACAATATTTTTCGGTTCAAAAGCGTTGGGTGTGAGATCATCATTCGGCTTCAAACAGCGAATGTAGTGCGGTGTGGTTACATCAATTCTTTTTCGCAAGGTTTTCAATTGAGAAGAAAACTGAGCACCAACGGACTTCGTGATGACCGACCCTCTTCCTTTCCTCCCTTCAACGCGAACGAATTCGCTGACACAATTTAGCAGATTAAAGGAAGAGTTCTTCAGGAGAGCTGCGGACTTGGCAGGTAACTGGTCTTTGTTCTTTTCCAACCAGCCTTTTGTATTGTACTCAACCTTGCCAGCGTAATGCTCAATGCTAAACTTATAACGGACGCGCTGGGCAGAAGATGCAGAAAACCTTTTCTGTTTATCAGCTTTTGAGTAAAGATACCGGGTAAACTTTTCATCGTTGGACTGGGGAACAATACACTGCTCATCTAGAATGGCCAACATTCCAGTGTGCTTCATATCAATCAAATCCAAGACATCCTGGTTATCAGGGAAGGCAATGTACTTCCACAAGATTCCCTCCTTCTCGTATTCCAACTGCTCGAGTTTAAATACGTACTTGTTAAATTGCTGCTGAAGGGCTTCGTTGGTGTAATTAATACAGAGCTGCTCAAAGTTATTACTCGCAAAAGTCTCAAAACCGAAAATATCCAATACACCAATGGATGCACCTTTTCTACCGCTGGAGTCTGTTGATTTGTGGATACTTTTGTTAACTTTTCCCACGAGGTATTCGAAGGCACCACCATAGACTGCCTTGATGAGAGCCTCTCGTGCCTTTTCCGCTTGTTCCAAACTAAGGGATTTCTTGATTTTTTCGTGTACGGTGTTGATGGTTCTAGAGGTGAGAGCGGATGCCAAATGATCAACATCGACACCCAAGAGGGTAGCAGCTGCCTCTGCCGCGTGGTCCTCCACTAGAGAACAAGAGTCGTCACCAGTTTCCATAAAGGTCATATTTCCAGCCCATAGGACAGCAACAACCAATCGCATCAATGACTGAGTTGTGGCTGATGAGAAACCAATAGTTCCCTGCAATACGTGGTAGAAAGTAGAATATCGTAAGTATCTTGATAATCACAAACATACCTACACTTGCACAGAGTAAATATAATCTCAAAGAAACTCACCATTGCCGTCTTCATTTCTTCATGGTTGTCTCTATCGCTCACTCCATCTCTTCTTCCATATTCACCAGTGGCATTGAGCAACTTAAAGTCTTGAACCTGGAAGTCATCAATAAAGAATTGTTCCCTCTCAATTCGAGTAGCTCCACTCAAGAACTGATAAAAGACGTGATAATTACGCTCGTGCTGGCCAGGATGAATCAAACGAACCTTCTCCAACAGGTATGTCTCAATACTAGCTCCCGTCAAATGACCAGTAGGATTGAACTGGATATCAATATATTTTCCAAACCTGGAGGAGTTATCATTCCTCATAGTTCTGGCATTACCAAACGATTCAAGAATAGGATTCGATTGCAAGACCTGTTGCTCAATGCACACATCATTCTCATCATTCTGTGAAGCAGTGGAAGTGGCAGTGGCATCCGGGGGAAAGGGCGTGGAACTACTGCTAGGATTCAGAGAAGCAACCTTGGAAAGCATGGCCATGTAATTCAGAACAATCTTGGTAGTAACCGTCTTTCCCGCTCCTGATTCTCCACTGACGAGAATACTCTGGTTAGTGGGCATGGACTCGATCCCTCCAGCCGTGCCCTTGTGGTGCATGAGGAGGTTATTCTCCATCCCCCTCATCATGGCGCGATAGGCATCGTCCGCAGTCTGATAGGCGTGAGGTGGCAAACGCTGATTCTTGGTCTTGGTCATTTTCTTGATGAGAGCGTCATTGGTACGTCTCTTGAAGGGTGTCACGCTCTCCTGGGTCAAACCAGCATTCGTCCCCTGCTCACCCTGTAATCTGTACTGTTCCATGACTTCATCGGTGTAGAGTGGCATATTCTTGAAGGGGTTAACGGCGATAAGGATGGGCCCTGTGGAGGTGTAGATAATATCAGAATCGTATCGCAGGCGGAGGGCGTGAAGGATGGCAGGTTCATGTAAGTGCGTCAATCCAATCAAATCATCGACTCCACCGACTATTCTCTCGTCTTCTGAGGAATGAATCGACGATGGACTATTCATGAGAGCATTCTTGGGTGAATGGCCGGTATTATTGAGCTGATAGGATCTAGGCAAGTTCCTCAGTTTGACTTCATGATGATCCGCAGACTTGAGCTGTTCGGTATCGATCGTGACGACACTTTGAAACGGCTGTTGTTCGTTGTAAATAGATCCGTTTCCGCCCCAGGTCGCTTTGGAGGGTGAGTAGCCATCGGTGCCTTCGAACATTGGGTCGTTGGTGAGAGTCAGGTTGATGACTGGTACTTTGCCTACGAGACCGTCTTCCTTCTTGGTGATTCGGGCAGGTACCCATCCCCAGCGGGAGGATTCGGACCGAAGCCATACGTGAGCTCCTACTTCCATATTGCTATTGAACTAGTGCCTTGCAGTTATTAACCGATGATACAGTAGATGAAATATTGGCCAAACTAGTTTGTTGTAATCTAGACGTTTGCGTTTACGTTTGACTTCAAATGGCAGGTTTTTGAATTTTCCAATTCCCACGGTTTCAAATCGTGCGTGTTTGGCAGTTCGTTACCGTTCAGTTTGCACCTCTTCGTCTCAGGTCTTTTGGTGGAGTTGCTACACTTTGTACCCTAGTTTTTACAAACTCAAATAACAAAGATTGCTTCAATATGAATTTGTTGGTAGTATTCAACGAGCACTTTATGTGAGAAACTAGTAGCGGTAGGGTAACTATTTGATTTTTTAAATTTTCGGCAACGCCAACGGTATTTTGTTTGAATCGAAAATCAATCAAACTTTTCTGGTCTGTTTCATGTCCTGAAATTTTCAATGCTAAAAGCTAGTTAATTTCTCACGGCGCCACAGTTTTCAACTTTTAAAATGTACCTCAGCCCTTTGACTAAATTAGTTTCTTTATTCCCATCTGGAAACCGGTTCCCGCGGGTTATTTTCAATTTGTCCTCGAGTTTTGGCTTTCCACGCCCTCGCGAATTACACCACCTATTGTACACCGACCCTGTTTCAACACACCAAATAACAAATAACATCATCATCATTACCAACGCTTCGAGACGTGATCATAGAAAGATAAGCACCTTCACAATTTATGCCTCTGGGAACCTCAGACTGACTTTGTGATTAAAACTGCAACCACTTTTCTTCAATTTTCATGCAACGGTCCGAGTGACACAAGCAAGTAGCTGAGGCACAAATCCACAAGAGACTGTTACACGTTTGACATAAGTTGATAGAATCGTAACAAGTACATCACAGACCGGTACCGTGCTGACAATACAATGGACAAGTTCAGAGAAAAGTATAAACTACACAATAAATACCGCCAGTCAAAATCAAAATCAGCTACACGTACTGCTAATGCTGGAACAAATGGAGGGTCCAACTCCACTCCTTCAAAAGAGAGCAAGGGGGTCACGATGATTGGGGAAAAGTCCAAGCTATACGCATCGACATCGACGTCCATGTCGGCATCAGCATCGGCATCGGCATCTTCGTCAGTCACTATATCCACGGCATCGATATCCTTTGATAGTGGAGATACAAAGAGTAGTGCTGCTTCTGATGCCAAGACTGGGGGGGGTGGCAGAACGAATCATTCTCTTCGTCATAAGAATTCTGCCTATCAGCCATTAGGTAATGTCAGTGGTGGTGGTAGTGTTAGGAATGGAACCGCACAGAATCAAATATCAAATCAACGTCATAATAGATATCATGCATTACCACGGTCTGCTGAAGATGAACAGTCGCATCAGAAATGGAAGACTGATAATGGTGCACGTACCAAAGAGAACGGAAATGATTCAGAAATTGCGTCGAGAACAAATACAATCGGGATAGGTGCAGGAGAACAATCACAACAACAACCACGACAACAACGTGAACCACAACGTCAACGACAACAACCACAACATGATCTTGCCTCAACCGATTGTGAAAATGATACCCCCACACATCAGAACAAGAACTTGGAACTAGCACCATCACGACCAATACACACACCACGAATCTCAACACCAGCACGCAAGAATACAACTACCAATACAATCATTGCAAAAACTCCTCCACGAACGGCACAAACGCACACCAGCGTCCACATGGTACCAACAGAAGCACAGCTTCGTTGGGCACAATTTCATCAAAAGAAACGAGCGGCTCAGACACGGGAACGGATTCAGAAATTGATGACATACCCGCTTCACGTTCAGCATGTGAAGTGTGCGGAGAATGGGGATGGTGATCCGTTTTCCAGTGATGAGTCCGAGGGCACTGATGTATCTAAAACTAAGGGGGTGAAGCGGAACGAGAGGTTTGTACTGAGTCGGGGGAGAAGAGCACTGTTGCGAGTGTCGGAGAGGAGAATGAAAAAAAGACGAGTGTATATCAAAGAAAATGGATTTGTCATGACCCCCGTCGATGAGGAATTGTCTTCTTCGGAAGAGGAGGATGAAGGATCATCCTCGCATGATCAGTCTGTGACGCGTACTATCGATGAGTCGTTGGTATTTGATGAAATAGCGGAAGCACTTCATGCTGGGGATTCGTCCATATCAGAGGATAATCCTGCGAATGCGATTCATGCAAAACCCAGCACGAGAAGCAAGGATACAATGAGCGGTTTAACTAGTTCTAAAAAGAAAAAAAGGAGCTCCAAGAAGAAGATGATTGGTGGGCGACGTCTGAAAGGAGTGATGCGGACGATGGACTTGACAGCGGACGAAGATGAAGAGAGAATGCAACGGTTTGAAGAAGCATACACCCTGATGTGCAGTGTGAAAAAGAAGAGTGGTACGAATAATGTGATCAAAGCCAGTAAAATATGGTCCCGTTCCAGCAAGATTGCGAGCGCGATATCCATTGACGGAAGAGTTTATGCAGATTTGCAGCGATCGCCTTCTATCAAACATACGCCACCGTCAAAGCTTTATGGTACGGAAATTGTGGGAGCCGAATTAAATGGTGTGCACCTTACAGATAGGGGTGCTTCATGGATGATGCATCTACCGAAACAAGATAGAGGGCGTCCAGTGAAATTCTTTGGTCACAATTACCAACCAAATGCAAATGGCGAAGACCGAGGTGCAGCGAGCTTTATTTCGCCGAGCAAGAAGAAACTTATGGAAATTGTCGATAGGATCCAAGTCAGCAAACCTGCAACAATTCAGGAATCTCCTCACAGCCGGACACAAAGCACTCACGCTCATGATAGAGCAAGTATCCCCAAGAAGTTACAGGATCACCCAAGTGTTGGGAGTTCCCATTCTAACACAATAGAAGATGATGGCAGTCGCACCATCAATCCAAAAATAACATCCCAAAAATTAAAAGGTAGGATCAATGTTGCAAGTATCGGAGACAAACTATCTCAGGGTTTGGACTCTCAAGAAGTGGACAATCAAGATGGCAGTACATATACAGACGGCGACAGTGACCTAATTTACGAGCAGAAGATTCAAAAAATAGCCGCGCAGATGAAATCAAATAACTCGGTCATTGATACTGACAACCACAGCGACATCTCAGATGGAGTGGATGCATTTCAGGAAGCTAGGACTGGAATTTTGATGATGTCCCCAACCATTATATCAAAACGACTAAATCAGGCAATTGAAACCATACAACTGGGTCGTTGGGAACAAGTCGGTTATTTGATCCTCGCAAATCCATGGTTGGCAGAGATGAATGATGTGTCCAACCAGTATCTTCTTCATAAGCTCGCATTGTATGGAGGCGGCACCATAGGCGTTGTTGAAGAATACTGTGAACCTGCCCCAAAAAAGCTGAATGCTGATCTAATAAAAGCTTCATCAGCCGCTATACACAAATTTGATACTCTTGGAAATTTACCTCTGCACTGTGCAGCTGAAGCGGGCAACAAAGAGATGGTCAGTCGCCTCGCGAAGATTTTTCCGGGCGGCTCCAGTGTGAGAAATAATGACGGACAATTACCATTACACCTTGCTATTTTGGCTTGTGGAAACGAGAAGATTAAAGCTCCTGTAAGTTTAGTTTCGAAAATCCTTGCACTTTTCCCTGCGGCACTTTCAATTGCAGACAACGACGATAATCTCCCCCTCCACCTCGCTGCTGCGTTCTTGACCGGAGACGCTGGTGCGGAAGTTATTCACCTACTAGTTGATGAAGCTGAGAAACAAGGAGAAAACTTAAGGTTCTCAAGTGCCGTAAAATCATTAGAGAACGTTGATGACATAATGTCCAACGACGACGCAAACGATCAAGAGGACTTGTCTATATTGTCTATCAAAAACACATTGGGATGGAATCCGCTTGTGACAGCTATTCAGATGAGTGCAGGGTATCAAGTTTTAGATGCATTGTTAAGCCGCTCAGAGGTTGACACAATTGCATTTGCGACGAACGAATTTGGTCAAACGATCCTGCACCAAAGTATCGTACGGGAAATTTGTGACCCACCATCCATCATTTCGATCCTGAAAGCCTTTCCGGATCTTGTCAGATTTCGCGATGAAAACGGGGCGCTTCCCATCGAAGTTGCGTGTATGCGTGATCTAGATCCAGGAGTCATATTCGCTATCGCTTTGCTGGACCTGCCGATTGATCCTGATAGTGAAAATGTTGAAATTAGGGACGGATTTGGAGGAAGTTGGTCTTATTTGAATTGTGACTGCGATGATAATTATGTCCACATCATAAAAGAACTTCTAGATTTGTGCGATGATTACCGTCAGAAACGCACCCTTTGCTTTTTGAAAGACAAACAAGGAAAAAGCATTATGAGCAGGGCAACACCAAAATGTAAACGCGAGCTGCGAAAAACATTGAGATTTGATGGCAGGTATGAATTCATTGGTGGTGCCAAGGCTATGAAGATTCTTGGAGAAGAGGTCAAAGTTTTCGAAGCCTTGGATTTTGGTTCAGATGAGGAACCCCGAGATGAAGGGCGCAAAGTCAGCATCAAATACTATTGGAACAAAGACGCCTTCACTCGAGCTGTGAGTAAATTGTCTCACCGTCATATCATCCATACGATTCAAATCAGCTCACTTGCACTGTCGTATTATCTCTATAGACGGAATTTATACGAAGAATCCAATTTGATGATATCCAATTTGCTCACACCCGATTCTTTGAGACCGACTCAATCGAAAGCAAACTAGAGCGTTGTATAATCGTTGAAAGTCCTGGTATTACCTTGCAGACAATAGTCACCAGCATGGCTAAGAAAGAATACAAAAACGACAATGATCGTCTTCAAGCTTACTTGGCAAAAATACGGAAAGTTCTTAAAACTATTGGCAATTCAATCTGCTTCTTGCACAAACAAAATATCGTACACGGCAACCTTCACTCGCAGTGCTGTGGTAAATTCGAAGATGGGTGGAAGTTGAGTGAATTTCTCGGAGTACAATCTTTTGGAGATCTCATATCAACTTCACACATGATTCACTCATTGCCGCCAGAGTCCGTCACTTTCAAGGGGGGCAAAGGTCATGTCTTGAAAACAATAACGGCTTCTCCTGTACTGGATATTTGGGCATTTGGTAAGCTAATGTTCGAAGTGTTAGTTGGTAAGCCCCTACTTCCCCACGATCTTACAGTAGATAGGAAACATGACCAACGATACTTACAGTCCCTAGGAAATTGGAATCAAGATGATTTGACTGATGTCGTCACAAAAATAGAAAATAGCAGCAACGGTACATTAGCTGCTGATTTAATTTCGCATTGCCTTTGCAAACGCCCAGAACTCAGACCGAGGAGCATGGATGAGGTCCTCTCTCATTCTTTCTGGACTGCATCGTTGTCTCAAAGGAGAAGCACTGTTGGTACAAGGAAGTATAGCACATCAAAGCCACGATTCCAATGTTAGAGGATCGTCGTCAAAGTTGCTACATACGGAATAAAAACTTCAAACTAATATGATGTATTGTAACCTGGTATGTTTGTCGTAAAGCTACTTGAATGCATATGTAGTTTCACTACACGTAGAATGTTGAGGTGAATCATTGGCATAAACAAATGATATCATATGTCAATGCTTTACATGAACATATATGATATTGATATGATTTGCTGATATTGTAAGTTGTTGTGAACAATTCATTCGTTTTTTAAATTGTCTACACGAATTTTGAAATTGAGAATGTGGACTTGATGTGGAACGAATTTTATTGACGTTTCATATTTACAAAAAGCGACCTTTCCCCCTTTTCCCCCCTTTTTCTCCGTGTCGCCAGGTCAGCAACCAAGAAATGCGCGCGCGTAACACGTCGAGTGCTGCCATTTGCATGACTAGTTCTATTTCCATTGGCAGTGATGGTAGGCATGACTTCTGATAGCGAACTGGAAGGGGTGAGAAATGAGATAGCTGAGTGTGAAAGGGCTGACTTCTGCGGC
>Ga0115005_10001789_pt1 | contig 17210 bp, 19 predicted proteins | sample ArcOceMetagenome_FD_87163 | JGI IMG/M metagenome (GOLD analysis project Ga0115005, IMG submission 87163) | Marine eukaryotic phytoplankton communities from Arctic Ocean - Arctic Ocean - Greenland ARC118M Metagenome | ecosystem: Environmental > Aquatic > Marine > Oceanic | place: Arctic Ocean... | reverse complement strand
TTTTGAGCTATAGGTCTACTTGTATTTATTATTTATTATTTATTCATCAACATCAATGAAGACTTCTGAGCATATTAATATTTCCTCTTTGTGTCCGGCGGAAGCCTGTCTGAATATTTTTTCCCAGGGATCATCTTCTGGTGGTTCCTCATCAAGACAGATATGTGCATCTTTTTATGTTTTAAAATTGGGCATTGGCAGTAGTGTTCCCACATCATGATGACAGACAGGGGAATGAATAAAAAGTGGCTAATAAATAGCTTTTCATAATTGAAAATTCAAAATGGCCTTTTAAAGATTTCTTTCGAGTTTAGGGGGCGCATTGTTGTTGTTGGTGCACCCGTCATCTTTCGCTTGCTCGCTTGCTCGCAAATAAATGCTGGGAATTCAGAATGCTGGGATTCCGCTCCACCTGTACTCATTTTTCTCTAGCTAGACCCAAGAACGGACCGAACTTCTCATACTCTCACAACCACTACAATATCAATATCAACCATGAAGTTCTCAATGATTACCACCGCTGCTCTGCTTGTACCAGCAGCTGCAGAAGTTTTCCTCAAGGAACAGTTCAATGATGAGGTAGGTTTTTGAAATTTGTTTCAGCAAACTGAAAACTAGTCGATTATTCATCTTTGCTTCTAGCTAGCTTCTTGATCCTTTCTAGAATTGAAACGACACACCACGCAGCCCCAAGATCACTTACATTTCAAAGCACCGACTCACCTCTTCTCTCAATCTCTGTTCTTTCTCATTACTTATTCGTGAAGGCATGGACCGATCGCTGGACAATCTCGTCCGATTGGAAATCGGAGTCCGATTTGGGCGAATGGAAACACACCACTGGAGAATACTACGCCGATGCCAGTGACAAGGGAATTCAAACTGGAACCGATGCTAAATTCTACGGAATCAGTGCAAAATTGGACAAGCCATACAACAGCTCTGACGGTAAGGATATCGTCGTTCAATACTCGGTAAAGCACGAGCAGGATATCGACTGCGGTGGAGCATACATCAAGCTCCTTCCCGGCGGAGATGATTTTGATTCAAAGAAATTCGGAGGAGATTCCCCCTATGGAATCATGTTTGGACCTGATATTTGCGGATCTACCAAGCGTACTCACGTTATTCTTCACAATGAGAGACTGAATGAAAATCTCCTCATTGACAAGGATATTCCTTGCGAGAAGGATACATTTTCCCACCTCTACACTCTTGTCGTTCGCACCGATAATACTTTTGAAGTCTTTGTTGATAATAAGTCGGTCAGAAATGGAAAGCTTGAGGATGCATTCTCCTTCCTTGACCCCATGGAGATTAAGGATCCCGCTGCCTCCAAACCCGAAGACTGGGTTGACCAGAAAAAGATCCCTGACCCTACCGATGTCAAACCTGCAGGATACGATGATATTCCTTCTGAAATCCCTGATCCCGATTCTGAAAAGCCTGAAGACTGGGACGAGGAGGATGATGGAGAGTGGGAGCCACCAATGATTGACAACCCAGACTACAAGGGGCCCTGGTCTCCTAAAATGATTGACAACCCAGATTTCAAGGGACCTTGGGTACACCCAATGATTCCCAATCCCGATTACGTCTATGATGAAAAGATGAATGCAGTATGCCCTGGAGGATGTTCTCATGTTGGATTTGAGCTTTGGCAGGTAAAGTCTGGAACGATCTTTGATGATATTTTCGTCGGCGACGACTTGGCAGAGGCGCAGAAGTTTGCAGAAGAGACTTTCTTCAAGAAGAGGGATGGTGAGAAGAAAATGTTTGATGAGCAAAATAAGGAAAGCGAGCCTGATGCCAGTGAAATGGATGATGATGACGACGACTTTGATATGGATGGTATGGATGGTATGGGTGGGTTTGAGGACGAATTCTAAGTACTGGTAGGATTTTTGCGACAGAAATAATAATGCACTGGGGTATCTCGGAATTTGGCAATTGCAATCAGCCACAACAGACTAGTACTCGTATCGATAATCATTTTTAGGACCATTTGAATTTGACCTTGCGATCACTTATCATTATTGTGAATTGTTTACTCTTCTGTTACGTTCATAGGTACACGTACTGTATTGGTACCACGTTGTCTTTCTTTTCCGGCCCAAGGTGAACGTATCAATGTCTCATCATCATTTTCACATGACCCCGACCCTGACACTGCCGATGCTTTATCAGATTGACTTTCTAAGAAAGCAATAAAGAACAGCTATTTTACAAAACAGTCATTTATTACTTATTACTATGTACATTAGCTATTTCATATTATCTCCCGCCGCCGCCCTTCTCTCTTCGAGAATTAGTATAACATGCCACCGTGTTCGCTTCATCGAAAAAATGAGACTTTTTCATTTCAAAAATGAATTGAAAAAACGTAATCATTTTTCAATTCGTGAATTCTTGGTGAATTCAATAATGATATGAGTATGAAAAAACTGTCACTGCGCGGCAGCTTTTGATTTTACACTATATGCTGCTGCTGTTCGTCCCTCTCTAGAGTACTCGTACTGACAATTAAGCTAGCTAATTCAAACCCTCATTCAGATCATTCTTGACGTTTCAGCTGGACCAAATCATTGTCTTGCTGTTACAAGTTAAGTTAAATTGATTGCTTGGGGATCCAACGTCTACGAGCAGTGGTGTCGTGTCTCACATCTCAACCAGTCAATACTTCAACCAATGCTGCACCTCTGTGGACATCAAGATAGGAGGTACGCTGGAACGAAAGAGAAGAAGAGCGCTTCCTTATGGGATCGAGAAGATAGATACGATGGACGAATGAAAGAGAAGAAGAGCATTTAATTATTGGATGATATCTGTTTACCACGTGAAATACCCATCGTTGGAGCCGACGATTATATTATCTTCTTCAAGTCTGCGCCAGCTGGGGGGGGGGGTATTACTGGCTTGTTGGTTATACATAACAACGCAGCCATCGATAAGAATAGTGTACTACTGGTGTACTGGTGTACCTACCGTACGTCTATTAGAGGTGGGGGTGGTGGCGAGCGCGCGGCGAGTTATTTCTCCCGACCAATTAGCGTGTGCGCCACAGGCATCAGGTGTCAGGTGAGGCGTGTAGGGTCATTCACCTTCCGACTAATTAGTGTTGCTTCCAGCAGGGGGTAGGGGGTAGGATTCGTTTGTTTATTTACAAGTACTTATTAGGTCTTAGGCACAGGGGGCACGCTCGTGACTGCTGGCGTGCCCCTCCTTAACAAAATGAACTCCCCGGGAAAACAGGTACCACGAGGACAAATTGACGTACTAGTACTGCAATCTGCGACTCTACAACGAGTTTCTATTTTGTTACGATTGGTCACACCTCACTTAGTAACGGTACTTGAAGCTTTTCAACTCCTCGATGCGTTCTTCAAATGAAATTGGAAATAGGCTGCTTTCCTTCTGGTTTCGTCGTTTTCATATAAGATGGCGAACGCAGGAATTCCTAGCAATCTAACAAGACAAACTATCTTTGGCAAATGTTTTTATTTGTAAAACGAATCCTTTACATTTTTTAATACTGTAATAAGTATGTTTCTGTGAAGAAATTCAGTTTTTAACGTCATTGTTTCGATAATTACTCTAGAAACATATACGGTACGAGCAAGGTGATGATCTTCAATACGCACTTTCCCGAACAATCTGGAGTTCCACCCCTTTCAACAAAACTGCAAGTCTTGCTTCTGTAGGCTTTAAGCTGCAAGTGCATTTCCAGAATTTCGTCTAGACATCTTACCCTGTCTGGTTCGGATGGGACTGATGAGCCTGCGTGAAGGCGTGTGTTTGCTAGTAGACCTAAGAGTCATTCTTGGCGTCAAAGGTGCACAACTAGATCTAGAGGATTCAGAGGAAACATCACTGAGGTACAAGGAATCATAGAAATCTGGAGGAGACAGTCTCTGTCGGAGGTCTCCACGATAGAATGATTTGGACTCGGATTTCTCTTCGAACACCTCATCCAGACAAGAAGGGTCGAAGAAACGAGAAAGGTGGATCTGATCTCCATAATCATCAGTATAGTATGATTTACAATTTTTTCTCTTGTTTCTGGAGACGCTGGGAGGCGAAAGGGGACCGTGTCTAGTGGGATGCGGGGTATAGAAAGAGTCAGGAGAGAAGCTTTGTGTCATTCGTTCTTCTCTAGCAGCAGTGGTAGTAGTGGAGGGAGTGCTCATGTTGAGAGTGTATTGGATGATTTAAAAAAAGTTTTTTTGTGATTGATGGAAGAAGAGTGAGACAACATGATTTTTTTAAATCTGACTCGTGACTCCGGAATGACGCATGATTTTCAGGAATGACTGACTCAATCAATCGTATTTAAAACCACGCTAGACACGACTGGTCATTTCTAGGAATGACTGGTCAATTTCAGGAATGACTAATGACCTTTTTCTCTTTCTTTCTTATCAGTCATTATTAAACATCGTTGTACGTACGGTACGCCTTTTGATTGTCTGCTGGCACATTTATTTTTCCGAAAATTAACACAAGTATTATGTCAAGAAATTCATTTAAGAGAATTGTACACAAATTCAAAAGAATGCTGCTGAGGTGTCCATCCCTTGAGAAAATCAATCGATACAGCGTTTTTCCGAATGTCCTTTCCCAGCAATGTGTAGACGCACTCAACCATTGGCTCGAACTTGTACTTCGTGGGGAATATGAACACCCAGACGAAACATTTTCCCACCTCTACAACAAGTCTGTCAGAAATGGGAAATAGAAAGATTGAGGATGCATTCTCCTTCCTTGACCCCATGGAGATTAAGGATCCCGCTGCCTCCAAACCCGAAGACTGGGTTGACCAGAAAAAGATCCCTGACCCTACCGATGTCAAATCCCTGATCCTGATTCTGAAAAGCCTGAAGACTGGGACGAGGAGGATGATGGAGAGTGGGAGCCACCAATGATTGACAACCCAGACTAAAGGGGCCCTGGTCTCCTAAAATGATTGACAACCCAGATTTCAAGGGGCCTTGGGTACACCCAATGATCTTTGAGTTTGAAATTTGAAATATTAATGATTCAAACTTTTGCTCATAATATCAAAGAGACTAGAAGATATTTTCATACGATCAGTACTGGTAGTATACACACCCGACTAAGAAGTTGCTCTATCTCAACTCTAGAGAAGCCACTGAGATATTGATAAATGGTGACCCTAAATGTTCCCCCTAGTGCGATTGCATCATTCTTTATTATGGTTAACGCAGCAATAGTAATGCAGGCAGGCAGGCGAGGCTTCATTTGTTATTCCTTCCATCTGCAGCACACATGCACTAGTATCACAAGTGCCAGTTACATTACATGTCACATTTCCATCAGGCAGGAACAAGAACACAATGCTTGTGCTTGCACGCACCAATAGACCCCTTAGAAGCATACAATTATGCGGCATTTGTAAATGATTTGGAAAGCATCAAGTCGAGCCTTCAAATTTTTGTAGACTTTTTGCCTGTCCTCATTCTTACAAAGCTGATTTTAACTACATTCAAGAACCCGACCAGGTACTGTGGTATTATGCAGGTCCAATGCCATGAACGGATTCAAATTGTGTAGGATAGGAAAAAGAATAAAATAAAATCTGATGCTCAGTGAGAACTGATGGTGATGAAAGACTGTGGCAATGAAAGATTAGCGCAAGCAATAACATAATTCCATTCTATCGCTAACTCAATCTAGCTTTATATCATTTTTGGCGTCCACGTAATCGGGAAAACTTCATCATCAAGTTCAATTTCACTAACGTCGCCATCGTTTTCTACCACATCCTCGACATATTTTCTCCATAATCGACTTTTCATTGCATCCGCTGTCCATTTGGCATTTACTGGAACAAAATGCAAGCCTATCCCTCGCCTTGGTAAATCTGAAATATTGGGCCCAGACCCATGCCAAGTTCTGCCGTCTATTCAATTTGTTACATACAAAAGTTTATTAGATCACAGGTGATGCAATAAAATAGTTCAAAGGCAGAATAAGGCAAGTTCTCACCATGTATACTGATCCCCCCCGCTGCCACACCAGCCATACTTTCAAACTCGAGGTTGCGAATATCTATCCCTGCACGTTCAGCTGCGGAATGCAAGAGAGCTTTCCCACCATCATCTTGAAAGAAGTTCTGAGAGCTTCCGACTCGACCGTCACCCCACAGATGAGAAGATTTCACGTATTGCAGTGGTCCTAGGTCTGAAGACAGATCGTCAAGTGCAATCCATACTGTACAAACGTCATTTGGCTTAAACATAAAGTATGGCGAATCACGATGATATGCTAAAGGTGGAGCTCCTGGCGGTCTAAGTAAAGAAAATTGCTTGAGCGCTTGTTCGATAGATCGACCATAACATTCAAGGCGTTTTTGCACAAAAGAAAACTCAGCCTGATACGGTAAATTTCAATTTTGCAAGATTTCAATTGACTTGACTCACTTTGCCCATATTTGATCTTGTGCCAGTCGCGCGCCTTCTTCCCAATTCATCAGTTTTGCCACCAACTTTCCCAGGAAGGGGTTTGTTACAAGTTCATGAAAGAGTCTATCCGACTTGTGTATGTTAATCACTTGGAAAACCTTCTTTCTTGTATTGCCTGAATACCCAAGTGCTTTCTTCGAATTTATCCTTCGCCGTAAATCCTCGTCTTCTGTTCTTTTGAAGCCATCGCCATCATTGTCATTTCCTGCTTTTGATGAATTCAAGTTATCATTTGACATAGGCGTCTTGATGAGCTTTGGCGATTTATCGGGTTTCATCTGGGTGTCATATTCCCCACGAAGTACAAGTTCGAGCCGATGGTTGAGTGCGTCTACACATTGCTGGGAAAGGACATTCGGGAAAACGCTGTATCCATCCATCGAGAATTGATTTATTTTCTCAAGAGATGGACATTCCTCAGCATTTGTGTACGATTCTCCAAGATGAATTCTTGGACATACTTGGTGGTTTTCAGATGCCATGACACGCCGACTTTCAACGCGAGCAGACAATCTAAAGGTGATAGTACCGGTACCACCGTGGTACATACAACAAACAACAACGCTGTGTTGTTTATTTGGTAGGTAGGTACAATACGACGACAAGAAGTAGGTTCTGGGATTACTACATATAGATGGAACCCCGGGTATCATCACACAAACAGTACGTCTCTTCGGGGCGCGAACAACAAAAATCAAGAAAAACGTCAGTCAGCCAACTTCAAACTGTCTGTTTTGTGCTCCACACCAGTTCCACACCCCACACCACCATACCTCACTTGCAAAGCAGAAGCGATAACTTCTGATACCACCAGCCATCTATTTAACTGAAAAATGAAACTTTCTCTCGGAATAACAATTCTTGCGGCACAGGGTTTCTATTCCCAGGCATTTGCCCCTTCGTCTTCCTTCACAAGCTTCCAAACCTCTCATTCATTTCAAAAAGATGGTTTCTCACCTACTACTCAGCCTCTCAGGCAACAGAAGGGAACTGAAATGAGAATGATGTTTGATCAACTTTCAAATGCCATCAGTGATGTTGCTAAGAATATTGGTGGCCGTCAGAGGTGAGCCTTTATAATATTTATTTTCCATGCGTGACATTATGTTGATGATTCATGAAACCAAACTAACTGCTTCAATAGAATGACAGAGAAATCAATTGCCCAGGCACTCAAAGAAGTGCGTCGTGCGCTTCTTGACGCCGATGTAAACTTGAACGTCGCTGATACGCTTATTGAAGGAGTAAAAAAGAGAGCTATTGGACAAGAAGTAACAAAGGGAGTGACTGCCGATCAGCAATTTATCAAAGCAATGTATGATGAGTTATTGGATATGATGGGGGGTGATTCAACTGTGCAAAACAGTGGAACTATGAGCAATACTCCTGCTGCAGTATTAGAGATTGGATCCGTCGAAGAACCTGCTGTCATTTTGTTGGCTGGTTTGCAAGGAGCGGGAAAGACAACTGCAGCAGGAAAGTTGGCACTTTATTTAAAAGATAGAGAAGTTGATTATGAAGCTGTTGCAGCAATGGGAGAAGAAGAAGCAAGTCAGTTGTTGACGAGTAGAATGCCCACTAGAAATAGAAAGGTTCTCTTGGTTGCCGCGGATGTTTATCGTCCCGCTGCCATTTCTCAGTTGGAGATTTTGGGTGCAAGTATTGGAGTTGATGTCTTTTCCATGGGCACCGACGCCAGTCCTGTTGATATTGCTCTTTTGGCAGTTGAGAAGGCAAAGGCCGAAGGGTATGATACTGTTTTAGTAGATACAGCTGGTAGACAGGTAATTGATGAAGATTTGATGGATGAGCTTAAGAGAATTAAGGAAGCAGGTACGTCAACATCCAAAATCTATAATCGTTACATCAACAACATTGCACTTTGAGCGCTTTATCTCACACAAAATGTCCATTACTTAAACGAAGTCTCCCCCAAGGAAACTCTTCTTGTGGTAGATGCAATGACTGGACAGGAAGCGGCGTCCTTGACAGCTTCTTTTGATTCTGCGGTGGGCATCACAGGAGCGATCCTTACCAAGATGGATGGTGATTCCCGCGGTGGTGCAGCTGTGAGTGTCAGAGGAGTTAGTGGAAAACCCATTAAATTCGTAGGTACTGGAGAAAAGACACCCGATTTAGAACCATTCTACCCTGATCGTATGGCTTCTCGTATTTTGGGAATGGGAGACGTTGTTAGTTTGGTAGAAAAAGCCGCAGCTGAGGTATCTGACGCCGATGCTGAAAAGATGCAAAAGAAAATGCTCGAGGCAAAGTTTGATTTTGATGATTTTTTGCAACAGACTTCATTAGTTGCTAAGATGGGATCTTTCGCAGGAGTAGCAAAGATGCTTCCAGGAATTGGCGGACAGCTTGATAGCTCAAAGATTCGCGAGGTTGAGACTCGGCTGAAAAGAAGTGAGGCCATGATTAGGAGTATGACCAAAAAGGAGCGTGAAAATCCCGAGTTATTCATTGCAGACAGGAATGCCAGATCACGTATTCTTCGTATTACAAAAGGATCTGGAAATTCATTTGAGAACGGAGTCGGTTTCATCAGCGAATTCCAAAAGATGAGAACAATGATGAGCCGCATGCAAAAACAAATGGGACCTGGAGGAGGTCCTGAAGGAATGATGGACCCTGCTATGGCAGGCGGAGATGGCGGATTAGCAGCTGGAAACCGGAAGATGCGTCGACAGGCAAAGAAATCGAAGAAAGGAGGCCGTGGAGGTGGAATGGGCTTTGGCGCTTAAAAAATGATTACTAAATACTCTATTGTATTATCTTGAATCTGTATTAGCGAGCAAGTTCACTCGTATCAGGTCAACGTCTACGTCCACATTATCCTTTGAATGGAATTTGTATAGCTTTGGAATGTCAAATTTCATTTCGGCGACTACCTCCACTTCGTAGCCCCACGATTCAACAGTTTTAATGAGATACTGCCTAGTGCTTGATTTGTGAAACGAGTACACTGATCTTTTTGCAAGCCTAATCGCGGTTCTAAGAAATGTCACGTCAATGCCTGCATTGCCTGGTTTAGTACCAAAAGGAGGATTAGTCATCACCGTGTCAAAACAATTTGACGCAAGTGGAATCCCGTCGTCAAAGGGCCCAATACTTTGAGGAGAAGCAATAGGTGCCGAAGGAGCATGGCTGCCCCTACCAGCAGCTCCTCCTCTCCCCTTTCCACGCCCTCGACCCCTTCCAGCTTTGTGACTGCTGGACGGATCTTTTCTTGGAATATGCTTTAGCTTTGCAAGCAAGTATTCAACAGCGCAGAAATCTTCATCATCTTCATCTGCTGCACCAAAACCCATTTCTTTCATATTTTCTTGCGCTATCGCCAAGGCTCCCTCGTCGCAATCAACAAGAGTTACCTGGTTCGATCCTACAATAGCACTGCCGATACTCAACATACCGGTACCACATCCTAAATCAAGTACGCTTCTACCGTATCCAATATCCTCATTTTGAAGAGCTGAATAGATAATGTAGGACGTCAGCTCTGGAGAAGTCGCATACTGCTCCAGAGTGATGTTTGGATCAACGAACTGTGGTGTTGGTACAGATGAAAGGGCAGACTGCAAATGCTTCAACTTCATTGTTTCGAACGGATATCGGATACTGAATAGAATACGGTAGGACTATGCAAATAGAGGATTGATTGGTTATTTGTTGTTGTCTATTTCAAGTTGGAGTAGAGAGTCGAGAGTGGTGAACATGACAGACACCAAAAATTTCGAGTGCAAATAAAAGGCCTTTCACTTTTCCCGCAGGTTCTAAAAATGAGGTATCAAATGTGCAACGTCTTCAACACAACTTCTATCAAACCAATCGTACTGCATGTAATGCCAACATAGCTTGTACAAAGTGCCGAAATACCAAAACAAAGTTACATGTCGCAAGAAGAAGTTGGAATAGAGAATTGAAAATGTACTCATTGTTAACTCTGATAGTGTTGAAGCTCCTTACGACATCCTCCTCTGCATTCGGACTTGTCCAGAGAACACCAACATTTAAATCCTCGACTTTATTTGCTGAGGACCCTGGTATCTTGAAGGCGACATCATGGCAAGATCTATCAACTTTGCCGCCAGTTCATTTATCCTTGATTCTACCCGCTTATAACGAGGAATTTCGGATTAGAGAAACTCTTCTCAATTATGGAAACTATATATTGTCATCAGAAGTATGGGGAAGAGACGACGGAAAGTGGTGCGACATCTTAGTTGTAGACGATGGATCTTCGGATAGTACTGCAAATGTTGTTTTGAAGTGCGGTCAACTGATGAAGGGTATACATGTCCGTTGCGTCTCATTGGAGAAAAATGAAGGCAAAGGGAGTGCAGTCGCAAGAGGCCTAGAGTTTATCCATCACGAAATAGAGAATTCGCAAGATACGGGTTGTGTGATACTTGTTGCGGATGCAGACGGAAGCGGCGATATTGAATACTTGGATACTATAATGTCTCAGTTTTCTGAATTGGTCGAAAGAGCTTCGGAGGAATGCAATGCCTCTACGACTTCTAAACATCTCAGCCCATGGAAAACAAAGGCAATGTTAGTGGGTAATAGAGCTGGCAATACATCTCTTTCAAGGATTGTCACTCGATGGGGATTTCAAACACTCGTGAAAATAATATGTGGCAATTTACAAGTCAATGATACTCAATGTGGGTTCAAATTGATGACAGTGGACACAGGAATGACATTGTACTCCAGCCTGAACCTCAAGCGTTGGACACACGATGTAGAAGTACTGTATAGAGCCAAAGAGCTCAAAATACCTGTCATGGAAGTCAACATCGGCTGGGAAGATAAGGAAGGATCAAAACTTGCAAGTAATGTTAGAGAAACTATCCTTGTCAGTGCTCTGATGTTGGGCGAAATCACAGTGATGCGAATATTTTACATGATAAATAGATGGAAGGCGGTTGAGTGATTAATTTGCGTTGCGATGCTTCTTCTCATCTTCTCATCTTCTCATAAGATTCAAACTATCAGGGTTATCGCGTGTGAGATCGTTTTTATTGAATTTTAATTTGCTTCTCTTTAATTTCAATTTGGTTTGTGCAAGTTGGAGTGCAAGTTCAAAGTTGGTTTGTGCAAAAATACAATATAATTCATTCAGGTCGTCAGTCTTCAATATTGACGGGCTTACTGAACATCACCTATCAGTACTTGAGCGTTTTCTGCATAGAAAGGAAGCCAATACATTCCAGTCGCTCTATCCTGGCTCGAGAGAGGTTGCAATTTGCGTGCATTCCCTTTGATTCATGAAACGTGCTATAGAGTCCGCGAACATTTTGGAAGTATACGAATCATCATCCTCTATCTCAATCAAACTTCAAATAAATACTTGTAGTGTGTTTGAAGCAAAAACAATCGATTTCCTCCAACTTTCTATTAGTGTCACATTACAAGCTAGCTGGTTCTTCCTAGCTGCTCTACAAGTAGCTAGAGTAGATAGACGCCCTCTAATAGAGGGACTTTTTGTTGGATAGACAAATCAGGTAAAATACTGGTAAAATGCACGATCATTCTCTTTCTCCTTCTCTTTCTCTTCTATTTTACTGACATTTTTATCATAGAGGTACAAGATACTAGATATAGACAATACGCATGAGGTTACGAACACTATGTTTCTGGATTACCTCTTACTACAAGGCCGTTTGCAATTTATTCTTAGGAAACAGCATCGAAACAACTACAGTACTCTCGTAAACTCAGGTGAGACCCTTCACGCCCTTTGACCTTTAGATGCAGATGAACAAGTTAGATAGCAGCAGGAGGAGCTTTATCATCGTCAAGTCAAGAGCAGTCGCTGCTGTTTCGGGCGAAAAGCAGTTCTACGCAGATGAGATAGTTCACCGCCATTATATGTTTGGGTTATGAGTTCTGTCAGCACCAAACAAACGCAAACAAACACAACGCTTTTCTCACCCACCACCCTTTATTACAATTCCACTAGTTATTTCTAATTCAAAATGTCAGAGCCAAGTGTAAAGAGAGGACGTGCAGCTGCATCCGGAATCAAGCACAGAGTCAGTGCTGGACTTCCCGTCGCTGCTGTTATCAACTGTGCTGATAACTCTGGTGCTAAGAACTTGCATATCATCGCTGTGTGCAATATTGGAGGACGCCTCAATCGTCTTCCCAAGGCTGGATCCGGAGACATGGTTATGTGCTCCGTAAAGAAGGGAAAGCCCGAGCTTCGTAAGAAGGTATTGCCTGGTATTGTTATTCGTCAGAGAAAGTCATTCCGCAGAAAGGAGGGAGTTTTTATTCACTTCGAGGATAGTGCTGGAGTTATTGTTAATAATAAGGGAGAGATGAAGGGATCTGCTGTTTCTGGACCCGTAGCTAAAGAGTGTGCTGAGTTGTGGCCCCGTATTGCTTCTAACTCTGGATCCATCTTGTAAATGGCTAGTTAAGAACAAATAAATGAAATCTTTACAATCAACAGTTCGTTTCTCTTCCACACATTTTCGAGCATTGAAATTATAATGAAGCATGATACAAGTATTAACCTAACAGATTTGTCGAAACAGGAAGTTAGATGTCTGATTGATAATCATTAATAAAATTGTATTTGTCAGGCGCTATTTCGGTCATGGTCTGTTGGCTCGTAGAGCCGAACTATTTGTGATTCTTCGCATCGCATTCCAACGATGGGGCACTTGAGACCCTTCTCCCGCAAGTATACCACAAGGCATTTGTAACAAAATACATATCCAGAAGATGATGCTGCAGGATTTACTCTTTTCTGTAAACAAAGTGGACATAGCCGAGGATCGCTGTTGGGTTTCACCGAGTCTTGAAAATATTTTCCGGAGGAAGGTAATGGAGGTGGAGGGATGACAACTTCACTGCTGCTATTTCCAGTCATATCACTGGACCTATCCTGGCCTTCAAAACCACTGCCTGCATCTCTATTGATAATCCACCGGGTTCGATTTCGTCTCATCTCTTGTCGAAACTTTCCAATCCAACCAACCAACAAAGCAGATGTGACACCGATCGCTGCAGCTTTCTTTATTCTCAATAACACCGTCTCTGGGATTTGTTCCGCAAATGGCTTTACCGCACTTGCTTGACTATTTTGAGCAGTATTTATATCTGCAAGCGTGACTCTCCTTACTATTTGCCCCAGAAAGTGTTGAGAAACGTCAAAGTAAGAAGACTTTCCGATCAGGAATGCAAATTGATATGCAAGCTGTATCCCATTGTGAGACATGTGCAAGAATGGATATAGATAAATGAAAAGTGATCGAAATTGTTTGAATCTAGAAGGCTCGGAATTGGTTCTCTGTTCCACAGTCAATGCTTCCAATGTTCCATACTGGTCACGATTGCGCTCATAGTATTTATCCAATCTACTTTTCATATATGGTCCAACGCACAAGAGCAATGCAGCTCTGACACCGTCAATCTCTTGAAGGTTGACAACGCTTAGATCTCTTGAAACTCTAGACCGCTTGAGACCATACATCGTTTCCGACAATGTGGAATTTGAATTGGAAAGAAGACTTCTTCTCAGTATGAAATAGTTGATCATCATTTCGATTTCAGATTGATACCTGGCGAGTGAGTGAGCTAATAGCGTAGCAATCCTCTGTTTTATAGATCCAAGCCGGGATGTACGTTCTATTTTATTGAAATGGTCAATTGCTGCTGCAATGGAAGTCCGTATTGCCTTTTCACCAGCTATGGTTGTTTCTCGTACAAGCTTCATTTCCAAGAATGATGGGAAAGGGCTTGATGGGTCAATTGTTACCTCTTCGGCAAGCAAATTTTTCGTTAAATCTATAGTGGTGTCAAGCATTTTTCTATCTTAGTGGGTACGCATGGAACATGGACACGAAAGGGATCGATGCTACCTATTTGATTGGAAGTTATGATGTACAGCAGTGTGGATTTCGGATTGCATGCATTCATGAACAACATAAACAATCTACCGTCGTACGGTACATAAAATAATGCAACAAAGGCATCCATGCGATTTTCAGCCTCCCGCATGAGTACTATAACAGGTTATGAAGCAATCTACGACGATCAGAAACGAAGGACGAAGAACATAGAACAACATGAAAAGAACTGACAGCCAACAACAACAGACAACAGCCAACAACCCAGCCAACATGATTGATAGAGGCAACGAGGAAGCAACCCAATCTCAGGTCGGTACCGGTACATCACAATCAGTTACTATTGTAGATGCTAGACTTATGAATGCCGTCCGGCCAAGAAAGAGAGAATATGATGAATTCTTTTGCGATGGCAATGAGCTAGCGCACAAAGATGCCGATGTGATTGTCTACTATGCTGTCGCAGACACTGCACCTATAACACCCGAACCTGAACCTGCACAGCTTGAGGAGGATGAATCAGAGGAAACACCATCCTTTCCAATTTACTCTTGCTACGCTCCTCATTGTCGTGAGACTTTTGATTCTATCTTTTCATGCGATGAACACTACAACGAGAGACATATATTTGAATGCAACTCTTGCAACTGCGTAATGCCGAATGAATTCCTCTTGGATTTGGTGAGTGCCGTGACTGGTATCATATTGTTTACTGTATCATACACCACTCTACGAGGAGTAGCACACTTTACAAGCAATGTACTGAATTTTCAACCATGTTCTAGATGAGCAGTGATACACAAATGCAAAACTTTGAAATAGTGCACTGGTAGTGTACAGAACCTAACATTTTTCTCGTCCACGTGTATCGATCAGCACCTGCAAGAAACTCATGATTCCTACTTCCAGACACTTTTGGAGCACGACAAAGCATCGTACTGTTGCTTGATTCAAGGCTGCGACAGAAAGTTTGCGAATGAAACAGATCGATTTCACCATTTACAAAATATACATAGGTACCCCAAATGGTTTAGATTTCACAGTAGGGCCGAGGAGAAAAAGAGGAATGGCGGTGGACGACCCAGCAACCGCATTTATAAAAAGGTATGGAATCGCCCTACAATGGCAACGAGTTCATCAAATCAGCAGCTAGAAATGATGGAAGTGAACGGCAATGAGCGAAAGGAACAAAGGAACCAAAGACGAAGAGATCGCAATAAAAGTATCCCATGCCGTTTTTTTCATTCGAAAAAAGGTTGTCGAAGGGGTGACCAATGTACTTTTCTCCACGATGAGAATATTGCTGACCATCCCATGGAAGCTGGGAATGGCCAAAATGATAATAAAGATCAAAATGACAGGAATTCTAGTAACATTACTGGTTGTGATAAAATGGATGTGGATATGGATGAATTGACCGATCAAGTGGAGAAAAGTGTGCGGATATCCATTCCAAAGAATATTTCCTTTGGACGCAAGCGGTACGTACACTTGTCGCCAAATACAAACTCAGCCTGCCTGCATACATGCATTCAATGACGAATTATAAGAATTGCACAGAGATTACGAGCAACGAAAGCATTCTCTACAAGTTGACATCTGTCACGAGATTCGAGGAACTTTATGCCAGTATTCAATCCACAATTGCGTGGTAGATTCATTGGTAGAGCGTTATTGCTGGCCCCTTTGCGGGCTACATGTGCCTTGACTTTAACCCTTTGATTTCTGCTTATCACGATTGGAGGCGATGGTGATTGGAGCACTTGCCTTTGCAATGATAATAGAATCTTCTCTCTGAGAATCATGTGGTTGAAGCGATTACACTCGATTGATTTTGCCAATCACCTTCTTTTAGCTCACAATATATCTTTATCTGTTCAACTTTCCTTCCAGTAGATAGATTTGAATCGGTGCGCTTTGAGTGAGAAATGCATTTTGGAAACTTTGATGACCACATTCGTTTTCTTGATACGTCGACCTTGGACGAGAATTCAAAGGTAGAATATCTCGATGATAAGAGGATGCGGATTTCCTACTGTTTCAAAGAAAACATATTCCCGGATGCGACAATGTCATGGTCTGCGACACGGAAAATCAAGCAAGTGAAGAATATGTTCTAGTTCTTTCTATTGATTTTAAGAAGTCAATGACCCTGAAGAGAAACCCAAGATAAATTTTACTTTTGGGAAGACTCCTCGAGTTTTGGTTGGCTGGCCTCGTGGCCATTCAGCTCTTCGTTTCTATCTCCTTTTACGATCATAGAAAATTGAGCCAGTAGAAAATTGAGAGGCTCCGGGATAAAACGCAGTCATATTTTGTGTTGTTATCTTAGCGTTGTCTCAATTTCAAATTTACTGAATACTCCTTCGTCCTGAGCACAATCCATGACTTAGAAATAATAAATTGGTATAAAGTATGAATGTAGCTGGACGAGTATAATGGTAGGAATCATGTTGTCATCGTCACATCGTTCTCACCAAAGTCCTGCCTCCGGCTGTCCTGTCCACTGCTTTGCCCAGGCCGCTACGACCTAGAAGAAATAGATCTCGCATGTCAATCGTTCCCAAGATAAAGCTGAAACTTGACTCTTTTTTAGATTCAGACCACCAGAAAGCTCTGGATTTAATGAGAAAGCTCTATTATGTTGAAATGTCTCTTCTCAATGGCATCATCTATCCAATTCAGGAGAGAGGCGCGGCGACCCACCTGAGACTAGCTTACTCGATATGATATCCGAACCACAAACTTGTTTTCATTAGAAAGTGACCTAACGCATATATAGGCTTGCAAGCGCATTTTACGAGAGACCAAGTTGATGTTCCGGTTAGAAGATTTGACACCTGAGCCATCAACGTCA
>Ga0115005_10001788_pt1 | contig 17219 bp, 18 predicted proteins | sample ArcOceMetagenome_FD_87163 | JGI IMG/M metagenome (GOLD analysis project Ga0115005, IMG submission 87163) | Marine eukaryotic phytoplankton communities from Arctic Ocean - Arctic Ocean - Greenland ARC118M Metagenome | ecosystem: Environmental > Aquatic > Marine > Oceanic | place: Arctic Ocean... | reverse complement strand
TAACCCAATATTTACAAGAGGGCGTATGTAAATAAAATGCGGGAATAATGTTGTTTGTTTTAACAGATCTAACAGGCGTTATGACTCCAGATTGAGGGGGCTTAAGTACGAGAAGCATGTGTGTACCCCCCGCAAATTCAAAAACCCCAAAACAAATCACTTCATAGTGTACGTGTACGTGGCTTTTAATTTGTTTATTAATATTCAACATGCATAGTATTGAGGCGCAGAGTTCGTCAACCTTTCAAATTTATCTTCCACAAGGCAGAATTTTAGCGACTCGACTCGTCGAAAATGCCTACTGAAACTGAAGGAACATGCCAAAAAGGGTAAACATTGTGGTGAAGACGAAGAAGCCAGCATGGAAAGTAATCTCATTCGCACTTGAGGTGTTGTCGGGGGTAGTGACATTAGGAGCTTCTGTTGGCTCGGGAGTACCGGTATCAGTCATCGCCCTACTGAAATTGCTGTCCTATTCCAAAATCGAAGAGCTAAAAGAAGATGAACACTCCATTGGTGCTTGCTCGTTGCTGGGACCGCAATTGGAAAACCCCGACTGCTTTGGGTAGTATGAGTAGTATATGGAGCTTATACACATTTCTTCCGTGGAAGCTATCCCATAAGTTTGATTTCCATCGCTCTCGAAATAGCAAGTGGATCGGTAAGAGTCGCCTTTCTTCAACTTGTATGGCTTCTGCTGAACCAATACAACACCATTTTGATCAAAATCCCAGTAGTCGATGACAGCCGTGTTCACAATGGTATCACCACGGATGACTTCAGAAACCAACCTTTTGCCATAATTGTGCATATGGTGAGCTTCTGCAAAAACGGTCACTTCATCGAAGTCGAAGGTGCTGCTTGAACAATTCGAAGGACAGATAAATTCATGTTTGGACTTTCGACTTTCCATTACCAAGCGGTTGGCCAAATATTGCCCTTCGCCCATCCGCAAATGCAATCATACCAAATTCATCATCCACCGATTCGTTCGTGTAGTAAATCTTAATACCAGTTCCATTGTCGAATTTATTTTCATCTCCATCAGAGTTATCAAAATGATACTGAATACACAACGCATTGATAGTATCAGGAAGATTTTCAATCGGAAGGCCCATGCCTTTCGGAAAAAGCGCAAAATCGTCTCCCAGGGTGCGTTAGGGGGGGCATCAACGCGAATGGATGGTTCGAGTATTTTCCCTAGAAGGGAGAATGCATCACAGGACATCCGGTACTTGCGCCGGAAGGTGTTGCAATGAAGAGATTCGTGAACATGCTCGGCCCAATTGAGTCTACGGCGTTGCCAAGTGTCGGTTTTGAATTCCTTGAAGTGCGTGTGAGTGTCTCGTTTGAAGAAGGAGTGGGTCTTGATCGGGAAAGAGGTCGTGTAGAATTTCATTTGGGTAGCGCACTGGACTGACCATGCCCCATGCCCCATCATGCCCCATGCCCCATCATGCCCCATGATGATAATTTTATTATTATTGCACTACACGTAGTGTGTGTGTGTATTTACCTCATTCCCATAGAGAAACGCTCTCTGCTGCAAAGACTGTTGCCTTTTTGGCAAACAGTTGCTTCGACACCCCGAGGGGCGCTGAGAGCTTTTGGTGGTCATCTATTTTAGTGATTAATTATTGTCCACGTCATTATTGCACTAGCTAGTGTACGTGTACGTGTGTACACGGTACAGGAAATTCAATCTTGTTATTTTTATTTTTAATAGAGTCTTGTAAGACTCAATTTGAAATTATTTGATGAAAATTTTGGACGTTTTCAGTACCATTTGCCATTTGTATGGAATAATATCCCATCAGGACACCAGGCTTGGGCCTGTTTGACACGAAAATCATAACAGGTCCAAGCTCGTCGTAGAAAGTACGGTGATTGAAATGAGAAGGGTAGATCATAATTCATTTCATTTTATGTGCGATTTGGCTCATAAATCTCCAAACTGGAAATAAGCAACATGATTATTGGCAATCACCGTTTTATTATTCCAATCCTCTTGTTGGTTTCAGCCCGAGTAGGATTGTCTCTGAATGATACTACTAACCAAAGTTTGCTCGAGGTAAGCCATGAAAAGGTGGCGAGCGAGAGAAACACAGATTTTGTCGGTCCTTTTTTGTATCCATTTTGTTGAACTTCTTACCTCACCACACCTTTGTCAATCATTCAAAGCATGGCACCCGTAGCGAAGACGATGCCACTAGTACTTCTCACATTCGTGGCCGTAGAAATTTAAAAATGAAAGCGAAGAAAAGTCAGAAGGGGAACAAGGCTCCAAAGGAGAACCTCGCTTGGGAGTCCAAATCCCAGAAGACGAAGTCTGCCAAGAGTAGTAAATCTGTCAAATCTTCCAAAGGCACTAAGTCACAGGGATCGCTCATTGCTGACATCGACCAGGCATCTGCTACTAGAGATGCCATCCGAGTTTTATATAAGTATGACGTGGACGATGCTGACATGTGTGAACAAGCATCAGATCCGCACCAGCACTGCGTCTACCAAGTATTCAAGGCCGGAGGATCTGGCTTCGAGTGCGAGTGCAGGCCGACGGACGGAGCCAAGATTTTTGGCGAAGTTGACTCGAACGATGATCTTTATATTACCTGGGAAGAACTCATAGCATACTTTGATAATCAGCCATGCGTTTTCCCTTTCAAATATAGGAAGGACGATGGTACTGTCGGAGAATACACTAGTTGCACCACGGTAGACGATGACTTTGGTAAAGAATGGTGTTCCATCGACGTTCTTAATGATGGCTTTCATGCCACTGGTTTCTTCAAATACTGCGATGAAAGCGTCAATTTAGTCGTATGGAATGATGCAATTAATCGTCTTGATGAAGATAACGATGGCAAACTATCATTCGACGAAGCAATTACATCAGCTCGTGAGAGGCGCAGACGCGAAAGACAGCTAATTTTGGCGGGTTCCAAGGACACTTGCGACGATTGCGACAAACCTGATTACTGCAGCAATCCAGCAATCATGGCCATTGATAATCATTGTCGCAATTTTATCAAAACTAAACCTCTCGAAGACGATGAGACCCTGCGGATTCTAGCTACCACAATGGTGGATGTATACTGCGATGAAGCGGATGAACTCAATTGGGGATACAATAGTTGTCCTATGAATAGAGAGCGAATGAGTGATTGGCTCAATCGCACTCATTTGGAACCTGTGAGTTATATCGACATTTTTCGTTAGATATGTTTCTGTATTCCGAATGAATCTTCACTTATCCTTGCTTCACAATTATTGCAGTATCAAAAAGAAAAGGGTTTTGCACTGACATCGACCCTTGTTTGTTTGGCAATGGCAGCCAGTGATACAGGTAAGATCATGTTGTTGACACGTATTGTTGATTTGGTTGAGTTCCAGCTATTTTGCTGATCCACCTTTATAACCAATTACAGTTGCGACATTGGTGACCCTTTATAATGTTGCTATGTATCTCGGAGGGGGGAGTCTTCTTGACTGTAATGAGTTGTTCGACATAGAAAACTTCGACGGGAAAGATGCTCTTCAATGGTCAACTTACACCATTATGCAGGGCCCCCATGAAGGTAAAAAAGTGCTCGCATTTCAGGGAACTGATTTTCAGAACTTAGAACAAGTCCTTGCAGACATTTGGTCGGTTCCAATGGCAACGGATATGATGAGAAATATGAGGGCAGAAGCTGTCAAAGTTGCCGAAGAACAAAAGCCTCAATTTATTACCGGACACAGTCTCGGAGGTATTATTGCTGAGCTGGTTTGCTCAGAGACTGGCATCCCTGGTGCATCCTTTGCTGCCCTAGGTGCCTTTGACCCATTTTCATTGATGGACCGAGAAAGTTATGAAAAACGATTTGGAATTGGGAACTTCGATGACTACGGGACAGAAATAAAGAATGCTTTTAATGCTGAGCAGGCTACCAGGCTAGCACTTGAAGGCTATGACGTAGATGAGGTCCGTAGTGTATTGGATAAAAGATACTGGGAAGATGATAGGCATCGCTTTGTCAGAGAAGAGTACAACGGATTGGTAGAGAATAATAAACACAATGGTGTTCAATTTGAAGTTGTCATGAATACTTATGATATGGCTGCCCAACCACTCAGCAGTACGGATGGAGCCGCTTGTTCACACATTTCTTCGAGTTGTGATGTGCGTTGGACATGGTTTCCTGCTTCACTTTCCACAACTGGCGGTCACTCCTCTCAGTACTATGCCTTCAAAGCGACTTCCGAGTTTACTACAGGTTGGGCCGAGAGGGCTAATATGACTAGGAACAACGATTTGGTATTTCTTCCTGGAGTTCAGAAGAATCTTGCGTGTGACTACTGTGAATCTGATGCATTCTGCGAATCCGGTAAATGTGACACATCAGATAGAGTTTGTTACGGAACATCAGGAAAAATGCCAACGTTTTGTCCGAGCAATAGTGTAACTGGTGGTGACACTCGTGGACCTTGTGCCAATGCAAACGAGTGTGATTCTGATAGATGCGAGCGGCATTCCGTCAATCCTATCAGTGAATACCGTTGTTACGACAGGCTAGACAACGGTGGTTCGTGCAACGAACACTCTGACTGTAAGAGCAACTACTGTAACTGGTTGCTTTATTGCAGCTGAAGAGAGAATGGTCAGTACAGTATCATACACGAAGTCAAGAAATAATACCGTGGTTTGAATCACTGGGTAATTCACCAGTCAATAACAAAGTAGGAGCAAGTGATAGAAAGGTACAATAGGAATACACTCCACGAACTAAGATTGTGAAATTCTACTTATTACATTCATAGTTGCGATTGAAGCAAATTATGATTAGTTTCACGTAAAATATCTCGATCAGATTTGATGTACAACATAACTTCACATGCGACATGTGCACCCATGTATTTTCCATCCAACTTTCATTTTAATTTTGTAGTATGTATTGCGTTGCTGCTGAGCGATTATTCATGATCGCGAGAGAAATATTGCATTTTGCAGATGCTCTTTTACGCAGAGGGGAAGTAGAACGCCTATTTAATATCAATTTATTTCCCTGTTCCCTGCTAATAAAATGATCTTTCTTCTACTTCTTTCTTGCTCTTATGTGGTTGAGTTTTCCTCGACGAAAGTAGATTTTGATTACATTTGATCGATTGATTCAAAGAGAAGCATCTCAATCAGCAAGAATTGATATCTCCCATCTAGTGTTACGACAAGTTTCGTCGCCGCTGAAGACATGACCGTACATAACTGCGTGGTGAACGTACTTGATAGCTGTCGGGTCAACTAAGAACTCCATTCCAATGACATGGGTAGAAGAAGTAACGTCCTCGTATAAACCTGCGTCTACCAAACTGCTGACTGGATGGCATTCTAAATGATAAGTTGTGTCATCGTCAGGAATACTATAATTGTCGAGCTTCAAAATAGCAAAACCACCAGCTATTTCTTCCATGTCCTTTTGGAAATTAGATAAACTATTTCCTGCTTCGAACTCGTCACCGGAAAATAATTGTACTTTGTTTCTGACCACATTGTTGTCGTGAAACATAATGGAGGTACTATCGCCCCATGCACTAATAATTTAGAGTCTGAAACAAAAGCACTGGAGTCATCCACCATAATTAGTGAACAAGGCTCTCTCAGCCTCAAATATGATGTATCCATCATCCGTCATATTCCCCGCCATGTTGAGTTTCCAATCTTGAAGCTCATCCCTACTAGTAGACTAGTAGGTCGCATGTAACCATCACTCACGTGGGAATCTACAAGTTCATTTTTGTCAGCTTCGTAATAAACTATATCAGCACCCTTCATCCCACCAGCTTCAGAGAAGCCAAACGCAGACCAACCCGTTGCTTTTACTGCCACAGCGATGTGGATTTTGGACGAATCATTGTCAAATTTCCAGTGGAAGGCGAGGCCATTGCACGGATCCGATGACGTAGGGATGTACATTCTGTGCGTGTACTTCCCATCTTGTTGAGAGGATAGCCACTCGTGGTAGCCACTATCTATCAGCTGTGGATGTTGGATTCGATTCTTGAGGGGATTGGTGTCACAGTTGTTGAGGTTTCTTGCGACTGACTCCACGGTATGTACCCGTCAACTCATTTTTCTTTTTTCTATGGCATCATAACTACTAATCCGTCACAGATAGCAAAAGATACTCAAATACCTACCTAGCATACTGTAGTTTTGGAGTATAAGATAAAAGATCCAAAAGTCACGCATCACTTCAACCGAAAACTTTGAGCGTCAGTGCAACGTTTCTTCAACTTTGTCATTTACCATTTTTTACTGAATGAATCCTTTGCCGCCTCTGAAATTGATCGGATCTTCTGTCACCTTCAACTACAACAAACACAAAATCAAACCCACTTTTGATACCTGTAACAACAATCATGATGACCTCCAGATATGGACTCGCCACGGCAGTCCTCACCCTCTTATCAGCTGCCACCAATACTCATGCCTTTGCACCCAGCAACACATTCGGCGCCAAAATGGCATCTTCCAAAACAATGGAACTGAAAGAAGCATCCAAGAGCAACAACGTTCTTCAGACTGAGGACACTAAACGCGGTGAAGTCATGACCTTCTCCTACGACATGTCCATCGACCCCAAATACGAAAAGCCAACCTATCCCGGAACCGGAAATGGTCTTTCTGGAGAAGAAGGAGAATACGACGTTATCGTCATCGGAAGTGGAATGGGAGGACTCACATGCGGAGCCCTCTCCGCTAAATATGGGGATAAGGTCCTCGTAGTCGAATCACACATCAAGTGTGGAGGAAGTGCGCACACATTCTCCCGTGTCCACAATGGGGGAAAATACAGTTTTGAAGTTGGACCCTCCATCTTTGAGGGATTGGACCGACCCTCTCTCAACCCCCTCCGTATGATCTTTGACGTTCTCGAGGAGGAAATGCCTGTGAAGACTTATACCGGATTGGGATACTGGACTCCTGATAAAGGATACTGGCGATTCCCCATTGGATCCACGCAGAAATTTGAGGATTTGCTCATGGAGCAGGCCAACGATGGCCCCAAGGCCGTCGCTGAGTGGAATGCCCTTAGAAAACGTCTCAAGACCCTTGGAGGGTCTACAACCGCCGTATCCCTTTTGAATCTTCGTCAGGATAGTGGATTTTTGGCAACTACCGCTGGATCCCTCCCTTTCGTACTCACCCACCCCGATGTCTTCCTTGATTTGAACTTGACCTTTGATTCCCTCCACAAGACCGTCGATCAGATTGTCACCGATCCCTTCCTTCTAAACTTTATCGATACCATGTGTATTTTCTGTGGATTCCCCGCCAAGGGAGCCATGACGGCTCACATGCTTTACATCTTGGAGCGTTTCTTTGAGGAGAGTGCTTGCTACTCCGTCCCCATTGGTGGAACTAGTGCTCTTGGAAATACTCTTCAGAGAGGATTGGAGAAATTTGGAGGAAAGCTTCAGTTGAATGCTCACGTGAATGAAATTCTTGTGGAGGATGGACGTGCTGTTGGTATTAGACTCAAGAATGGAAAAATTATTAAGGCTAAGAAGGCTGTTGTGAGTAATGCTACTCCTTTCGATACTGTCAAGATGCTCGGTAAGTTCAAATTAGTTGCAGTTCGGTTAGAGTTAGATCTAATCAGATTATCATCATGCTAATAATATACATATCCAATAATCCATGAAACGATAGGAACTGAGCAGGAGCTACCTGAGGGTGTTCAGACATGGAAGGATGAGCTTGGAAAACTTCCCCGTCACGGAGCCATCATGCATCTTTTCATTGCCATCGATGCCAAGGATTTGGATTTGTCTCACATTGAGGACCCTGCCCATTTGGTCATTCAGGATTGGGATCGTTCCATGCAGGATTCACAAAACCTTTGTAGTTTCTTCATTCCTAGTATTCTCGATGATACCCTCTGTCCCGAGGGTAAGCATGTAATTCACGTATACTCATCTGGTGGAGAACCTTATGAACCATGGGAGAAGCTTACCCCAGGATCTGAAGAATATGAGGCATATAAGGAGGATCGTGCTAAGATTCTTTGGAGTGCTGTTGAAAAATGTATCCCCGACGTTAGGGACCGTGTAGAATTCTCCATTATCGGATCCCCCCTCGCGCACGAAGCCTTCCTCCGTCGTGATCGTGGTACATATGGTATGGCTTGGGCTGCAGGAAAAGGAGCTCCCCAATCTGGTATGTTGAGTTCTATATTACCATTCCCTTTCCCTGACATGAAGACACCTGTCGATGGTTTGTTGAGATGTGGAGACTCGTGCTTCCCTGGAATTGGAACTCCGTCTGCTGCTGCCTCGGGAGCAATCTGCGCGAATACCATGAACCCCGTAGGAAAGCATTTGGAATTGTTGAAGGAGGCTAGTCAAAGGGATCCAATGTACAAGTTCTTGGACCCTGGTTTCATGGGACAGCTTTACAAGCCTCTTGTTGAGGGTATGACACCCAGCCCTGAGTTGAGGGGGGTTGAATCGAGACAAGAATCATAAATATGTGAAACAAAATTTTAAAATTAAAAATAAAATTGTATGAAATAAAAAACAATAACAACTTCAAACTTGAAATCTCAATTGATTCAGTGTACTTGTAGGGACATATTGAACATGTACACTAAACTGAAATGTACCGTAGTTACCGGTACAAGTACACGAGTAGAGTAATAAGATTTCAGGTGTGTCGGATTTTGAATTTTGTTTTCTTTGAAATTCAAAACAAAGGTACGTGACTAAATAAGTCACGAAAAGTGTAGAGGTTCTGAGCTCACTCGCTTCCAAGTTGCACTGGAGAGAAAGATCCATGACGCAGGTACGCCGCGAAATGAAATCATCTTCATCAACAAACTCATTCAATAATGCATCGAGTGTCACGTCTTACTGACTACAACTAGTGCACGAAGCGTTCATTCTACCTACTTGATTCTATTGTTAGTAGTTAGCTATTGAAATTGACCACAAACATAAACACTCATTGAGAAAACACCAACCAAAATGAAGATGACAATTCTTTCATATGTTTCCATTAGCACATTGTTGCTATCGATGCAGGCATCCGCCTTTAGTGTGACTCCATCATCATTGAGCGCTAGTAAAACTATGAGCTCCACATCCCTATTTGGAAAGAACCGCAAAGGTCGTCGTACATCAAACCAGGAACAGGGAAACTCCCGCCCTAACGCATTCTATGATGCAATTAAAGATGCCGAAAATGGCGGCAAGAAGAAGAAGAACAAGAAAGACGAGGACGTGCCCAAAAAGGAAAATGTTGTATCAGGCGCATCCATGTCTGATGTTGTAGCAGATGTCCGTCCTGCTGTGTCCACCATTGTCGTTGATGAAGCTACAGGAATTGAGAGAATTCAGCAGGGTGAATATGTCATGGACGTGGCCACTCGCAAGGCTGTCAAATTGTCTGATCTTGGACCCCTTTATCGCTTGGCACAAATGTTCCCAGGAGTACAATCTGAAATCCGGGAGAAGCATCGTTTGGATACAACCACTGTTGAGGTTCCTGAAATGGTGGAGAAATTGCGCCAGGTGTGTCTCGCTTCTATCGAGGACGAAGAGACTGGCGAGGAAACTATGGGTTACCCCAAGAAACCGAATGATGAAGCATACGATTTCGTAACGGCAAACAGGGATTTGCTTGGCCCTAGAATGACGAAAACCCTTGGAAGACTGAAGCTCAGAGCACAGAGTCAGATGAACAAAGAAGAAGCTCTGGAGTTCAGAAGGCTTTGGAAGCATTTCATGATTATCGATGAGAGTTTGTCTGCACCCTTCCGTCAGATGCTCTTGGATGCCGAGGCAAAAATCGGTCCAAACTTTGGAAATCTTGATCTCATGAAATTTTGCGATGGAGAGTTATACGAACGTACTGCAAATTACCTCGTTTTGAAGGGTATGGTTGCTCACTGGGAAAAGAAGGTTCGCGATGCTGAATACATTGAGAACACAGAAGAGACGCGTTCGAATTTCATTGAGGTTTTGATGGTTGGAGATCCCAAGAGATTCCTTCCTGACCCACCAATTATTTTCCGTTACGACGAGGTTGTACGTATTACTCTCATGGCTCAAAATATGACAGCTCAGTTTGTGAATTCTCCTGCATTATATGATGATTTACCAGCTGAGGTGAGATTTGTAGAGGCCGCCTCTTTCATCAAAGGAGGAACAGCGCTAAGGAAATTTATGATTGAAGAATTCTGCCCAGCCGAAGAAATTGCACCCGAGGCACTTCGTGAAGGCCTTCGTCGTTTGGATGTAGCTTTGTCAAATATGCAAATTGATCCTTACGGTGATGTCAAGACCGTCGTTGGTAGATTATGTGAGGCTGTCTCGGTCGGATCTGATGATGCAAGAGATCCTTACATCCCTTATTTGAACAATTTGGATTCAGACGGACCAGGATTCTTCCAAACTTATACTTTCAACCACGATCGACAGAGTTTGGTTCGATTCTTGGACAATGCCAAAGAAATCCAACAGGGTGGTATTGGGCCGACTGGTAATCTCTTTGATCAGCTTTCCAATGTACGTACATATTATTCCTTACCCAATTTTGCGCCTTGATGTTATTCAAAACTTGTAACTCAAACAATTCATTCTTCATTGGACTGTATGTAATTTGCAGGAGGCTACCAATCTCTTTGGACTTGGAAATAAGAAAGAAGTCAAAAAAGTAAACGCACCCGAAGAGGAATACAGCGCACCTGATAAACGCGCATGCGGTAGACCTCACAATGTTGGATGGCTAGACTTGCTCGGTGACGAGGAAATGAATGGTGGTGTATCTGCGGACCCAGAGGATGGAGTTTACGAATCTGATAATTGGCGTGAGGTTATCAGTAACAGACAAAAAATTGGGGGTCGAGAATGAATTAAAAACACTGTCGTATCAATGCAGCTCAGGCAATAAAATTATGAATTTTGTTGTAAATCTTGAATTCAACACGTATTTTAAGATATTTGTTGAACCTTCACATGCTTCAACAATTCTAAGGAGTCCTTGATTTCTAGTACTGAGTTTTCCTCCTTCACACAACTAGCAGAGCCGCACGCAATTCCATATGCCAGTGCAGTCGCCGCGATGTTTTCACTACTTCCACAATCACATTTCTCCTTCAGAGCATGCTGAATTGAAATGTCCAATCTTTCTTGTTCTTGAACTGCATCGTTTGAAGCATGTAGATATTCCCACGCCGCTAAAGTCCCTCCTGCAACGCTATCTCCCGCACCTATAGGATAAACCTTACTAAAGTCTTCATCTTGAATGATACTCAAGTCCGGAACTTCGAGGCTAAATATACGTACATCTCCTGCCCCCTTCTGAAGACACACCAGATGTGCGGGATGGCATCCATTCGTAATGGCTATGAAGTCAAGGGCATCCTTCGCATCTGAAAATGTATCGAAGAAGCCATGCAAGGCAGACTTTATATGTTCCAAGGATGTGGAGGAAGATTCTGATGAAGAACTTGAATTGTTCATTTTTGCAAGCCTGCAGAATTCAGCAAAGTTAATTTTGAGCATACATTTACTGCCAGGTGTTCTACTTGTCTTTATTTGTTGGAATAGATGGTCAAGGCCAACGACTGTATCAATAACTGATAGTATGTTTGGACAATTCTCCGTGATTTTTCCATAAAGCTCAGCATAGAGATTCGCTTCGCATCCTGGTGGCATGCTTCCCATAATGCACAATCCTCTGATGTTTGTGGAACTTATATCGTCGATTTTGTCTTTGAGCAGCTTTATTTCATTGGGTAAGATCGTGCCACTAGGTTCTACTAGTTCTGTAGCTGAATCATTTGAAACTATTGTTGTGCAGGTTCTCAATGCCGCCTTTGTTCGAACAGTGAGAGATCTCCACGCGTGTTTCGAATCCTCACGAGAATTTTCATCAACAGAAATCTGACCTGTGGTGCGAGCAGTGCCAGAAGAAATACCATTGCCATCAACATTTAGAGCTTGGTTCAATTTCGATAGTGCAAGGTCTCCTTCAGCACCACTTCCTACAAGTTGCGCAAGGTAAATATGGTTCATCTTGGTGAACAGACATGCAAGAGTAACTGCGACATCTTGCCCTTTGCCACCTATACCTTGTTGCATAGAAGACGCTCTATGGACATTGCCAGGAATTAGATTCGGTGTCTTATCAGAAAGAATGAATCTCTTTTGAAGGGCAGGATTGAGCCCGACAATAACGGAGAAACCTTCAGAAGGCGTTGACATTGACACAAAAGCAATATAAAATATGGAGAAGAATATGAAGTCAAAGTGATTCATGGAAAAGATTCACCGCTGTGAGAGGGATTCTTCTTCATCTTATCTTGGTACTGGGGTAGGCTTCTTCACCTGATCTTCGCATTATTGCAAGGCAGGGTTTGGGAGTTGGGAGGTTTGGGTTGTGTTCTTGTCTGTGAAGTTTCCTCTCGCCTCTTGCTTTCTTTTCTTCATTCAGCTCAGCAAACTACCGGTAGTACTGTAGGTATGTACTGTACAATAACCTTGACATTTCCTCACAATTTCATATTCTATCTTGTGAATGATTTAACAATTGAATTCTAGTGTAGTAAATTTCAACTACAGTAATGTTAAAGCTCGTCTCTAAAAAGGTACGTAGACCATTTGGGAGCGATCAAGCAATTTATTTGAAATTGTCACAAACTTTATTGAGAGCTTCAAAATTGATACATATGAAAATGATTTCGCCGTGCGTGGACCACCGCACGTCATTGTTGTTGCGCGTTTAGCAATGATGGCATTGTCCTCCATTCAGCTTTGACTATTTCACTTTTATTCAACATTTCTTTATGGAGATATCTTGGTTCCACCCAAGGATACGCAGTACCGGTACGTACACGCACAGTAAAGAAACCTACTGTGTACACGTAATGACGAAATTTTCTATTGTCTTTTGGAACAAGTGCGCATAAAGTTGGCTGCTGGAATTTCCACTACGTGTACTGGCGTGTTCCTTGTCATTTATACATCGTGTGGTCAAAAATTTGCAAATGCGGACGACCTTTAAGCCCCAATATACAGAACTCCATGGCGATGGCGTACCGGTACGTGTACTGACAGCTTTACAGCATCGTAGATTGTAGGCTCTCTACATTTCCTTCATAATTCAAAAGAAACCGTTCAAAAGGGACCGTAGTCGTGTGCCGAATATATTTCATATCCTCATCCTGCTGATAATGACTATTCAGGAATTGCTTCAGAATACGATTGGAACAATCTGAATTGTTCCCATCATCAATTATTTGATCTTTGCCATGATTGGACACATACATTTGTATATCTCTCCCGAAACCGTCGCTACGAACAATGTATCCATTTTTCTCCTTTTTGGGATAATGACAAAATGCGGGTGATCTCCCCCATTTGTCTTGTGGGTTCTTTTGTTCTTCGAATTGATTATGAGCGTTGACTCTCTGATCCCATAGGGTCAAAGGTCGTCTTGGACCAATGACATTTCCATGTCTTGCATCTATAGACCACACGATATTTTTCGCAATTCGTTCATGTTAGACAATTCGAGCATTGAAATGTTTATTTGGTTCTCAAATCATCAATCAACTCACCGGCCAAGTAATCGAGCAAGTGCAGAACTCGTCCACAGGCAGCACCAGGATGCCCCGTCTCTTCCAGTGGATATCCAACTACGAAACCAGAAACATTAAAATCGTTCGTTATGCTCCCCATTTCAACCTTGATCATTTCCTTTCTCATGTTGAACATTCCCTTGCTAATATGTGTTTGTTCCTTTGGCATGTAGGGTATAGAATCGAGCTCGTGTATGATGTGCTGTGCTTCGTTTTGCGTAGGATTTTCTGCTATTGACATGTGGATGTGATGCTTTGATATTTGCAAGGACATTATTCTATCACCACAAAGTTTGTATTTCAATGATGATCTCTAGTTAGTTAGTGAAATCACTGCAGTAATCGGAGTATCATATATTTTATTCGTAAAATTCCTCAGATTCGTGAGGAAATAAATAGGAAAACTTACCTCGAACTTCGTTTCCAGTCAAATATGGAAGCCAGCCGTGAGGATGAAACTACACATTGAGACAAGTTTGAAACAGATGGCATGGTTTGGACTCTTTAACTATTGCGATTGTATCACAGTGTATTGCCTCAGTGTTGCCTCACAATTTGAAACTGTTTGTTAGTTCCGGTCCTTTTTGCTCCTTCCGTTGGGGCGGGAAGTAAGTAGTTCTGGATTCTTGAGAACTCTTCTACTCCTCGTATGAATGAATGAATCTAAACAGTCAGTAGCCCTCTATGTCGTGGCAGTAGTGTCGTTCGTGGCTAGCTGCCGGCGCCTTCCGTCCGCGCCCAAATCGCTCAATACAATAATTTGATGTTTAGGTCAAAGGTCATCCCCTTTCCTGGAAAGGGGGAGAGAGGAGAATGGATAATGCATAATGATCAATTACGCGAGCTGTATTTGAACCTCTCGCCGGATCACTTGACTTTCTCGTAATAGGAACAAAACATCATACTCGTACTCGTAAGCTATCATTATCTTTCCGTCCTTCTGGAGGGAATTCATACCAGTTATTCGTTCGCTACACGTACACACGTACTGGAGATAAAAATGCAGTCAGTGGAAGAATTCTTTGGGTGCAACGATGAATCTGAAAGAACCCTGCGACGCGGGCAATGGGCAGTCGATGACTATCAGTTAATATCCCAACATCTTGACCTCCGTAGAAAGCACCTGTGCACAAATATCAATGTTGATATCGAAACAGATGAATTAAATGGCGACGAAGAGTTTTTGATTCCTCGCTCTATTCATTTCATATGGCTTGGACCTAACCCATTGCCGCGATATCCTTCGCTTGGTGACAATGACAAGAATGTCGCACTATCAAATGACACTCCTAGTTTATGGAATGAAACAATTCAATCCTGGCAAAAGTATCATCCTGATTGGGACGTGAAAATATGGAATGTAAATAGTATCGTTAACCTATTTGGGGAAATTGATGATATACCCGATTTGCTACCAGATCTAAATGACCTCTTTCATCAATCCAACAAAGCCCAAAACTATGGAATGGCCAGTGATATTGCACGGCTCTTGATCCTTTATCAATACGGTGGTATATATGTTGATGTTGACTATTACTGCATTGGATCTGTTCAAGAATTTCATAGATTTGAGTTCTATTGTGGAGCCAGTAACACTGGTTGCATCGAGGTCAACAATGGATTGATTGGGTCCATCCCGAGGCATTCTTTCCTCCTTCGTCTGATGGAAAAGATTTCAATATGGTTCAGAGACAGGCGCGAATCTGGGCATTTCACGTGTAATGGAGATGCAGATACAAAGAGGGAAATGCAAGAATTGAACTGTTCTCTTTCTATGTTTTCTAGCTTTCTGGATACAGACACATTGACGTCTCTGAAGGAAGTGGCGTGCACCTATACACCCATGGAAGTTATAACTCATACAGGACCTGGTCTTCTCACTAGACTATTGTTGGAACAGCTTAGAGATACAGACACAAATGACAAAACCTTGTCTCTGCTAAATTCCAAATTTGCCGTCATGCCCTCCTATGTTTTCAACGCTTTACCAAATAGCCACAAAAAACTAGGACTGGATCATCATGAGAGTGATGAGAATGTCCTTGAAATTCTGCACAAGTTTGTTCGGACGAAGGAGGCCAAGGCCGTTCATTTGTGGAGCTGCTCTTGGCAACATTGATTTGAAAGGATGTAATCATGCATTCTACAAGGCATAACAAGCGCATTTTCAAATAACAGGTCAAGAGGTTCGGTTACAATATTGATTTGGTAGTCAAATCTAATTTTGACATAACTCTACTAATGTGTGGAACGCCACGTATGCACAATGGAGCTTTACACGATTTGACCCGTCGAGATTTGACCATCTGACGAGACTGGTATTGAGCCCCTGCCTCGACGAGATTAAACATCATTCGAATCGATCTGACGGGGATAAATATATGCCATGCGAGGTCGAAATGCGTTAAAAATGGCGTACGAAAGGAATGCTCGCATTGTGGGGGAAACATCTTGGCAATGAAATCTCCATCCACATGTTTGATACCCTCTTCGTCAACGTGGTAAAGACCATTTGAAGTTAAGAATGGAATCCAGGTTGATTGTCTCAAAAGTTCCTTGAGATTAGCAGTACTTTGGGGCTTACGTGAATTCAATCCAACTCCAAAAGTTGTCGTGAGTACGTTCAGTTGGTTCTTTATTTTTTCCAATTGTTCTTCATTCATTCGAGATGAAAGTTCATCACAGGCAAAATCAACAACTGACCCAGGCGTTGGAAAAGCATATTTTGAATCAACTCGTTCATATACTTTCTCGTAGACGTCTCCAATCATGCTTCTGGGTAATCCAGCAACCACAAATGAGGCTGCTATACACCCTGCTGAGGAACAATAAAATTCCGTCACGTTGCTAGTACTATGCGCCAAAAATGCTTCAATCTGCCCAAAACGAAATAAAACTGCCCCATGTCCACCCCCTCCTACGAATAAGCATTCGCTTGTATTGTCAATGTCTAGAGTAGCTATTCTTTTGATTCGATAAAACGCGTACGCAAAAAGAAGTGAAGTTATCAACAAAAGTCCCAATAAAGCAGGCAGACTCAATTTAGGCTTGCGTATTTTCTTCGTCCTGCTAGCAATGTCTGGCGCAGTTACATAATTATTAGTCTCATCTAATAAGAATGATTTGCACATGATGATTCCTGTGAGTACTAGATTTGGAGAGATTGTTCGTAATTTCTGTGTAGATTACTCTTCAGTGTTCTTTCTCGTTGGGTTGACTATCAATTATTTGTTTTATGTTCTTCTATGCCAGCTTCCGGAGTAGAAGATCTTGGAGACTACTGTGTTGTGGTGTGCGTTGATGAAAGTGCTTTTTCATAGATCCGATTGTGTTTTTCTTCTTTCGGGGGTGTTGGTGATAAGTCGAATAGTAGTGATGATGATGATGTCCATCATCCAGAATTCATTCGTCGCGTCGCGTCGCGTCGTTGTGCGGTATCCTCTTCACTTGGGTATTCTGATTCAAAATTTGATTTTATCGATCAGACTTGATCATTCTAAATAATGGCGATGGGACGTTGGTGGAGTCTACGTGCCCTCTTCTGGTGAAGATTGCCTGATTGGCTTGCTTGTCAGTTAGCGACACTAATCGACAAAT
>Ga0115005_10001787_pt1 | contig 17224 bp, 15 predicted proteins | sample ArcOceMetagenome_FD_87163 | JGI IMG/M metagenome (GOLD analysis project Ga0115005, IMG submission 87163) | Marine eukaryotic phytoplankton communities from Arctic Ocean - Arctic Ocean - Greenland ARC118M Metagenome | ecosystem: Environmental > Aquatic > Marine > Oceanic | place: Arctic Ocean... | reverse complement strand
ATCATGCTGGGTTTGGTGTTTTGAGATAGTAGTAGTATCATGCCAAATACGGACAGTACTACGAAAAGGTAAGTCCCGAATCTTCTTGTTGGGAAAGTTCTTCGAGCGGGTTTCTTTGATACTACAACCATGATGGATAGCTGAGTTGTTACTGTTTGTTTATAACCTCGTTCACTGTTATGTTGTTCAATTGAAGAAGTATTGAAGATTGTTACTTTTTGGAAAATGTCGTTTGTCGAAGGATGATTTTTGAATAGTGTAGATGAAGATAGAGATAGAGAGAGCGGTCAAAAGTAAGACGATCCCTGATACATAAGCCCCCAACATTAATCCCGTGAAACTCACCACACAAAATTAAAAACTAAATCACCTATCGTATTATCTAAGCGAGATTTCGCTCATATTATCAGATGAACAAGCCGGTATGCTCGGATAGGCCATATGTGCTTTGTCGGGTTGGGAAGGATCCAATTTGAAATCTGTTCCGCCGATTTTCACAGTTCAAAATACAGTTATACTGACCTGGTAATAATTCTAGCTGACTGCTAGCTACTAGGGATATGTAGTCGGAATCGATATAACTCCAAACAGTACTGTATGTACTGTAATGTATTTACGAATACCCTGCATGCACCTCCAATCGAATCCCCCTCCGCTCCCTCCCTCCATACTTACAGTCATGTTGGAAACTGCAGCTGAATTATTTTTAGGAAATAAGTAAACCCCCAACTGGCTGGAAACGTCACGTACGAGCAGGAGAATCCAAATGTATCAACCAATGTGACAAGAGGTAATTTCAAAATTATTGAGTTTCGGCACATCAAGAAAAAGATAGACCCTGTACTATTGCCTTTGATAAATTACATACAGATATAAATGTTATATTTAAAAAAGTCACAGCAGCCTTCAAATTTTGTGTACACTATTATACCTCATTTCAATATCATTTAGGTCAAAACGATGTTATTGTAAGATAGATAGCTCTTATAAAATTTGAAAATAAGGGCTACACGTATCTTACAATGCAAAAAAATTAGGAATCAAAGTTCCGGAAGGGTGAGAAAAACAGTACACAAAAAATATTCAGCTAAAAAGCGAAAGGAAATGACGGTTATTCTACTGGTAAGAAATTTTGAGGCCTTTCTTTGTACGAAACTACAGTATCTATTCCTCGTACGTTACTACGGTAGGTATGTATGATACGGACGGTACATGTTCGAACAGTTTCGAACACATGAATGAGAAGCATGAGGACTACGGTACGTAAGAAGATACACTGACTGAGCTGTGGTAGCAAGTTAACAGCATACTCGGAACACTCGTAAGTACCAGTTTGGTGAAAATAATTCCAATGGATTCGATTCGAAAGTTTTCATTGATCATGCTGAAGAATTAGTTTCAGAATCGACATAAATAAGATGGTTGAAAATACCAAGATGATGAGCCGGCCCCAAATGATCGGCACTGCTATTCTCATTTGTGTAGCTGTTGCTCTTTCTACTTGGAGCGAATACATCAGAGGAAACAATACAATTAGCCCCCTCTATTCTGAACTTCTAAAACGACGCGAGGAGATCACCAAGGAGATTGCTTTTGTTGGTGATCAAATCTCATCACCGCCACCTTTCTCAACGCTAGATCCAGTTGCAGATCTCAACCTTTATGACTATGACCATCGTCCTGATATCTCAAGTCCAGGGAAGGTCTTCTCTGAACTTCACAAAGGGCAAAAATACACTGGTCAAGCTTTGCCAACGAACATTTGGTATGAGAATATGTTACTTTTACAAGATGGGGACGATCCCTCTCACGAACACAGAGTTTATACTATCCCATATCTGTTGAATACCATTGGCCCTGTGCCTGGAATCAAACTTCATGGTACTCGTTTGCAAGGTTCTGATTTATCTGTGCAAGTCACTTTTAACGATCAGCATGGTTTGACTCTTGGCGCAGCGAACTCTTTAGCGTTGATAGATTTAAGTGACCAGGGAGACGATATGGGAGTGATGAGACGTTATGGGGTGGATTATGTAGAAGGAAAGCGTCCAGGGCCTCTCACGCCTCTTGGGCTCACATTGAAATGGGAGTGTTCGTCAGTAGTCAAAGAAGACGATTCATGGATGATATCATCGTTCATAAAAATGACTTCAAGTATTGTGAGAGGAATGCCCTTCGGAACGATGCATTACCATTACAGTAGTACTGATTTTGGCACTACCTTACCTACAGTCGTATCACAGATTGGTCTTGCTGGCGCACCCTATGCAGATTCAAGTGTTAAATTGACTTGTGCAAACGACGATTCAAAAGAAGGAATAGAAACTCTCGTCGAAAAGAATGTCGAAATTCATTTTGGGGCTAGTGATTATAGCTGGCTTGTTTTCTATTCTGAACCTGTCTACGTTCGCTGCTACACCACCACCACTCAAGGAGGAGACACTCCTTTTGTTCTTCAGGTAACTCGACTCGCTAACGGACGCAAAACAGGGAATCAGGAAGTTGTTCTGACGTCAAGAGTTGCACTTATGAACAATTGCACTCGTGGTACAAACCCGTCGCATTGCTTCGGCGGAGAACCAAACGATGCATCTGATTTTAGCCGTTTGCTGAAAGATCATGCAGATGTATATCCTGGTAAAAACACCAACATTGATTACACATTATTCTCGGATGAAAAGGATAATGGAGGGGGTTACTCCTTAGTGTACTTTGATTGGGATGCACGACGGACCTTGGATAGAGAACCTGCAACTCCTACTGAAAGTAAAGGGCTGCTAATGTATTCATTGGTAGGTGAACAAAAGTTATGATCCGTGTTTTTTAAATTGCTTCATCTATCATCACTAACACTTTTGGCATCTTCACGTGTTTCTCGTCACAGCCTCATCATCGAGAAATATTGCACCCTCAAATGTCATCGGCAAACAAATTTGCATTTAACAATAAAATGTTTTGCTCACCTTCTTTGAACGGAAATGCGTGCATTATTGATGGATCGGCATGGGTTCTAAATGAAGATTTGGACGACCAGCCAAGCTTTTGGGCGCCGCGACCACCAATGGCTTCTGCCATTCCAAGCCTCGCAAAGGCAATCATGCAAGACATCAAATTCCGAGTGCCTGACTATTTTGCTAGGGGGGCTGGAGATACATATTTCTCAGGAAAGATCCTTGCGAAACTTGCAAGAATATTGCTTGTATACAAAGAGGTGAATGATATCTGCTCAAATCCAAGTATATACGGTTCGGAATATACTCAAAAATGCATGAAGGTATCATTGCCATCAGCAAATCAATTCAATGAAGCTTTAGACCATTTGAGAAGTTCGACAGAAATTTGGATTAATGGAACAGCTGAAACACCTTTCGTATTCGATAGCAAGTGGGCTGGAATTGTTTCATGTGGGTGCCATTTCGATGAAAGGACTAGCAGATGCAATAATGCGGTCCCGGATTGTCCAGCATTTTCAGATCCTGGATTGGACTTTGGACACGGCTTTTACAATGATCATCACTTCCATCAAGGTTATTATATTTACGCTGCGTCCACAGTTGCTTTCTTTGAAGAACAGTGGGGGAAAGATCAGTTTGAAAATGTGCTTCTTCTAATACGGGACATCGCTAACCCGAGCACCGATGACATTTTTTTCCCATTGTACAGAATGAAAGATTGGTATCTAGGAAATTCTTGGGCGGGTGGTATCGGAATGGCGAACCCAAACGGTAGAAATCAAGAATCATCTAGCGAATCCATTGCGGCGTATGAGGCTGTATCTTTGTATGGATCCGTCATGGCTGAAGTCTGGGCCCGTGATAAGGATGATAATGGCCCTCCGAAAGCCTCAAGAGCGAGGCATATAAGAGATGTTGGGCGTCTATTGACGTCAACTGAAGTGCGGTCTGCAGATAGATATATGCATGTTCGGCAAAAGGGGAAGAAAAAAGGCATATATCCAGAGCAATACAAACCTTATGCTGTTGGTATCATGTGGAACGTAAGAACAAAATTCATACTCCATTAATTTCGGAATATATTATAATTTGCCCACCCTTTCTTTCATTAACTTTCTACTTGCAGACGATGGTGCAATTTCAGACTTGGTTTGGAGCTGCACCTTATCTGGCTTATGGCATCCAACTTTTGCCTTTAACACCAATTTCTGAGCGCAGAGATGAAATCGGTTGGGCAAAGCAGCTCTACCCATCATTTGCAGAGAGTTGTCATGGTGCAAAGGGTTGCGATGATGAAGGCTGGGGTGTCCTGCAACATGCAATCCTTGCCACCGTGGGCCATCCCGAAAAGGCAATAGCATACGCGGAATTCTTGTCGGAGGATGTTTTCGAGACTGCTGGTGGCAATGGACACTCTCTCACAAATACTATCTGGTATTACTCCACAAGGCCGAAAACTGAGCCTCTCGAATTGTCTTCCTTCGCACCGACCCAATCACCAAATGTTGTTGCGCAGAAAGGTAGATCTCCAATAGATGCCAGTCACTGCCCTCAGTGCACTCTGGACATTTGTAAAGGTAGTCTAAACCAGTGTCCTGTGATATCTGCGCCATATTTATGCATAGATGGACCTGCTTTGGGCGGTTGTTCTACAGAACCTTGGGTACTCAACACAGCAGTTTGCAAGAAATGCTGCCAGTTATATGTTGACTGTCGTTAAAGGTTTTATGAAATAATATCAAGATTGTTGCTGCTGTGTACGTGGTGTACCACGAAGACTATCTCAGGATGAGGCTATTTTGGCGGCTGGAAGAGCACGCGAGCTCATCCATCAGCAAACGAGCATCGTCCACAGCGCGAATGTATTTGAACTTCAGCACATCAGTCAGAGATCAGCGGGAGGTACATAAAGTTCGAGGAAGACGCAATGTTATAGTGGAAATATGGTTGCGCTCAAGCAAAAACAAATACACAAGTACCAGAAGCAGTGAACCCAAAGGAAAACCCGTGCCGACCTCGAGAAACAGTATACAAATGTACCAACAGCACTGTTGCGTTAATAAATCTATGAAAGACTATAACCTAATTAAAGTAAGCTCCGTGAAGAGTGTGTTCTCACGCTTGCTACACTATTGCTTCTGCTCCGTTGACTGCCTCCTGTCCCTCTCAAGCTATTGTTGCTCTCTGAAGCAAAGAATAATCTGAAAACCCAATCAATTCCAAATCCTTCCTTTTCTTCATAGCCGCTATTATCACGATCGAATGACTCAGCCCTTGCAAAAAGCTTTGCACCCCATCCAAGTACGATCTCATAAGTGTCATCCTTCGCCCGGTATTGCACAACTTTACCGTTCCCATACGGTGTCAGCACGTCCTCGTTCACAGAAGCTTTAAGAGGGCGCAAAACATCCTTGGGTTGGAGATAGCAAACCATACCAGCTGTTGAAACTGCTACAATATGGATTCCAGTCTTTGGTTGTACTGAAAGTAATGTCCCAGATATTCCTAGGGATGTAAGCACGGGATATCCTTCAATGCAACCAGGAGCAATCTGGCAACTTAGTGATTCTTTCCGAAGGAAAATCTTTGGGCATGTATTATCTGCCATTTTCCAAGTATTCAGAGTGACGATGTACATGCCATCGGTGTCTCTAAATGCAGTAACAACTCCGTTTCCAAAGGGTGTCACTACAGCTGCACCATCGTGATAAAATCGCTCAAACAAAGGAACAACCAAAGGAACAATAATCTCAGATGGGATTTTCGTGCTTTTCTTCTTCGATGTACCCACTATCAGCTTCTTGACACTTTGTGATACAATGGATCCAAACACAGAAAGAATTCCTCCAGAACCTTTCGATCTTTCTTCTTCATCTCCCATGGCTTTCCAGCTCAAAGCAGTCTCGGCGGTACAGTACAGCATTGGGCGCGACCCATCCGCCAATTTCCACGAAGACAATCTAATAGCAATGGTTTCAATTCCATCCAGTCTGTCAGTGGTATCGCTGCTTATCGATTGTGTCTTGACTTTGTCCGCCACGGCGACATCAGAACGATTTATTTTTAGTGGACGGAAAACTCGCCCTTCTCCAAACGGAGTGCTTACAATACTATTCATTGCATATGGATATGGAAACTGAACATCTTTTTGAACAGGTGATGCTGGTTGAGGCGGGGGCTTGGTTTCAGAAGAAATAATCCGCAACATACGGTTGAAAAAGCCTTCACTGACTATCTTGACAGATTCGGCATTCAAATAGCAAACTCCAGACCAATTGGACAACGATATCACAACAATTCCAGTATTTTCTCTGTATTCTATTACAGTACCGCAGCCATATGGCGTATTGCACTTGTCATCTTTTTGGAAGAGAGGTTTAGATTTTGTTGATTCGGTTCTTGAGCCCCAAAAGGAAAAGGTAGATTTCGATCCATCCTCATCCTCTGATGCCAATGAAGGAAGGCTTGGAGGGATATATTTTGTAATGTAGCGGCACTGAATTTTTGCCAACACCTTTTGTCTGTTGCTCAGCGGAACCACACTTTCACTCTCACAAACCTGTTGTTCAATGATTAAATCTGGAGGGTCGGTGTTATTTGAAGTACTTCTTTCAACTTCAACACTTGATTCCTTAATGTTAACAGCAGGCTGAGAAGTATCTGCCGATAGTGCAGATAACAAAGTTTGAGACATCTCCTCATCCGCTTCAAAAACTGTCTCAAGAGTTTGAGGCCGGGCATCTTTTTTATTCGGCGGTGAATTCTTCACCGACATCTTCTGCTGCATCTCTTTCAATTCATTCTCTTCACATTCTTTAGTTTGAACATCCAATGGTCTCCAATCCAATTCAACTTCGTACATGTCAAAAATAGGATCGAATGATAGGATTTTACCGCTACCAAACGGAGTTTTGACTTTTTGATCATCTCTCCACAATCTGTCTGCCTCAATGAAAGGAACCCGTTCCTCATTGCGAGACGATAAGAATTTGTTGCAATAAAATAACGATTGATTGATTTCATCGTGCCTGTCCCATTTTTGTGTTTGAGATTTCCATTCATTGGTCTGTATCATGTAGAAATCATTTATCGCATCTATACAGATACGCCTCAACCCACTTATGCGGAGCAATGGAGGCGTTCTCGTGGCTGCATGGAGAGCAGCTTCCGGGTAAGTTTTAAAAAATACGGGCTTGACCGGTTTTGTTTTCCACGTTTCTGGATCGTACTTGTACGTTTTGGATTTGTCTTGGACTTCCTGCACATAAATGGCTTCCACCTGCTTTGGGAAGGCTTCCACCATCAGTTCAGCAGCCATTACATCTCCTTGTCCGTTGTCGCAAATAAATACATGTCGAAACTCGGGGTAGATGGATACATATTGCTGAAAGTTTTCAAACTTCTTTCGAGCTATCATATCGCAGTGGAAACACATTAGCGAAGTGATGGTAGAAAAGTTTTGGCATTGCATTGCATTGCAGCACTATAACTATAACATCGGCACTTTCAAACTTACCCAACGGTTCAAAATCATTGGTTACAAGAGTATCAACGCCTGATCTAATATCACCAGGAAGTAACGATGGTACAGTGTGCATCCCTCTGTTCTGAAGCTTTTGAAATTTGGCAAAATTTATCTTTTCACTCATGTCTTTGTAAAGGTGAGGCCGCGCCGAAAGAAAGACGAGGTTCCCCACAGTATGCGAAGGCCACTCTTCTGCTCCATCAATGCCCAGATCCAGCTCTCGGTAGAAACCCAGCACTCCGGGATACATGACTTTCTTTCCGTATCGTTTATCAATTCCGGACGGATAACTCCCACCCGAACACACGAGCGTATCGTCCACATCCGACAGAACCTTTCTCCAAAATTTGCATTTACGGTCTTTGGCCTTTCGTGTATTGAACGCCATGTGATTATATTGCACCCTAGCCTGCCGTTGAATATGATCCAGTATATCTTTTCTCACAATGTCGGATTTGATATCGTCATAAATGAGCTTATTCATGGACCAATAGTCGCCCTTGGCATCCATGAGAGTTTTCAACTCGCTTAAGGAATCCAGTTTCGTATTCATGATTATATTCCTCACGCAGTGCTCCGCCCTGACATTCGCTGGCAATTTCAACGTTTGCAATGCGTGCAATACAATCACCCTCGAGTGCACAGTCAATTGCGAAATCTTGTCAATCGCCAGTAATTCAATCAGTCTCGTCCTATGCTGGAGCTTGAAACTCCGATGGTCCTTGACCTTATAGAAAATGAGGCCCAATTGCGTATTGCAAATGAGGTAATTGAGAACCCTCGGCTCCGCCTCATCAAAAATGGATATCATGTCCCTCTCATTCCTAATGACAAAATTTTGATAGAACCAGTTGTTGATGGTAGATGGGATATAGGTCTGATCCAGATCCGAAAGACATTTATTGATCCGCTCCTTCAGATCCTCCACCGGTATCACCGGTATCCCCGCTTCTCGCAATCTGTTTAAGGATGTCGTCGCCGTTCCCTTTTTCAAAAGGACTAATTTCCCCACTTCAATTCTGTGGATGTTTCGATCCCAGATGTGCATGGCATAACCGCAGAGGAGTACACTCAAAGCGCCTAAATTGGGACTCCAGACTCCCAATGCAATGGGCGAATCGGCGGCAAAGAATAGAGCGGTGGTGAATAAGAGTGCGAATATGGTCCAGAATCTGTTTTCGAATTCTTGGGCATTGTGTACATTGTGGGATTCGTTGAATAAAAAGATGCAGAGTGTGTATAGGAGGGATAAGATGCATGACCAGAATATGGGGGCCATGGCGAATAGTGCGAGGAATATTAGTGTGAGGAGCTGCACAGTAGGTGTTGAACAATGACATTGAACATGTGGATGTGTGGATGGGGATGATAGGGTGTGTGTGAGAGATATTTTATTGCATGTCATGTTGCACAAATGACTTGGTCATTCCTTTTTCATGCATTAGATTAGATAATTCTTCACGTAGAGATACTGTACTTACGACTAGAGACGCCAGAAGCAGGAGCATTGCGAGTGATCGATCCATGGTTTATTATAAAAGGTATTGATTTGATTGATTGGTGTATGATACTGTAGTTGTCTTGCTTGATGCTGAGGTGTTGGGTGTTGGTTGCGTTGCTGTAATAATTTTCGAACGTGTTGAAGAGGGACGAAAAAAGGTGAGGAATTTCCTAGATAGTAAAATTTCAGATTGTTTCAAACCGAAACATTCTTACAAGTTGTTACAAGAAGTTAAAGATAAAAAGTTGTCACCAACTAACTGTGCCTGCGACCTGAGCAAAGACAGAATGACCGGCTTGACTTACTGACTGACTCACTTTTGCAGCTATGGCTTGGATTGAGACTTTGACTTTGACTTTGTTCCTACAGTATTATTACTTGTAGTATTCAATCAGATGGTGATTGATTGACTGACTGTGCACGCACGGACATGCATGATGTCAATGATAAAAAGATTCCCAAGATGCATGCTTGCTTTGGAGATCGTCCCAATCAGGGGTGTTCCTTCGTTCGAAGCGTATTGACGATTTTGGTCGTGGTGGTGGCTGGTACTACACGTCAGGTAGGTGATTGTGAACATGAAAAATTGTATGTAGGCGTTAAGGGGGGGGGGGGGGGGATTCTGAATTCGTTTCAGGAACCACCCTTCGAAACCACACGGGTCCATCCAAATCTCCTCCAACAAACAACAAACTCCACCAACAACCACCACAATACCACCTTCAATCTCATATGTTCCTTCAAACCTGCAACCCTGCAACCTGTCTTCATTACTTACTTTCATCTAACACGCACCAGGTATAATATCAGATACAACATGATCTCATCTACTAGAGTTCGAGCTCTGACGAAAACCTTGAGAAAATCGCCGAGAGGTCGTCTGATACAACATCATTATCATTCAACTCAGTTCTTCCAGACAAGTGCAACCTCTGAAACACAAGTACCTGTATGTGCATCTGTTACATCTCTTCATTCTTTGAAAGGATCACACCAACACCAACAAATTATATCTTTGAGAACCAATACCAATGGTATTAATCTATCATATATAAAATCAGCTCCATTGCACAGATGGAGACGTAATTTCAGTACAGCAATAGAATCTATTGGGATCGAGACCGAACCTGCTGACGATGACGACAATTCAAAATATGCATACGATGGGGTAAACGCAAGAGCTGAAATCAAACTTAACACTCTAAACGAAACCCTCACACTCGCCAACCAATCAAGAAGCCTCTACCAAAAATCCAAACGAACAAACACAAACACTTCACTAAGCCTAAGCGAGGAATCCCTTTTAAACATTCACGACAACTGGAAAGAACAAGAAGTAAAACTCTCGGATGCCTATTCGAAAGCCATCAAATATACAGCAAGGCTAAGGACCAAAGATGTCGCGAAAAAGGCTCAGATATTGCTGGATGATATGATTTCGAGGCATGGGTCTATTCAGGAGGAGAGTAATTTTTTATCCAAGCATGATGGACCGCAGTTTAGTGATCCGATAGTGATGGATTTGGTGAATGCCATTGAACAAGAATATTCCACAAGTCGGTCCGCGTCATCGGCATCGACGTCGACGAGTGCAAAAGAACTTGAGTTGACAAGGGACGGCGTTCCGATACCGACATCCAAAGATTTTGCAAATGTTTTGCATTCATGGGCATCCTCCAAAGTCAAACGGAAAGGATTGCATGCTGAAAGCCTCTTGTACAGGATGATAGAATTGGCATATTTTTATCCCGAGAACTTCTCTATGCCCGATTCCAAAACATTTGGGCTTGTCGTCAAGTGCCATGCTGGGTCAACATGTAAGTTGTGTTCGTAGTTGTCACACACACTATTCAATATTGCTTCATGAATGAGACGATTGACTTCATCTTACTTTATTATATCATGCAATTGCACAATCGACATCAAAACAACTCACGCCAAACTCGCCACAGTCAAGGATTCGCTCCCTAGGATTAAAAGATTACACAAAATTCATGACAAGCTTGCTGCTATCGACACACCGGGCATAACAAAAGATGATCCATTTCTCCTCATGCATTCCATCAAAAGTATACGGAACTTTGGTATGCAAGAGGAGTCAAATTTAGGAGACGAATGGTTTGATCGGTTGCATGCTTTTGTGATTGATCCATTGAATAATCTTGACGCAACAACTGAAACTGAAAATAATGACGGCGACGGTGATGGTAACGGTGACGATAATGCTATTGATTTGACTGGAACGTATACATCTATTATCCGCGGATATGCAAAATTGAGAAGAGATCCAAGTGCCGCACAAAAAGCTTGGTTGGGATTACAAAGAATGCAAGATTTATCAGAAATGGGCACTACACCACGTACGTGTATTGCCACTGTTGACTTGAAGATCAATGCCATCAACCTTTTCCTAGGATCGTCCAGTGCACCAAATGACAATGGAAATGGAATGCTTTCAAACAAGTTGTCGTTATTAAATACGTTGATAGAATCAGCAATGAGCGCAAAAAAATCATCAGTCTCGTCGGATCCTCTCCCCAATGACCAATCATTTGTTGGCTGTATAAAAGCATTATCCATTCTGAACGACCCGGTGAAAGTAACAAATGAAGCCGAGAGAATCATTGCTGCTTACGAATCATTAGTGAACGAGAAAATTATTGCGCCTTCCCCAAAAGTGCACAATGCTACCATTGAACTTTACATCAATATTTTTGGGAGGGATAAGGCATCAAAAGGCATCCTCTTGTCAATATGCACTGGGGTATCAAAGCGTATGGAACGCTTGGTACCATCGTATCCTGACATTGCCCCAGATACCTTTACCTACATGCTGTTTCTCAAAGCCTGCTCCATCGACGATAAAAACCCCGAAACAAGCATTGAAAGATATGAAAAGGCAGAGAAGATCTTTCAGAATTTAGAAAGTGCAAGTGGGGATTCAAAGCTCAATGATAAATGTTTCTTTTACATGATGAAATGCGTTTCAAATACGATCAGCGACCCCGAGGAGAAGAAGGAACAAATTCTTGGCTTGTTTAATAAAGCAAGCGGTGCTGGCTTCGTCAGTGCCGATGTCCTCAAAATGCTGAAAACAAATACAACTTATGAAGTCTTCACTCAGATTGTTGGCAATGGTAGACTGCCAGACAATTGGGTCGAGAACGTTACCTCAGGTCTTGCTCTCTATACCGATGGCACTACTGGAGGTGCAGGGAAAAACGCAAGGCGAAAAGGGAAGAGCACGTCAAATTGGGCCCGAAAGCAAAATGAACGGAATGAATCTATACAAAGCAGAAATCAAGCGAAAACGGAGAAGAAGATTTTGAAGCGCGAGAGGGAATCAAAGGGCAAAAGAAGGCGGCGGTGATTTGATACTTGCGAGAACGATCATCAATAGCTACAATAATTTATTTATTGCTTTTTAAGTTCCTATATACAAATATCTATCGTCCAAGTCCAAATTCCTGCAGTCGTAATCAGCGACATTCCACACATAATTTTCCAACCCTTCTGTATCATTCTCATCAGGGAAATAGTGATCAAGCACTTTCGCTGAGTATATGTTAACACCAAATGCCAAGTCTTTCAAATTTATATCCCATATTTGTTTACCAGGGATCACCTCTTCCCACAGGTATACTTCTAGATTTTCTTGCACTATACAAAGGTCAGACAAAATCTTATCTGAAATGTAGTTCATCACATGATAGTAATCCGAGTAGCCAATTGGGATCTCTTGGTCTTCAGAAAAGTCTTGGTTTCCAAATGCTATCAAAAGGCCACACTCCCAACCAGATAGCTCGGCTTTCATCCTCTCTTTGAGACCGATTTCTGCCAGAACTTCCTTCCGTAGAATTGTATCTGCAAGTTGCTTTGCCAACTCATCATATGACTCTTGGACACCATTCGCCTCGACTTCCAGAAAGGACACAATCTTTCCGAGGTTCTCATTCAGTTCACGGAATTGCTGATTTTCCTCCACAAAAAGGGCTACGGCCTCATTCAATTCGCTCACAGTTTCGTTTAGATCACCCGTTTGATTTGTCAGTATGAGAATTTCTGATTCGAGTGTTGCAGCCACCACGGCGAATTGTTCGACGGTGTTTGCCAAATTCTCTTCTGACTCACGCACTTCTGCAACCTCTGCTACAAGATTATCGACCGTTTGGTTTAATTCGTTTGTATATACTATGTAACGTGAATTTTCGTCACGAAGAAGCTCATTTTGATGTTGAAATTCAACGAGAGTGTTATTGAATTCCGATGCTAGGTCTGCAAAGATGAAAGGTGTGAGCAATCAAAGTCAACTTCTTCCTAATACAGTTCCTGCCATTCGAGTAGAACAAGGTGTCAGCTTACCTGCAGCCCTTTCATTTTCTTCATTTAATTGCGATGCTGTCTTCTCAAGATCGTCATTGATGCCCTCTAATCTATCGACCTGGCCTTCTAAACGATCATTTTCTGTCCTTTATTGACAATTTTAAGAACAAATTGAGTAATGAGAAGGATTTGTTTTTTAATAAACACCAAAGCAACGCAACAGAAAAATACTCACTTTAACCTGTCAGTCTCAAAGGAGAGTCTATCAATTTGTGTGGATAATGCATTTATTTCATCATAGAGACCTGGTATCTTCAAATATTCCTGTATTAGCCAACCTGCCAGCCCTATCAACACAATGTAGGCTAATATAATGGCTACTTTCTTCTTGGATCCACCAAAGTTTGAACGGCCTCTTTCTTTACCGCCCAAATTACTGTTCACCCTTTCGACCACTAGCCTATTAGGCAACCAATTGCTCCCTTGTGTCTTGTCCAAAGACTTTGGGACTGCATTTTGTTCATGGTGGTTCTTTCTTATTATTTCTTCTGGGTCTGAATGTTCTCTCATGTGCTCTTCATCATTATCTATGAATTCTTCTGCTTTATTCCAACTTTCAGGAGAATACTCGACATCATCTCTAAAATCAACACTTTTCTCCAATCGCTCTCTTCTGGTCTCTTTCTTCCTTACATGTGATTTGTTTCCGTTTTTGTTGTGGTAAAGCCTAGAAGTATAACCTATTCTATTGTTTCCGCCATTATCAGCTGCTGATTTATGATTGAACTCTTGCCGTCTTGGTGGCTTTGCCGTATATCCTTTGGAACGATTTTCGACTGCTTTCAAATCATCACCTGACTCAGGTATTCTTTCCAACTCATTTGATCTTTGCTGGCTAACCGTTTCGCCACGTGAGAAAGGAAACTGAGCTCGCACGCTACTGTTATCATAAGTCCCATCATCGGACAATTGAATCTCTATACCTCCACTGTCTCCATTCATTGTATCTTTTGGTGTTGTAACTAATTAAGAAAACAGTAAAGAGAAGGACAGGCTCGGAAGCAAAGGGCAGGCTCCGAAGCAAGACTGACTGCTGGTGCTTTTGAACAAAAGTGATGTTCCCAGCCCGTCGCTAAAAAATAAATTATTTGTCATTGATTTTCAATTTTGTGAGGGCGGGGGCACAGCATTTTGAATTTGTCAAAGAAGCACTAAACTATTCAAGTTTGGTAATAATTTTGTCGTCAGTGAGATTTTCACGGTTTTCAAGTTTCAAGTTAGTTTCAAGCGAGGAATCAGCGATCATCAACCAATGCACTTCATTCAGCCAAGATTCAGCAACAAATAGTGCCAACTCATCAAACTTTCAGCATGGCGAAGGTTCAGGAAAGCAACCATGCATCATGGCTCCCCGGTGCCCTACCATCAGCTATACCGTTGTCAAAACAAAAAAGTGTCAAAGACAATAACAAAAAAGATTGGCTGCCCACCACTCTCGTGGTCGAGAATAAAATTATCCTTGATGAAGAAAATTTGAAAAGAGGCAGCTCTTCTTCTGGTGGATCGATGATGAAATGCCTGGACAATAGAAAAATAATTTGCATCATTATAATCTACGCTCTGATAGCAACTGGGTTGTGGTCTTTTTTTTTGGGCAATCCATTTGGGTTTGGACGAGAAAAACAACTTGAAGCTCTCAAGGATCAGGTAGATCTCTTGGACGAAGAAGTCGACCAGTTAGAAACTCAGGTGGATAGGCTAGGCTCAGAGGTGACGCGGCTCTCTAATGAAACAGACCGGCTTGAAGATATAAACGATGAGCTCAAACTCACGACAGCAGATTTGAACAAAACAGTTAATGCTCTAGCAGATCTGAACGACTCCCTCAACATTTCCTTGTCAACTAGAGAGGATCTCAGTGAATTATTAGATGATTCAATATCGTCCGCACAAGAAATCAATAACCATCTCGTGGAATCTTTGACGGAGCTTGGAGACAGAATCGAATCAATTACAGATCTGAATGAAGAACTAAAATCCACACAGCAAGATTTAGAAGAGGAACAGGAAAAGTATATTGCAATAACAGAAGCGTTTGAATCATCCAACATCCTTCTTGCTTCAGAGGTTAATAATTTAGAGGCTCAGGTAGCGGAAATGCAGTCACAAAACGAAATTCTATCCAAGCACAATGCCGACTTGCAGTCAATACTGGAATTCTTGAACCAGGCTGGTCTTGACCTAAATGCAACAACACAGGCAATCTCTGACTATTTAGTGGAAGAGATTACCGAGAACTCTGCTCTCATACTGCGTGATCTCGAGCTATCATATCAAAATGTCTATTTGTACTGGATTTGTACAAGTACTTTTGAATTTGAAGATGATTTCATCAGCAAGCCTTGGATGATCAACAGAAATGCAGCAATAGGAGAAGATGATTATGACACCGTGATGGATTTTGTAGATGATCATGTGTTTGGAGATATCTGTGCAAGCATAGCAGACTTTGAGAACTTTTGGTTTCAGATCAATACATTGATTACCAAGGATCAATACCGCCCGTTGACATCTCTCTCAATACATTGACATCAGGCATCGAAAGATACTCCACGATGATGATTGAATATTACTTTCCACCCGATGCCAATGGTTTGAGTGCTAGCGACTGGACTAACTACCGTTACGATTGCAGTAACATACCGTCCGAGCAAAGATATGTATGGTCACAAGATAGATAGTACATAAACAATTATTACTTGTATATATAATAATATGTACAGTGTACAGTACCTCAACATAATTTACATGTAATCAACGAAATTACAAAAGTGCGACGAGCGGCGGGACGATAACGATAGCTGTAACACCAACAACAATGCCACCGACTATAGCACCATGCTTGGCCTTTTGCCTCATCTGGTAGCGCTTGACTTGGGTCGCACGCTTCTTGAATTGTTTCGCCATCCCCTTTAGCTCCTCAGATTCTTTTTGCAACCCCTCAACGGTCTCTTGTCGCTCCAGAGCCAACTCTATATTCTCCGCCATGATTTCTTTCGTGGTGTTGAGTTTTTGGTTCACCATTGCAAGTTTCCCCTGTGACGTGACTTGCTCCATCTTTTGCAACAAAGTCGAGGCAAAGGATGCTTGAGCACAGAGGGAATCACCGTTCTGCCATTCGGGGCTCTCTCGCATCGGTTCAGTGATGTAAAGTATTTTCTCAAGGAAACTCTTTACTTCATTATCACCCAACGAGGACTCAGACACTGCCGAGAAAGACCATACGATCATATTATTGGAATTTCTAGTAGATTCATCAAAGACGTGAAATTTGAAACCTTTGAAGCCCTTTTTTTTGACGAATTCCCACCCGGCCGTGGCCTTCTTTTTGAGGAGTTTTTGAGCTAATTTCACCACAGCTCCGTCATAGTTGTCTTCTCCTGCTTCTGCTAGCACAACATCATTTCTTGATACCGCGGCCCACAATATTCCTTGAAGCATTGATTGTCAGATGTTTAGTTTAAACGCTTGACCGTTGAATGATTTGTGATTTATGGCTTTTGTGAAGGTCGAAGAAGGCAAAAAAGGAAGAAGGTTCTCTGTGTGTGCTGAGTGCTGAGAGGAAGCACGACGACATGACAGTAAAAAACACTGTGAGTAACGGCAGTCGTGCGACAGGAAGAAGGTGTCAAAAACATCAACCAAACAGGGTTTCAGAAGGATCTCACATTTCATCATATCTGTTACAACTAGTACATACTGTATCCCACCAATCTCACCACTCATCACCACTCATCACATCATTCATTCATCATAACACAACGCACAACGTGACTTCATCATAAAACCATCCAATCAGCTTGCATTAGACGTCACACTTTAGGCACACTTACAATGCTTCAATCCACTAGCCCTCCAAGT
>Ga0115005_10001784_pt1 | contig 17232 bp, 5 predicted proteins | sample ArcOceMetagenome_FD_87163 | JGI IMG/M metagenome (GOLD analysis project Ga0115005, IMG submission 87163) | Marine eukaryotic phytoplankton communities from Arctic Ocean - Arctic Ocean - Greenland ARC118M Metagenome | ecosystem: Environmental > Aquatic > Marine > Oceanic | place: Arctic Ocean... | reverse complement strand
TCGCAAGAAAGTTACCGAAAAATAACGATAACGGCAAAAATGCGATGAAAGAGCATTGCCGTTATGCGAAAGAGCATTTGCCGTTATCATGCTCTTTGCAAACTCTTTGCAAAGAGCATGATACCGGCAAATGCTTTTGCAAAGAGTTTGCAAAGAGCATGATAACGGCAAATGCTCTTTCGCATAACGGCAATTAACGGCAATGCTCTTTCTTGTTTATTAGCGCGACGAAAAGTGCAAAAAACCGGACAAAGCTACTTTTGACAAAAACGCCAATGTCTTATACTTCCTCCCTGGTACACTATTCACTGGCTCTCTATTAATATACCCTCCATATTTGTAGAAATCATAGTACCCGCAGTATACAAAATCCTGACAATCTCAGCACGCTTCTCCTCCAGCACCTTCGGGTCCTTCTTCAACAAGAACTCCGTGGCCACACCATCATCAACCACTTTTAACTTTCCAGGCGTCGGAAAAATCGTGGCCGTGGTATGTCGTCTTCTGGTGGTAAACTGTTGAGACTGATATAATAGAGTTTTTTAATAGTATGATGTATGTTCAATGTATGGTGCTGGCCGTTATCTTTACGATCATTTATGGAAATGCGCTTTCACTTGCAAGCTTGCTGCTTGCGTGAATGACTTGGCGTAGGTACAAACTAAATACTACATTGTATTGTTGTACCCTGGTCATTGGATATTTCCACGAATACGACCGTTATCAAGAGTGGGGCTGACTTTTCAAACTCCCTACGAATCCGACACGGATGTACACGGGATTTAAATGGCTTAAAAACACGACCCAAACCACTTCAAGATGGTAGTAAATATTATCACCCGTGAAGAAGGGATTCCTTGCTGCCATCCATCTTCTTTTTGCTTTCAAAATCAAAGAACAAATTGACAATTGCAAAGGCAAGCAATCTCGCAAGCACAAAGCTAGCAAGCAGTAACTGTTTGTAATTGAATTGAATTGAATTGAGGCATCTAACCTTTTGTTGAAATAATTTTCAGTCACAAGAGTGCTAGAGTACCTTATCTTATTCAGTAGTCGCATTGATTGGATCTAAAATTCGTTTCCAAGAAACGCATCTTTGAGTTTGCATCCAACATATTTCAACATGTCTTCTTCACTGAGCAAACATGACGATGACAAGAAGGTCCTCACATACCTCAAACACGTTGCCAAATCCATTCACGAACTGGCATGTGAAACAGATGCAACCGATCCCGCTTTCCTCCTAGATGGCGATTCCAGCAGCACGGAATACTACATGGACAAAATCACACGTATGCTCCTCGCCGGATGTGATCCCATGTCACTCTCCAAACCCGCACCAGATTCACTCATTATCACACTCTACGATCAAAAGGGGATCCCCAAACCGACTAGAATCAAGTCGAAAATTGATGCACTGAGGAATATTTATCGAACCATGGCCCCCATTGCTCTGGATGTTGCAGCGAGGATTTCCATTCTCGTTTCCAGCGGCGATGGAGAGAATCGTAATGACAATGATAATGGCAATGGTGATGGTAGTGAAAGGGAAGCATTGAAACGCATGTGTGCAAAGGCGTTTTGTGTATATGCCGTCTGGTTGCCGATTGCACCACAGATGGCGCAGATTGTCATGGATTTATTTCAATCCGAGCATTTCGTTTCTCCACTCTCTTATTTGGATGAATGCACTGGCACTGGCACTGGCACTGGCACTGGGAAGAATAGTGATAATGATATGGATGTTGATGCAACTACACCTGCAATTTCAACTGCAAATAGCAGTAATGTGGGTGATGATCGTATGAGAGCGATTGCTACATTTAGTGAAGCTGCATTTCTCCTCATTGGATTCTTTTCACAAAGAGGGGATCATGTACCTATGAAGGAATTGTGGGATTGGACCAATCTTTTCAGTCTCTTGGGTTGCCACGATGATACTAATGATCAAATGGACGTCGACATGAAGGAGGAGGGTGACGACGATGATGATGATGGCATTCATTACGAACCAAGTGGATGGGCACAGCGTCCTTATAGCTATGCCCTCGCAACGAGATGGTTTACTGCGAGAGCTGTAGGAAATCTATTGAATCTGACTCCCACGTCTAAAGCTGTTTACATCCAGGGATTAGGATTGGAAGAAGAAATGGTACCATGGGTACTTCATCCATGGATTATATTGGATGAAGAGGTCAGAACTCAAAATAATCAGCTAAAGGGTGTCATCTCATTGGTGCAAAGTAGCAAAGAAGTTATCGTGGATGTGCCGAATCCAGCAGAAATTCGACAGAATGTGCTGCTTCCATCATTACTGGTGCATTTGGGACAAGGTATCGTTATGCCTCGCAAATGTTGCTCGAAAACAGCGAATCAAGTACTTGTATCTCAACAATCGGCAGACCATGAAATTATCGAGCGTCAAGGGTTGGTAATGACTGCAACAACGTCTAGAAACCTTGCATTACTTGGAACGGCGCTTTGCTCGGATCCATATCCTCCACCGATTTTGGTATGCGGACCACGAGGATCGGGAAAGTCGAGTTTAATCCGTGAACTTGCGAATTATTGCTCTGCGCCAAACAGCAATAGTGAATCGGTCATGGACGATTTATTGGAACTGCATGTAGATGAAGAAACTGATTCCAAGACGCTCCTTGGATCATATGCTGCAACTGATATTCCAGGAGAGTTCACGTGGAGACCAGGAGCTTTGACAAATGCAGTTCGGCAGGGAAAATGGGTGTTGTTGGAAGATGTGGAATCGTGCCCGACAGAAATTCAAGCTGCTCTTGTAAAATTGTTTGAAGAGAGAGTCCTACCTCTTGGAATTGGGAAAAGTGAAAAGTGCCATCCAAGTTTCCGAATGTTTGGGACTTGTACAACAAGTAGTTTCGGTGATTTGTCTCATCAAGGAAAAAGACGGTTGAGGAAAGGCGTTTCGTCTGCTGGTTCTGGTGGGAAGAGACTCATTCACCCCGGTCTGTGGAGAAAGGTGCATGTGGACCCACTTCCCTATTCTGAGTTGCAAATAGTCAGTAGAGGTCTGTTCCCCAGCCTACCAGAAGCTGTATCAGATGCCGCATTGAATGTATTACGAAAACTTGATAAGAGTGGAAGATCTGAGGATTCCACTAGCAATATTGATGATACTGCATCTAACGACGGCGAGGAAAAGAAAGAGCCCAGCGGTGCATTCACTAGTCGAACTCCAATGTTGGGAAATGGACGTCATTCGTCAGTACGAGACCTTGTGAAACTTCTCGCTAGAATATCTTCAACAGTTCATTTTGAACCAGGTGCAACATTTTGCACTGAATCTCAAAGAATACTATGTATGGCAGAATCATTTGATATATTTGCTGGTTGGTCCCCGCATAGACATCTGCGGAGCTACTTTGTGACAGAGATATTGGCGCCGATATGGGGTATTACATCTACTGCGGCTATAAGATATGTGGAAGATAGGCAACCTCAAATTCAGTCAACTAGCGAATACGTGGAAGTTGGTAGATCTACTATTCGTCGACCTCCAAAAACTCTTGGAAATATGTCAAATGACCAGGACAAGAACTTTGCTGAAACAAACTATGCCCTTAGATTGATGGAGTCTACTGGAGTGTGCATTTCGCAGAATGAACCTACTCTTCTTGTCGGAGGTGAGTTTTATATTGAACGTGTTATTGCTAGACTTTTGGGGAGAATAATTTTGAGCTCATGACTCATTTTTGCCTAATATAGAAACTGGTTGTGGTAAAACGACTTTGATCCAACGCCTCGCATCCCTTTCTGGCCATGAATTAGTTGTGCAAAATCTTTCATTACAAACTGATTCAACGGATCTCCTCGGAGGCTATAGACCGCTGGAGATTCGTCATATCGCCAGAAATGTCTATACTGATTTTGTGCAATTATTTTGCTCTAGCTTTTCAAAGTCTCAGAATGCGCAATTTCTTGACTACGTAACTGCGGCTTATGAGAAGGGACAGTGGAAAAGATTATCTCAGTGCTTTCAACGGGCAGCTAAAATGGGATTAGATAAAACGAAACAGCAAAAAACGAAGAATAATACAACTGCGATTTCAACGGAGGTTTGGTTTGAATTTAAGAGAACTAGCGAGAGGTTTGAAAAGCAAAGGGTAGCTTGTGATACGGGTTTGGCATTCGTATTTACCGAGGGAGCCCTCGTTGAAGCTATTCGCAGTGGAAAATGGTGAGTGCCTGTGTCGAAATTACGTTTCACTAATTCAAATCATCTGGACTTACAAGTGTTCGTGGTCAATCGCAGGGTCTTGCTCGATGAAATAAATCTTGCTTCGAGCGAAACATTAGAAAGATTGTGTGGACTTCTTGATGACGCAAAGGGTAGTGTCACATTGACTGAAAAGGGAGATTCTGAGACTGTTCGCAGACATCCCGATTTTCGGATTTTTGCAGCGATGAATCCAGCAACAGATGCAGGAAAGAAAGATTTACCATCAAGTTTGCGTTCTCGATTTACTGAGATTTATGTTGATGAGTTAATTGACCCTGTGGAGTTGCGATTTGTCGCTGCCAGGTATCTGAGTGGGGTAATCGCGCCCTCTGAAACTCCATTGGAACATACAGAGAGCGTCGTTACTGCAGTGGATGTCTACATAAAATGTAGAGAATTATCGGAACAAAGTCTTGTTGACGGTGGAGGACAAAGACCTCGATACACACTGAGAACGATGTGTAGGGCACTTTCAGCAGCTCGAACTCTCATGCTTGAGCAAAAATTTAGTGTGAAACGTGCGCTGCTAGAGGGGTATGAGCTTGGATTTGAAGGGGCGCTGGATATACCGTCAAGAGTAGCGCTGCGGAAGCTTTTAAATAGTACTCTGGGCAAAGATCTATCTCCCAAAGAAGTTGACCATCCAGGGCGAAAGCCAGGAGGCAGAAACTCAAGTAGTGACGAATTTATTTTGTCAAAACCATTTTGGTTAAAAGCAGGGCTGATAGATAGAGTTGATTGGTCTGAGGCTTCTTCAAAATCAAAGCGTTCAAGATTTGTTCTCACTCCATCCATGACAAAGAACTTGCGACGATTGAGCCAAGCAGTTGCGGCGGGTCCGTGGCCAGTGCTGTTGGAAGGACCAACATCAGCTGGTAAAACAACGATGGTTGAATACTTAGCTGCCCGCTGTGGACATCGATGCGTTAGAATCAATAATCATGAGCACACAGACGTACAAGAATACACCGGAAGTTATGCCTCTGATTCCAATGGAAGGCTCTGCTTTCAAGAAGGCATATTGGTGCAAGCTCTACGCAACGGCCATTGGGTGATCTTGGACGAGTTGAACTTAGCTCCAAGTGAGGTTTTGGAGGCTCTTAATCGTTTGTTGGACGACAACAGAGAGCTTTATTTGCCAGAGATAAATGAAGTTGTGAAGCCCCACCCGAACTTCAGATTATTTGCCACGCAGAATCCCTCTGGGGCCTATGGAGGACGTAAACCGTTATCTAGAGCTTTCAGAAATCGTTTTGTGGAAATACACGTTGGTGATATTCCCGAGAAGGAGATGATAACAATTCTTGAGCTAAGATGTCATTGTCCCCCCTCGCATGCAAAGCTCTTGGTGAATGTGATGTCAGCTTTACGAAAAAGGCGAAGCAAGAGCGGCGTTTTTCGGGGAAAAGATGGACTTATCACGCCCAGAGATTTGTTGAGATGGGCAGAAAGGAAGGCCTCTACTAAGGAAGACCTTGCCATTAATGGATACATGCTCCTTGCGGAAAGATTGAGAGACGAAGAGGAAAAGATATTGGTGAAAGAAATCATCGAAGAGCACCTGAAAATTGAAATCAATTGTGACCAGTTATACTTTGGTGACAATTCTGAATCAAGGAAAAGGTTAGCAATGATTACTAGGATGGAGAACAGTGCAAGGACCGCGGGTTTAACTCTTCAAGCAATTGCACCTACTAAGTCGCTTTTGCGCCTATTGACACTTGTTGAGCGATGTGTTGAACAGAAAGAACCTGTGCTACTTGTTGGAGGTAAGATTTTGTTTTTTCTATTTTCTGTTTCCCTTCTAACCACCAACTAATATGCATCTATGCAATTCCTGAATAGAAACTGGTTGCGGAAAGACAACTGTAGTTCAGTTGTTAAGTGTGCTGTTTGATAGGGAACTTGGGATTGTAAACTGCCACGCAAGTACTGAAACTAGTGATCTTTTAGGTGGTCTTCGACCTTTACGTGGGCGCAAAATAATCATCGAGAATCTCGTCGAAAAGATGAGAATTGTAGTTTCTAATATCGAGGATAAGGATGCCTTTGCATCAATATCAATACCGGATTACCTGAAATGTGACACAGAAAAGGCGCCGGATAATGCATCGACTGCTATTGCATGCCTAGCCAAAGAGGTGCGATCCGCAGCAGCGAAATGTGCTAGCACTGTGCAAACGAATAATAACGAGATCGCCAAGCCCGCCCGCTTCGAAAAGAGACGCAAATTGGAAAATGGTGGTGCCAAAGAAATCACAAATGGAGATGTCGATATCTCACGATTAACGGAGATTTTAGACGAAGTTGACGCTCTTGCCCAGCATCACGCATCTCTATTTGAATGGGTTGATGGCCCTCTTGTTGGTGCCATGAGGAAGGGACATCTTTTTCTGCTTGATGAGATGAGTCTTGCTGAAGATGCTGTGTTAGAAAGACTAAACTCAGTTCTTGAACCCTCGAGAACTCTTGTTCTGGCGGAAAAGGGTGGCGATCTTTCACTGGATGAAGATTCTGATGAAAGTACAGAAGTCAAAGCACACGATGACTTCCGAGTCTTTGCTACCATGAACCCTGGAGGTGACTTTGGAAAGCGGGAACTTTCTCCAGCCCTTCGTAGCCGTTTCACTGAGATATGGGTTCCTTCAGTAACCGACTCGTCTGATATTGAGTTAGTTCTTGGACAAACTTTACAGGCATCATTGCAAAAGTACCATGTGCAACATATATCTGAGTCTTGCCTACTGAATATCAAGCAAAGCATGCTGAACTATGTTATGTGGTTCAACAATGATATCTGCTCAAAGCCAATGTCAACTTTTACTGATTTTGCTCTTTCTCTCCGCGATGTCCTCGCGTGGGCAAGGTTTGTGATGGAAACATCATGTAATAATAAAGAGTTGAGCATTTGGTCTGCTTATGCTCACGGTGCCTCGTTGATGCATCTGGATGGCCTCGGTCTTGGAACTGGATTGTCTCACGATGAGGCTTCGCACACGAAATCCACGGCCAAAACATTTCTTCACAATGCTATCCCCGACGATGAAGAAAGAGTGGCTGGATTTGAAGATGAATATGAAATTATCGACGACAATGCTCTCTACACGAATGGGAATTTTGGCGTCCATCCATTTATGATCCCCACTGGTGAAGTAGAGATTCCTAACAAGTTAGGATTCAAACTCAGTGCGCCTACAACTGGAATGAATCTACGTAGAGTCCTGAGAGCTATGCAAATATCGAAACCCATATTGTTGGAAGGTAGCCCTGGTGTTGGAAAGACAAGGTATGTGTGATATTATGTACATATCGTATTTCTTAGATTATTTTGAAGTTATACTCACGTTGTCTCCACGCATCGTCATATTAAGCCTCATTTCTGCTCTTGCAGCTGCGTCTGGTCACCATTTGGTTCGCATCAATTTGTCTGAGCAGACTGATATCTCCGACTTGATGGGGAGCGATTTACCGATGCCGGAGGAGACTATTGATGAGAATGGAAATACTTCAGCTGGGGGTTCTTTCAAGTGGTGCGATGGTGCATTGCTGAAAGCTATCAAAAATGGCGATTGGGTGCTTCTTGATGAGTTAAATTTAGCGTCGCAGTCGGTCTTAGAAGGTTTGAACAGTTGTTTGGATCACCGTGCTAGTGTCTACATTCCAGAATTGGGCCAGACATTTGACTGCCCTCCGACATTCAGAATCTTTGCAGCGCAAAACCCGCTTGCTCAAGGTGGAGGGAGAAAGGGTCTACCCAAATCCTTTCTGAATCGCTTCACCAAGGTTTATGTTGAAGCGTTGACAAAGGACGATCTGCAAGGTATTGTTAGCTCAAAGTTTCCGATGTTGCCAGCAAGCCTCGTTGAAAACATCGTTCGATTTAATGATTTGGTCCAAGCAGATATTTCGAATCGGATGTATGGACAGCTTGGAAGCCCATGGGAGTTTAACCTACGTGACGTCTTTAGATGGTGTGATTTGATCAGTAATCATTACAAGTCTACAGGGCAGATTGAATATGGCGCTTTCTCTGATACAATTTATATGCAAAGACTCCGAAGCGACCGTGATAGAAGTCTCTTGGCGAAACGATACGAAGATTGCTTCGGGAATCTAGACTGTATTCGCAATGATCCACGTGTGGATTGCAAGGAGAACGTGGTTCAAATTGGCATTGCTCGTTTGGATAGGAATGTTGACATTTTACCACCTTCGGATTCAATCATACTCGGCAGCGAGCCGTCGCTATTACGAAATCTAGTGAGACCGATGGAAGCTGTCGCACTTTGTGCACAAATGGGATGGGCATGTCTTTTGGTTGGGCCTCCAGCGAGTGGTAAGACCACTATCCTCAAGAGTATAGCAGAATCCTGTAACAGACAGCTCGAGGAGATTGCACTGACTCCTTCGTCTGACGTTAACGAACTCATTGGTACATTTGAACAGATCGATGCAGCAGAAGTTGAAGCTAGACTTTGTAACAATCTGAAGAACATATCAAATTTTGCATGTTTGACCTTGACGGCGGGCAACGCACAGCTGAAACTGCTCAAAGAAATATCGTCGGCTTACTACAGTTTAGTTTCAAGAATGAATTATCTTAAGAAGTCACAAACGTCTCCCGTGGTTATCAATGAGAAACAACCAATGAAATTTGTTGATAAACTTCTGTCCAGCGCAAACATGGCATCCACGATTTGTGATTCGTTCAAGAAATCTTGCGCTGGCATGATATTGTCCGCATCGAAAGATATATCTAGCTTCAAGTCCAGCAGCAAAACAACAGATAGCAATTCTGTACATTTTCGCTGGTTTGATGGTGTATTAGTGCAGGCACTTGAAAAGGGCTACTGGTTACACCTTGAGAATGTGAATTTCTGTCCATCTTCGGTCCTTGATCGTTTAAATCCACTGATGGAAATTGGCGGAGAGCTCGTTCTGACAGAGTGTGGAATAAACGACGATGAAAATGGAACAGCAGGTACCTCTCGTGTAATAAAGGCTCACCCAAATTTCCGTTTGTTTCTATCCATGAACCCTGCCTTTGGGGAAGTATCGAGAGCTATGAGAAACCGATGTATTGAAGTGAGCTTGCTTGCACCTCCCGTATCTAGCATAGGGACGACTCGTACTGATAATGAGGATCCAACAGCTGTGGTGACTAGTACTGAAACTCTAGATGCATTAGACACTCTCTTTGGTGCTGGTGTTCGGTCTACTCCCTTGGCAATGGCAATGATCAAGGCTCATCTGGAAGAGTTTCATGGGCATGATATGGCTGATGATTGTCAACCTTCGAGAAATCTTGACGAATTGGCACGTCTATCGCTTGATTCATCGCGTCGAGGGCAAAACGGTAAAACTTGCTTAAGTCTTCCTCTACAAATTGCGTATGAAATACATCACGAAGAATTCATGGAAAATGACGGTCTCGAAGATTCCCTTCGCAATGGGAATATGTTCGAGATGGTTGAGAAAGTATTTCCTCGTCACGTTTTGGAGAGACTGACTACTTTCAATAGTGTTGCTAAAGATGCTCGTCTTTTGAAGACTATGCATGACGCAGGTGACGATTGCCGCCCATTGGGTTTGACCTCTTTTAACCAAATGCAAAAGGAAAATCTGAGTGATGAGAAATCACTTATTTTTCACAGGTTTGCGTCAACGCTTGTTGCCGAGGACCCTAGAATCCCATCGGTAAGGACATATCTCGCGGCAAACTACGTCAGGAAATCTCAGGAGCAAGACATGCATTTGAGAACAAGATACTTTGATGGTTACTCTCAACAAATGGCATCTGTAATGAAGATTCTTGGCAACCATTTCTTTGATGCCCACTCAAATTCTCTTTCGGGTCACTTTTTAACGGCTGTATGCAGCGATCGACTTGCGCAGATTCTAGATGAGCGTGGAACCGAAATCAATTTAGTTGACTTTGATGCTGAGGAGCACGATCCTTCTACCCTAAGTATCATAGAACTGTCCTTTTGCATCCACGAAAACAAAATAGATAGGACCAATGTGAGCTGTCCAGTCACTCCCATTCTACATCCGTTCTTCATCTCTTTGGATTTGTATTTGGATAATGTACAAGAGTGTTCCTTGGATACAGCAATTGTCGGTAGAGTTTTGGAGACAATCGCATCTTTGTTTGAAAGTAGAGACAGGATGTGGAAGTTTTTGAAACAATCTCATGTTGTACCAAATTCATCCTTCCTGGGATTTGACGAATCGGGATTTTTAGTTCATTGGACATGGCTAAAAAAGAGGCTTGATTCATTTTCTGCCGCGACTTCGAGCCTGGATAATCCACGATTTGCAAGTGCCAGAAGGGATGTAGACTTGATCGTTGCCACCATTGATCAAGCCGTACACAACCAAAGTGGGGACATGAGATTAGCGAATGCGTTTTGGAAAAGGATCGGACATCCTTTGGTTCCCGCAAAAGCAGAAGACGCGGAAGCAATAATTGGCCTGAAGAATGCGTCTAAAACCTTTGCTTTATTGAATGACGAAGACTTTGGGTATCTTCGACTTCTATCAGGGTCGAGTTCGAATATATCTATCAAAAATCTTTTTGAATTACAGCATGATTCACTCCTATATGGACCTGAAGCAAAATCAGAGACATTGACTGCGTTGTCCATGGCTTACTGGGCCACAACAGACGAGATGAACGCATCAACTAGAAACGAACGAAAAGACTACGATGTTGTGCAAGTGAACGAAATGCTGTCAAGGAAACTTATTTCGGCAAAGGAAGAATTTCGCACAAAAATCCAGGCATGCACTATCGATACTGCTATCAATACTGTAGAGAATAAATTGGACCTTGAGGATCTCGAAGCTCTACGAGAAGAACAAGCACTAGAAGGAGGAGCGGAAGATATCATACAAAAAATGCTTACTACTTTTGGAACGCTGCAATTGACTCAATTGGCTGAATTTGTTTGCATCCGAGAAGAAGAGTGGATAATTGACACTCTGGCAAGGCTCGTGAAAGAGCCCAGTCCCAACTCTTTGATGGTAATCGCAAAGTTACGAGATGAAGTGTTACAAAGAATCAAAGATTTTATCTCAACTGTCATCAATGACACTATTTGGCCTGTTTCTGATCTCAGACCTTATCAAAGCATTGTTTGGGTCCTTGAGTCGCTCTCTAATGACGTGCAACCAATCCGTCAGCTTTTTGGTTGCTGTTATTCGATCCTGATTGCAACATTATCTAGGCATCACTGGTGCAATAGTTTCAATGATATGAACAGCATCGCCGAAAGCATTGAGTCTCCATCGTTTTGGAGCATCAAGAGTAGCGAATGCAACAAGAATTCTAACTTTGACGATAAGCATGAAGCCATGACTGGACTCTTGTATTACTCTGGTGTGCCACGCGCAAATCAAAATGTAGCTACAGAATTCTTATTTCGCATTCAGGGTTTCAAGCGAGTTGCCGATGCCTCTTCACAGGCTATGCCGTATCTCACGTTGGAAAACCAAGAAGCAAGATTCAGCCAATCTAGAAAATTGGCACATTTCTTATCACAGGACCTCATTGCTTTAAGAACAAAGACAAGTCAGTCCGGTACCCTTCAATATCTATTTCAGAATATGGTTGAAGCCCTCTGTGACTCTTTTGATTGCGACGAGGATTTTTCAACCTTCCGTGATGCTATTCACTGTGCTGATGAAACACCTTCCTCTTATCTTGTCAATTGTAAACACAGGACTTTCACAAAAATCGCACAAGTTGTTTTGGCTCCTTTGTTGAATACACTCCAGAAAGTTGAACATTCATATTGTCCGGAGGCCCTTTCGGAGGCACTGGTATACATTGGAATCCTTCGTTTCCATCTGTCACTACCAGCCTCACCGCTCGATCCTGGCAAAAAGCCCGGTGCAAAAGTGGCACAGTGGGACCAGCACCTTCAAGATTTAGGGTCGAGACTCGTTACGATGAGGATGGAATCTGGTCTAGATACAGGAAATTTCGAACCTGATAATGAGGAAGTTTCTCTCGTTTTGGATTCTCTTTCTCACTGCAGCAAGAAGCGATCTAAGCAAGACAAAAAAAGGGTAGAGCGCCCGCGCAATTCTCCACCATTTTATGATCTCTTCCGGGAAGTGCATCACTTTGCAGGCACTGTAGCCAATGTCGATAACATCGCCGGGTTGGTCCAGGCTATCTGCGATGATATCAGCGGTGAAAGCTACCCATCAAATCGACAAAAAGAGGTCAATTGGCAAAGTTCTGCAGTAGCGTTCCACAATCAGATTATTATGAAGTATTCATGCTTTGATGATGTCACCACTCCGTGTTTAGCTGCTTTGGGGATGATTCAGAACGGACTCCGTGGTCTTATTCATCTTAAAGGCAATCGGGAGAAATCATTCACTGTAGCCACTATGAATCTGCAGGATCATCTCTTGCAATACCCAAATGTCAAACTCGCATCTTCATTTGATCCTATAGCATTGCATGATATATCCAAGGCATTCCGCGCCTCAACCGAGATCAACAACGAAAAATTTCTCACAGAAAAAATGGAAAAGAACAGTCAATTGTCATATCTACTTGCTACTCTTGCAAACATATGCATATTGAGGGTCCGTCGAGCTGTCAACGAGACCGAATTCAATCGCGTTTCGTCTTGGATCTTTGCAGCAATTGCCGATGCTTGGAACTCGTCCAGTTCTAGCACCTCGTTTGAAGATACAAAAGACGAATCGGATGATGAGAAGAAGGAAAGGCAGTACCGAGAACAGTTCCCTGACCACGCGAAAGAGTTCAATAAGATCATTGAAGCTGTGGAAAATATTGAGCTCGGGGGTGAGCACTATGAAGAGGAAGACTATAATGCGGATGACTCCAAAATCAACGAATTTTCGGTCTCCGAAGAGCAGCTTAATTTCATTTGCGACATTCACAAAGAACTATTTTCTCGTCAAAAGGGAAGCAATAGTGACTCTCTACGCATCAAGTCTTTCATTGCAACTTATGCGGCTGCTGCTCAGCTCAATAACTCTATCGTTCTTGCGGACTCGCTTGAACCAGAAAACAAGAGACTTGGTGCTCATTGCTTTGCCCTCGGACTAAATGCAAAGAATGATTCTGGATCTTCTCTCAACTTTCACTCTTTCATGAAAAGTGACACCTCTGTTGATACTGATTTTCACAAAGACCCTAACCCTGCCGAGGTTTTGAAAGCTGATTTACCTCTTCGCGGACTGTTGCTCCGGATCTCCAAGCTCATGAGGGCATTCCCTGGAAACTCTGTTTTGATTTCAATTGGACAGGTTGTAGAAACCATGCGTCAGATGGATGTAAAGGATACTTCGCTTGGTAAGATGCTCATTGGTTTAGAGGTCGTTCTAAAAAAGGCTCAGGAATGGGAACAGCATGCAAGCCAGAGAGTTGCGCTGGGAGAAAGCCTAAAAAGGATAAGTCGCCTTGTTGCTCAGTGGAGAAAGCTCGAGCTACAGAGCTGGTCAAGTCTACTCAATGTGCGCGATCAGACTCATATTCTACGTGCGAAGAGACACTGGATGCGTCTATACAACATTCTTGTATCAGACGAAGATAAGCCACGTCAAGATCACGATCTCGTTGTTCATTCGGATTATTGTTCGCCCAGATTTCCGAAGTGGTTGTGGATTGGCCAAGCAAAAAATCTTCATCATGTCACTAAGAATAGTATGGATACAGCTCATAGGGAAGAGCACGTTGAAATGTTGAAGGTTCTAGACACGTTTATCCTCACTTCTGGTATCGGTCAATTCGACGAAAGATTGGAGCTACTTAAATCGTTTGCAGAACAATTGCATGCCGAATACAGGATTGCACAAGTAAAAAATGATCGCAGATTATCCAAGGCTATTATTGTTGACTCGCTTGTCAAGCATTATAGTAACTTTGCAACCATGATTGCAACTGCGAAGGAGATCCTGCGAAAGCCGATTGAAAAGAAGTTGAAAGACGACGTGAAGCTTGCGAAATGGGATGAACAATCATATTATTCCCTCACCGATTCTGCTGAGAAGAGTCATAGAAAGTTAATGATGATTGTACACGAATACGAAGAGGTTCTTGACATGAGTGTTGGAAGGATCCTAGAAGAGCATTTCTTGAGCGGGGTCAGATCTAATAGTGAAGTCGGTCCTGGAGCTACAAGCCAGCCTGTTACTCAAATTCCTACAAATTCTTCAATCTTTCCAGAGGTGAAGGACGACAAACCCAAACCATCCAATAAGGATTCATCTGTCGCAATATTTGACTCAATTGCCGAGCTACGCACAAAGAAGAGACAGTGGGCCGTTCCAGATTTCGATCCATTTATTGGAAACAAAATGATTTTTGGCATTCCAAAGTATGCAAAAAAGATGGATAGACTCTTTACGTCATCTGGTGACTGTCATGCGATTTTGGGCCGAAACAATGCCACCGAAATTTGCGACTCTATCTTTGAAAGGGTCAATATTCTTCGTGACAAGGGAACGAAACCCATGAAGGAGAGAGCCCTTGTGGACTTATTTAAATTACTGAAGAAGCAAGGCTACTCAAGTATGAAATGGTGTGTCCCGAGGGAAATCAGAGAAATGACAGCGCTACTTCAAATCAAATCTCCCACCTCTGCCAAATTCAATATTAAAAATGCTGAAATTCTGGAAAATGCCGAGTCCTACTTCCGCAGGTGCACCGTGGAAATATCGAGACTTCGTTCAGAGGTTAAAATGTTGGGAAGTGCCTACATGAGTAAACGCGAAATGGACCTTATGGTTGGATTCAGTGAGCATGGCCTTCTCATGCTCTGTCAACAAAGAGCAAATCTCACCAAATCTATTGAGGATATCAAGAATGTTTTGAATGTCTTGCAAGTTTTGGACAAAGTTAACGGAAAACTCCCCAGTGGGCAAATTCATTTGTTCCAACGAGTACAAACATTTGATTGTCAGTATAGCGTCGTAATGGAGACAATCCGCCAAACTTTCCTGATGACGAAGTCAATCGCAACTCTTGTCGAGGACAATAAATCTCAATGCATTGATATTATTGGAACCATAGAGGGCGGCTACTCTCTTCTTAGCGACGCTTACAACCCTTTGAATCCCAAAGCATTGGTGACTTCAGAAGATATCGACAATATCAAGATTGCAAAGAACCATCTTGAGATGGCTATTGACAACATTTCATCTTGTAAGGAGAATAATCAACGGTATCGATGCTTTCCGCAAGATGCATTCAATCCATGTCTCGACGAGCTCCGCATAGCCCTTTCACACGCAGACTCTTGCGTAGAAGACCAACCCATTCCGGTCTCAACTCCATCATCATCATCGATCAGTAATCAAGTATCTGAAATTGTGAAGTCATCGCTGTTAACTGCTCAGACGCTACACGATGGTTTCGTACAATCTAATGAGGATGAACCCGAGCAAGATCAGAATGATCATCTCTGGGAAAACCACTCGAAGGTCCTTTGTGAATGGGACACTCTCAATATTCAAAAGTTGGGCAATCTCCTCCAAGGTCTAGTACAAGGTCTCCAAGCAATGCCGCAATCCAACGCTGGAAACGTCGAAGGAGTATGCACAGATGCATGTGTATTGATCGTCAAAATTATAGATATGTGCCAGAACAGACTCACGGAAACAATGCAATTCTATCGAAGCGTTGCTAAATTTGAATACGTCAAATTACGCCTCTTCCGCGTTGTCATTGCCAAGGGATACTGCGCAGACGATGTCGAAGATGGAGGCGATGCCGATGGCGAAGGAGGGGATGGTAATTGTACATTTGAAGATGATGTAGAGGGAACAGGAATGGGGGAGGGAGAAGGAAAGAATGATGTTACGGATCAGATTGAGAACGAGGAGCAGCTTCTTGGACTCAAGGGAGATGAAGAAAAAGAAGAGCAGAAGGAAGATCAGAAACAATTAGATGAAGATGAAGCAGAAACTGGTATGGAAATGGAGAACGAGTTTGATGGTGAAATGTTTGATGTTCCTGATAAGAAAGATGACGAAAATAAGGATCAAGATGAAGACGGGGAAGAAGAACTCGATCGTGAAATGGGCGATGGAAGCGACCCCAATGAACAAGTTGTTGACGAGAAAATGTGGGATGAAGATGAAGATGACGAGGAACAGAATCAGCAAGAGGAGGAAAAATTTGAGAAGGATAGTAAGATGGCTGGAGAAGCTATGCAGGATGAATTACGAACAAAGGACGACGACGAAGAAGGCAAAGGAGAAGAAGGGAAGGAGGATCAAACTCCAGAGAATGCCGGAGATAACAAGCATGACGAGGAAGCTCCCCAAAACGATGAGGATGCTCAAGATGCAGATCAGGATGACAAGGATAACTCCAATGATTTGGAGGAGGACATGGTCAATAATGACTTTGAAGAGGACTACGAAGATAAGCATGGCGTTGACATTAGGGATGAAAACGAGGGTCAAGAACCCGAGGAAAATGAAGATGACGCTATGGATCTGAATGATGAAATGAATCTCGATGATGGAGAAGATGCTGAAGGTGAAGACGCCGGTGCTCAAATTGGCGAAGAAGAAGAAAAGGATGGCGAAGATCCCGAGGACCAAGACGATGCTGGAGGCAATGATACGATTGACGAGAACCAAGACGCAGATCCAGAAAATGAGGAAGATGACACTGATATGGACACAGATGCAGTCCAAAGCGCTCATCAAACTCTTGGCGACGACGATCAAAAGAATGCCGACGACGAAGAAAAGGAGGAAGAAAAAGAGGAAGAACAGCAACCTGAAGAGGAGCCCCAAGATATGAACGCGTCGGATACCCAGCAGGAAGATGCTCACGGCGTCGCAGCCAAAAGTGGATCTGACACCGTTAAACGCTCACAAGAAGAAGAAGACGACGAGAATCCAGAAGAAGGTCAAGGAGAGGAAGAGGAACAAGACGATGGTGCGGGTGAAGGAGAAGAGGACGATAAAATTTCTGG
>Ga0115005_10001783_pt1 | contig 17233 bp, 11 predicted proteins | sample ArcOceMetagenome_FD_87163 | JGI IMG/M metagenome (GOLD analysis project Ga0115005, IMG submission 87163) | Marine eukaryotic phytoplankton communities from Arctic Ocean - Arctic Ocean - Greenland ARC118M Metagenome | ecosystem: Environmental > Aquatic > Marine > Oceanic | place: Arctic Ocean... | reverse complement strand
ATGTGGTGATTGCCATCTTACGTTTCTTCTCTTCTTCTACCGTAGCTTCTGCGACAGACTGCTCTGCCTGTACAGCTTGTATCGCTAACGAGACATAGAATTTGTCGTTCTCACAAGACAATGCATTAGATCCACTGATACCTGAATACATCACTGAGATATTCTCGAGCTCTCGCTGGAGCGAAACAATATCATTGGCAAAATGTTCTTGATACGAAACGGTATCGAGGTAGTTAAACCTTGAAAACGGTGCATCTTTATCTGTTGAAAAGGGGAAATCACCTGAACTGACACGTTTTTGAACGATTATCGTCTCTTTTGGAGAATCTTTGTCTCTTGGTTTCGTCGCAGATGGGATAAATGGCGCAGAGGCAGTTTTGCATCTGTACAGTTTCCTAAATTCCATACTTGAAGATTTTGAGGGTGATTGATATGTTACGAATTCAACCGGTCGTAATTCCTTTTGCGACATCAAATGATAACAGCAGGGACACTTTGCGATCAAAGCTTTTGTTGAATCGTTGCCAGAAGAAGAATCTAAATGGCGTAGAATACAAGGATAACAGAAAAGATGGCCGCATGGTGCAATTCTAGAAGCCACAAAATTGTCAAGGCAGATGGAACATGTCGTAAGCGATGAATCCAGATCTTTGCCCGATCCTGTCGCAGGAACTAGGCATTTCACGGCACGAACGATATCCCACTTCACAGCTCTGTCAGTTTTATTTCCATCTTTTTTTGGTAGATTCTGTTTCTCTTTTTGGTCCCGACTTATAATAAAGGCGTGAGATGCGCTGGCCTGTAGAAAAAAGGAAGAGCTAAGTTTATCACGGAGAGAACGTTCTTTACGCTCAGCTTCTAGTTTTTTGTAATTTTTCTTGTGCGTTTTCCGTGCCTGTGGGGTATGAGAGGTGGATGGCAGATCTGATGGAATTCCACAACTAAAGTTGAGGAGATAGTTAGCGTCCTCGATTGATTCTTGTCTTTTCCGCGGCATATTGATCACAAAGGATACTAATACTAACGATGTTTCAGCACTTCTCTCTGATACAACTAGTGCATGCGGTATAAATAATGGATCGGATTACTCTCCAGGGCTTGGTAGGCATGAAAACTGTGCGAACAAGTGATTTACAATATGTATGATGTGCAGTCATGTCTCATGTCATGTCGAAGCTGATAATGTGCTTGCGAGGAGCTTGCTTGCTCGCGTTCATGCAAAATCCAAACGGAACCCTGATGACTTGGGGATACAAATTCAAAATGTTGCGTAACATTATGGTTTGTCACCTTATCTGTACATTTCTTTGTAGATAGCCCTACCGTACATACAGTAATACGTTTACAAGTATTCTTTGTACTGGCAAATTCGACCTTGCAAATGCAAAGGCATTGATGTCTTTCAACATTGATTTTTTTCTTAGTGATTTATTACCCCCTGAATGTTGTTAAAAAATGGGCGACACATCAGATCAGGAACACTTCCCGCGGTCTTGTAGAAGTCTACCAAAGCCTTTCCCTTCTGGGTAACATTTGCAGTGCTAAATCCGAACTTTTCGAACAACTCATTTCCAGGAGCAGAAGCTCCGAAACGGGTCATGCCAATCTGCGCATGAGAGAAACGATGCCATCCATGTTCAGCAGTTGCCTCGACAGAAAGAGTGGGGATGTTTCCAGGTAACACGCTTCTTTGGTATTCCATCGATTGCTGAAGGAAAATTTCCTGACAGGGCATTGAAACTACGCGGGCCTTAATTCCACTTTCCGCAAGTTTAGCTGCTGCTTCTACACTGCATCCAACTTCAGATCCGGTGGCTACAATGATAAGATCAGTGCTAGCAAAATCAATATCCTCTCCAATAACTGTGTAAGCTCCCTTGAGAGCTTTCTCTACAGAAGAGTGCTCAAGAGCGGGCAAGCCACTTCTCGAACAACAGATGACACTTGGAGTCTCGTAAGATTCAAGTGCAACCTTATAAGCCATAGACATCTCGTTAGAGTCAGCAGGACGGAAAACATTGATATTGGGCATACTTCTCAAACTCTCAATCATTTCAATAGGCTGGTGAGTAGGACCATCTTCACCAAGGCCAATAGAGTCGTGGGTCATAACGTACAAAACTCCAAACTTTGATAAAGCAGAAACACGAATACTTCCGAGTGCATAACCAGCAAAGTTCAAGAACGTTGCGCAGAATGGACGCAAACCGCCATATGCGAAAAGTCCGTTACAGATAGCAGCCATGCCATGTTCTCTCACACCGAAACGAAGATATCTTCCCTCGGGTGTATCCTTCTGGAAATCTCCAGAGCAAGCAAGTGCTGTCAAGTTGGATGGAGTCAAATCAGCAGAGCCTCCAAGAAGCTCAGGCATGATGGGAGCGACAGAACCGATGCATGCTTGACTATACTGGCGAGTTGCTTTTGCCTTATCAGTTTTGAAGTCAAAACTGGGGAGAACATCATTAATGTTCACTGGAAGCTTATGGTTGAATCTTCTATCAAGCTCAGCAGCCTTCTCAGGGTTAGCAGCCTTGTAAGCTGCGAACTTTTCACACCATTTAGCATGCTCAGCTTCAACAGTCTTGGTGCGCTCAGTATAAAGTGCTCTGACATCATCGGCCACAGTGAAGGCCTCCTGAGGAAGTCCCCATCCCTTCTTTGCCTGAGCCAAATCATCAGGTTTGAGAGGAGATCCGTGAGTTTTCTCACTACCCTCAAGCAATGATCCTTTTCCAATCGTAGTACGAATCTTGATCAAAGTGGGTTGTCCGTCATTAGCTTTCGCTGTTTCAATAGCCGAACGGAGATCGGTAAGAGATCTCTCAACATTTTCGACCGTCAACACCTGCCACCCGTACGCTTCGTAGCGCTTTGCCACGTCTTCAGTGAAACTCAAATCGGTTGATCCATCAATAGTGATTTTGTTATCATCATAAAGAACAATGAGACGTCCAAGTCCCAAATGTCCAGCCAAAGAACTTGTTTCAGATGAGACACCCTCTTGGAGGCAACCGTCACCACAGATTACAAAAGTATGGTGATCGAAAATTTTGTGCTCCTCGGTATTGAAGGTAGCAGCAAAGTGACGCTCGGCGAGTGCGAACCCAACAGCGTTTGAGATTCCCTGTCCAAGAGGACCGGTAGATACTTCAATACCTACATATAACAAGCAACGTCATTAGCATGAGTGCGTATACGTACGTATACACGTACCAAACATCATGTATGGTACAATTAAACATTGATCTTACCCTTGGTCATGAAATTCTCAGGGTGGCCAGGTGTCACACTTCCCATCTGACGAAAGTTCTTCAAATCGTCTATGGTCAATCCATATCCTGCAAGATGCAACATACTGTATTGCAAAGCACAAGCGTGTCCGTTACTGAGGACAAAACGATCGCGATTCCACCACTCAGGATTGGAAGGCGAGTAGGTCATGATCTCGCTCCAGAGCAAGTGCGCCATTGGGGCACATCCCATGGGTGCTCCAGGATGCCCAGACTTGGCCGCAGAGGGCATATCGGCGGAAAGAGCGCGAATGCTGTTGATGCACTTTAGCTCGAATTCATCTCCGTCGTAAGTATCAGCCCTTGTCTTTTTCAAGGGTGGGGATGAGGATGCTGATCTATCAGGTGGTCCCATTGTATCTGCTACGTATACGTGGAGTTGTTATTTTCTTGATTCTCAGTTTCGAGAATGTTGTGAGAAAAAAATCTAAAAATCGGTGGCTTGTGGGCAATTTGATCTTTGTTTGTGATGCCAAAAGACCGCGCGGGAAGTGAATATTTTTGTTTGAAAGATCGTGTGGCTATTGAAGAGGTGAGAGTGTGTGTGACGAGGGTTTACTAGTGGAAGTCCTAGACCGTCTGTTCGTCAACAGTTCTCATTTTAGGAAGAAAATCAAATTCCCAGCCACACGCGTCATGTTCTTCAAAGTTGATGCCAACAAAAATGCCAATAAAAGCAAATAAAAGTACCATTCAACCAATTCAACTGTCAACAAGGCGCACACTCTACATTACAGTAAATACAGCACATACAGTACTGCTTGTACTTTAAATAAGGTGGAATTAGAGCAAAATCAAGGGTGTCAAATATTTACGTATAATAATTTAGATGCATGTGTGTGTCTCTATTGTTTTTTAATCCAATACGGTGCCGTCGGCCACTGTGCAAGAAATTGTTTGAGCTGCCTCGCGTCATCGTAGTTCGACAAGTAGCCAGGCTTGCCGACATTCGCTTCGTAATCAGCCTTTGCTTTGTGACCATAAACTCTCGTAGAGATAGCTCTTCTTTCTGGTGCGTCAGCAGCAAAATATGTATCCCACAATGCTAGAACTTGCTCTTTGAGTTGTTCTGGGGTCTTTTTAGACTTTGAAGCAATATCACTATCAATCTCTTCAACGTCAATACCGTCCACTGTCAGTGCTTCAGCCAATTTCATATGACGTTCGAATGGTGGTGTATTATACAGACTTCCGAGGGTTACAGTGGATGCAATGCTTCCCCATGCCTGTCCGACCTCGTCACCGAATCTCATGTTTCTTTCAAGTAGTTGTGCAATAACAGCGGATGCCTCTTTGGCAAAATCTTCGGCTGACATAGCCTCCAACTCATCACGAAATAAAACCAACCAGTTCTCAATCCTTTCCTCAAGATCAACCGGTTTTGTGGTACTACTTTGCACAAGTACAGATAGCCCCATCGCACTCCCTGAGGTTTTTCTCGTGTGGGCGCTCACGATATAACCAAGCTGTTCTAGTGTTCGAAGTTGGTTGTAAGCGCTATTATAAGCAATTTGGCCAATTAATTCAAGAATTGCAACCCCTTCATATCCCATTTGATATTCTGCGCCACATTGAAGCGTTATCTCTGCTGCATGATTTTCCTCTGATTCACTGAACGCCACTTCTTCTTGTACTAGTGGAACCTTTGCACCTGCGACTTCGGGGCCAAAGATTTGCACAGCCTCTGCCTTTGTAGGCATTTTCATTGATCGAAGCTGAGGAATCTCTTCGTGAGAAAGAGGTCTGGCTTGGTGAAGAAAGTTGTTCTCAATCAGTTTCACGACGTCATGGGCACCTTCTTCATTGATATTTCCCATGCATAAAAATGTGGCCTTCAAGTTGATGAAAAGATTTAAAAACGTGTCAGCAAACAGTTAGGAAAGAGAAGTTGGTTTTTGAAGACTGTTGGAGACTTACCAGGACGCGCTTAGTCAGCGATTCTTCTGCGACCGCGGCACATTCAGAAAGGGTAAGAGGGTCTCTTTCAGCATATTCTCCCTCCACCTCGTCAATATAATTTGAGACATGCCAAACCTGTCAACAAAGATTGAGATGTTAGTGACATTTGCGACATCGTAGTTCTAATGTAAAATCAAAGAATTGCAGAAAATACTCACATTATGCTCGAGAAGCATTCTAGAAACGTATGAAGATGTTTCGTAGGGTGATTCAAGACGAAAGTTTTTTGTTTCACGCAACAAATTCTTCGTTGCTTTATCAAACTTTAATGCCAGTCCCGAAGATTCGTCAGCAACCTTCATTTCGTTGATAATACTCAGCATTCTTCCTGTGACTACATCTAACAAATGTGGAAGTTTCTCCGAGTAACCATTGACAGATACACTGATTCCCGAAGGGAGACACGAAACCCGTGCCCGGCATCCTGCGAGACTTGCGTCGTAGATGTACGAGTTGAGATCATCTTCAAGGACTTTCACATAAGTTCTCATCAGTGTCATGGTTCTGGGTGACTCATAGGGGGTGGGGGTAGTTAGCATTAACTGAAGACAAGTTTTTGGTACCTTGAAGGTCCTATCAAGTTTATGCCACATTTTCAATCCAGGTTTGTCAACAAGAAGTTTGGGGTTTTCTTTGCTGTAGTCAGTGTCAGGTTGTGCAGCCGCGATTGCATCCGGGTCATTTGAACGGAGTGAAAAATCAGTCGGAAGGAATGTATTCATGGCAGGTAAATGTAATCTAGGATCAATTTCATTTGAAGAAGACCATTTCTCTTTGAGAGAGTCATTAATGAGGACTTGACGATATTTCGCCCTGTACCATTTCTCAAATTGCCAAGGTGCCGATGCTGCGCTGCATTCGAATTCAGTGTCTTCACCTTCCTCAAAATCTGAATTTTGAATATTAACAATACAATTGTCTGGGCGTAGACGATCAAGGAATGCTTTTGTGACAGTTGCATTGTATGGACCGGGCATGGAAGAACCTATAAGGATCTTTTCTGGCTTGTAATCATGAAGCAACTCAGCAGCACCTGAACAAAAACCGGTCGGGTCGCCATTCTCTCTAAATTTGAAGTGTGTTGCTGATATCTGGCCTAACTCATCGTGATATTTCTCCATAATTTCGTCCTCGTCGAATACAGTGGTTTTGATGAGACTGATGTACTGCCAAAACAGTGAAATTACGAGGTCGCGCTGAGCCATTCCTTTTGGTGTAAGCGCAAGAGAAATACTACACAGGGAAAAATCTGAAGACGTAACACCAACTCCACTGGATAGATCGTTGATCAACCCCTCCTCTAGCAATAATGCATGTAAACTTCCTGGAGATTCGTGTCCTAATAAATGGGTCAAGACTCTATCTGGCCGGAATTCAACCACAGTCGGATCATCATTTGGAGGAGTCGCAAAAAGAAACTTGATCGATCGAGATTCAGCTAGCGGTACATATTCACGAATCAATCCAAGATGTTCAGAACCAAAAGCGACACCATGATTATTGTGCTCGCGCTGGAAGATAATTTCAGGATCTGCCTCCTTTTCAACCTTGACCTCGCCATTGGATTTTACATCCGCGAATGCTGCCTCAACTTCCTTTTGGAGCTCGTCCAGACTTGCCCTACCGACAACGCACACTTTCATATTTTCAGCGACGTACTTCTCGTTCCAAAACTTTTTCAGCGCTGGAACTGGCGAACTGCCCCCGCTTGAAACGGCATCATCTCCTGTGATGTTCCCTCCGTTTGTCAAAGTGTTATAATTCCCACATCCAAATTTGGCAAAAGGATGAGATTGGTCACAGCTATATTTTAGCAATTGATAGTTCCTCCAGCTTTCGCTCGTGAAGGAATTGAGATGTTCAGAATCGATAGCACGAAGCTCTCTTTCAACAGATCCCTCGCTAAAAAGTGGAGATATAAAAAATTGCGCAAATCGATCAAGTCCCCCACTGAGTGCTTGGGACACTTTCCCTTCATCGATATCGTCATCGTCGTCGACATCGCCATCATCCCCTTCTTCGTCTTCGTCAATATCATCATGATCCAATGGTGCAACACTAAAATAATAATTCGTATCTTCCATATCTGTGTAGGCATTGGTATTTCCTCCGTTCTTACCAACAAACGTCTCGAAATCATTTTCATTCGGATACTTGGACGTCCCAAGGAACAACATGTGCTCATTAAAATGCGCAAGACCTGGTCTATCCTCAGGATCATCAAAGTGCCCAGCCTTAATGTGCACAGCTCCAGCTTCTACATCCGTTTCTGGGTCGGAGACCAAGAGAGCCTGCAGGTTGTTGGGCAACAGGATGGATCGATAGCTTCTCGTATCAAGTGTTGGCTTGATGAAGTCATCGCCGTCCGCTAATATCTGCGATTTTGTCACTTTCTTGATATTGATAGAATCTATCTCCTGTGTCGTGGAACAGAGTTTCCCGTTGTTTTGACGAGGGTTCGACGCACCAGAAGCAGTGAATAGAAGGGGAGTAAAGGCGGTAGGTTGGATGAATGCATCTGCTGAAAGAACTAGGCAATGCGATAGGATCGCTACGTTCCCTAGAAAGAACTTCATTGCAACTCTCCGTTTGGTTACGTTCTTCACCAATGAATACAACTGTGAGTACAGAAGAAGCATACAATACAGCTACGAGCAGTAAGCGAAGCAGATGGAATTCTGAGAAGATAGTGATGTGTGGAGGCTTGTGGTGTGTCGATTTCTATGTCGACTTTTGGTCTCTCCCTGGTCGGTTTCTTTTCTGCTTGCTGCTTGCATTGCTTGCTTGCGAGCTTGCTTGCTATGCTCGGCTTGCTTGCTTGTGTGTGAAGATTGAAAGATAATGACGCGTAACGTAATCCTCGTCGGTTCGGGGTAATGATTTCTCCCGCCCAAAATGAATAATGACGTGTATTCAGGTCGGCATTCTTCTGCAAAGGAAACTGAAAACACGGCAACACCATACCGTACCACGGCTCCTACGCTACGGTACCTATGTACTGTTTCTCAGAGAACTAAACTCTAACAACAAATCTAACTTACTTGTAGCCTCCTAAAAGAAACATGAGAGTATGTGCGCAATTTCAACTAATGGTGTCCCTGCTTGCCGTCGGAGTCATGAATCAGGGGGCAAGTGCATTCTCGGTACACGCACATGTAGTAGCCAAGAACAGCATGCAGCATTCCGTTCCAATGTCTCTCAATGCACTCCCAGAAAAGGTAGAAGTGTGTGGAAACAAGGATTGCCGTCGGGCAGGCGGTGGTGCGAAACTAGAAAACCTTGTCAAAACTGTGAGTTTTCGTTTCTCATGTTGTATTGAGTTTGGAACACTCTCAACTCTCTCAACTCTCTCACACTTACACATTTTTGAAACATATGTTGCATCAAAAACAGGTGCTCGAGGAGAACAATCTTCTCGAGACAATCAAAGTCGAAGGCTGCGAATGTCAAGGGGAGTGTGGTTACGGACCGAATCTCCTCCTCGATGGAAAGATTGTAAACGGTGTCAAGGGAAAGGATGCGGTGATCAAAGCTCTTGGGATCGAACAAAACGAATCAGCTTAGGAAATAGAGGTGCAGTGTCGTCAGTCTCGGTCGTGTTATTTTTATTTTTATGCTGCTCATTATTGAGTGGTGGAGCTTATGTGGATGGTTTCGTATGTCACCGTGCGACGACTACACGTAGTATACACAAGCCCATGGATACAGGAGTGTTGGCGTCGCAAACACCGTACACGACATTGCACCCAATTTTCTCGTCAATGGAACTTTGTATGAATGTTTCAAAAGATGAGGATAATGAAGGCACAAACGATGAAGATGATCATGAAGAAGATAAAGATACTATTGAAGATAATCAAGAAGAACTTGCTGTATTGAACGATCTTGATTGGAGAGTGGAGAAGTTGCGCTTGGAAGAAGCCAATACCCGCCGATTTCTCAAAGCCGGTCCTAGGTTTCTTCCCTACGAGGAGTGCCGGAAGTGGGTTTCCGCTTGGAATCGGTGGGAGAGTGAGGAAGATTGGGGGAACTGGATTAATGAAGGAGAGAAGAGGAACTCATACATTCCAGCTCGACCAGATGAGTATTATGGGAATCGTGGCGAATGGAAGGGTTGGGATCATTTCTTAGGGGTGGAAAATAAGAAAGATGATGACGATTGCGATGAAAAAAGAAACGAATTTCAATAAAATTATTGATTCAATTATTTGCAATTTTGGTTCAACTGGTACGTGATCGTGTAGGGGGGGGGCATGGTCAAGTTAAAATGATAGTTTGTAGAACAGTATGTCGCATTGTGCTGGTGTTGGTGTGTGTTGCGTTGCGTTGGAGAACCCTCAACAAAGTTTTAAAAGGTCCACAGTTGAAGGGATATGATTGGCCGAAGAGGGGACCCTTTTTTAATGCAACCATCCTTTCCCTTTTCAAGACAATGCTTATTAGAAATGACTGATGCCCCTCGATCTATGGAATTGTAAAAATACAGACACACATGGCTCATTGCATTATGAGTTCATCAAAGTCTGCCACATCTTTGATTTGGCTGTATTTTTCGTTGCCATAGACACATATTCTCAGCCCTTCCAAAATATTGATAGCGTCATTACGCTCTTCACACTCTCTTGATCACATATTTTGTGTTGAACTCTTCTTCTTCATGACGCGACGGGGTCGTCAGCCGAACATCACTAAGAACCTGAAGAGCTCTTATTTGTTCTACACGCACGTATAAAGATATTTTTCGTTTCTCTCGATGCAAGCAAGACCCAAGCGATTTTCGGTATGTCCATTGATGTATGATGGGGTTCTTCTTCCGTTGTTGATTTAAGAAGAATTTGTATTTGAAAACTGTCCCGGCTCGCACTCCAGCTCGGCCGGCGAAAAAACATTTTTTCATGTGGGACCTGAGCGTCACAGTCGCATTGTTTTCCCCATAAATAATACCATTGCACAAATTCAACATAATAGAGAAGTCCCAAAGGTATGCCTTTCATTTTTGCAAATGATTTCCAGGGATCTGCCAATGATTATGAATTGAGAAAATGTGATATCCTGTCAATTTGAAGTATAAATACTCACCTTTTGAGCATCGTAAATCCACACAGTAAAATTCATAATGTTCACCACTTCCCGTCTTGCTCTCGTACTGTTGGTAACAAGTGCCGGTATCTCTTCTTTTGCATCTGCTGGTAACCAAGGCCTTCGAAAAAAGAAGCTTGGAGACAAAAAAACATATATTGCTAATATCCATGAAGGAGTTGATCGCCAGCTTAGTACCTCGATCCATTACAGTCAAATGGGAGCTGGCATCGATGGGCACACTCAGGATGATGCTCTCGGAAAATCAGTCGCCATCAGTAAAGATGGACTTCGCGTTGCAATCGCCGCCCCTGGTGAAGAAAGTGGCAAAGGGGTTACAAGAATTCTTGATTGGGAGCAAAGTCTTCAAGAATGGGTCCAAGTTGGCCAGGATATTGTAGGCCTAGGTGCCAAGGATGGTCTTGGATGGTCCATGGACATGAACGAGGACGGGTCTAGGATCGTCCTCGGTGCTCCTGAAGCTAATAATGACGATGGTTTCATGAGTGTGTATGAACTAGATAGTGCTAGCAATAAATGGCAACTATTGGGCAGTGAAATCAATCCTGAAACGGGTACTAAAGGTCAGGCAGGAGTCGATGTGGCCATGAGTGCTACTGGGGATCGTGTTGCTTTTGGAGCACCAAGGACCAACGGATATATGGGCCGTGTCTCGGCTTTTCAGTTGGTTAGCGGGCAGTGGGTTCCTTTGGGTCAAAATATCGAGGGTCAAAATATCGATGACGATGACTACTCTGATGACTACTACAGCTACTACTACACGTACCCTCCTTACTCTGGTGCATCTATCGCCATGGCTGCTGATGGTAATAGGTTGGTGATTGGAGGCAGGCGTGGTTCATTGTCCAAGGGGCATATCACAATTTATGACTACGATGGTGGTAGCTCTCAGTGGGTATTGAATGACCAGATCGATGGACAAGACTACTACGACAGATTTGGAGGCGATGTCGACATCAGTGAAGATGGAAGTAGGATTGTTGTCGGGGCATTCACCAGCGACGGGCAGTCGGCAGGTCTCGACGATGCTGGGGAGGTTTCTATCTTTGAGTATGATGGAAGTAACTGGAACATCCTCGGACAGCAAATCATCGGTGCTGCAATAAAGGACAGGATGGGAGAGTCAGTAGCCATCTCTGGTGACGGAACCCACATTGCCGTCAGTTCTCCGCAAAGTGATGAGAATGGTTCTAATACTGGTAAAGTCGAAGTTTACAAGTTCTCCGAAGTTGATCAAGCTTGGTTGCCCAAGGGAAATGATATTGTTGGTGACTGCAAGCAGGATAGGTTTGGAGAAGGTGGCGGCGCTGTAGCTTTGGACCATAGTGGAGCACATGTTGCTGTTGGAGCACAACGTGGTCGTAACTATTATGGAATATCGCGTGTGTACGAAGCTTTGGCCGGGGCGGGTGACGGCACTAGTGGTTCCACCAACAATTGTGTCTAAGCGTTTGGATTTATCCTTTAAAGGCGTTGTTGCGTGTGCATGTGTATAAAAACATTTGAAGGTCTAGCTAAAACAATTGGAAGGTTTCCTCAAGTGGCCTCCTGGCAATCCCACATATCTTGGTGTCATCATGTACCGGTACACAATCGTTTTCTAAAGTGGCTGGAATTTCTACATTTCTCAAAAATAACTATTTCTTTCAAAATCTTGAGAAACGTCAGTATCATCATAATAATAATAATAACGATAAATCAGTATCGTCTTTACAAGCTGTCATTCTGCGACCGAGACTTCGCCGTAACGTGAAAAACCAGATTTCAGTATCTTTGTGTATTCAAATAGATGTTTTGTCCACGTTTTTAGAATACATTAGGTTCAAAAAAATTGACGAGAGCCTTCTCACACGCAATGCAGACAACGGTGTCTAGGACCATCAACGCGCATAAAGTGAGTTTAAAACCTATGCCCTCTCCTGCCAAAATTAGCAACCGGAGGAAGAGTCCAGCATGATCACTTGACATATCTCCAACAATTGCATCTCCGTCAGCTGGAAGAGGGGCCAGTTGCATCAAATCATTGATGGGAGGAAATACTTCAAGCGCGCATCCAAAAAGCGCAATGTAGCATACTTGAAGACTTTTCATCATCATTTTATTTTCACGGAGATCTTGCATGTATGGTCGCCCACGGTAATTCACAGTAAAGGTATTCACAGTTACCAATACGGTCATGATGAATGTGGCAGAGTTCAAGGTGTTTGGGTTAAATGCGCCATCTGGAACAAGCGATGGGTCATAAGGGTCGAGATAAAACTTTGAAAGAGATGTGACTGCCATGATACAAATGAAGTGGATGAAGAATTGCAATGCTATTGAGACAAGCACTTGCTTACATAATACAGAAGAGGGTGGACGATGATGCGATAGCTTGCTCAGAGGCTCTCCTTTGGTGACGAAAAAAAACAGACCTGCCACGACAACTCCGACTACTGTCAATTGCGAGTCGCCTTGTTTTGCTCCGATCAAGTGTAGACTGGAAAGAACTAGAGCATTTACGAGACAGTTGACTCCCAATATTTTGTAGATTTGTGTCATAGTGACTAACGTACAACGTCCTCTTTGAAGTACATCCTTTGTACATTTGATTGAAGTTGCGCGACTCGTGAACGGTGAAGCGACAGATGCATCACCTAGAGCTACATTGTTTAATTCTTCTTCCGCCTCGGCCAAGGATTGAAGATGCTCTTCCCAGGTCTTCTTTTGATGTCTTGACCTCTTTTTCTTTCTCTTCTTCTGCTCTTGAACTTGTGTCAGTCCGTCAATTGCATCTCTCTGTTTCGCTTCCACGTCGGGTACACTGATAATGGATATACCGCAATGAGACATTTTCAGCGCACCAACATCATTTGTACCATCGCCACACATTAGCGTGATTCTGCCAGCTCCATTGAAGGCAGCTACAACCGCCTCTTTTTGCCTCGGAGCATGTCTCGCAAACACAGATATAAGCGGAACAAGTGCCTGTAATGTCGATTGGGCGTCAGGATGAAGAAGAACTGTTTTTGGGTCGATGGAAGAGTGATTAAGAGAATCAGAATCCATCTTTTTGCGGACCGCCTCAGTCGCAATTTTTGTCAAAGTTTCACCAGTAACGCAAACAGCTGCGATGCTGGAAGTCTCGAGCATCTCATTCACAACTTGTAAATTCGATGCAGAGTATGCAATGCACTTTTCCGTATCCAGATTATTTGCGTCGATACTTTTAATCGGAACAAATGCAAATCTGGCATTAAACTGATCGTCTTGTTGAAGTGACTGAGGTTCCTTCATCTGACGCAATTCGTATGTGTCTTTATTTGCTTTCGCTTTGATTATTCCCACCTGTCTCGCTACCTCTGCAGCAGTAAGTACTGCGTCTCCTGTGATCATCACAGTATGGTGACCACTTTTACGTAGTTCTTTGATAACCTTTTTGGTATCTGGTTTAATGGGACAGTCAAGAACAATAAACCCCGCAAATGTCAAATTACATTCAACTTGCTTGCGTCCGCGTTTTTTCCATACAGAAATCGAATCTTTAGATCCCAACTTTCTATAACCAATGGCCAGCACTCTTTGGCCCAATGACATATGATAATTGCTAGTGGAGTCAAAAGATTCTGGGATACTTGATGGATCAAGAAATAGTTTGAGGGTTTCTGTGTAGTGGAACGTGAACAATTATTAGAAAGTATTTGTTGTTGATTGGCTACAGTATGGTTTGAGTATCTTACCTGGAGCTCCCTTTGAAAGTGCATACAAATCTTTGGAACCCAGATTTTGAGTTATGACTGTCATCCGCTTCAATTTGGATGTGAATGAATAGCGATGATGGACTTTTAGCCATTCGGAATTCTTCAATGGCTCTGGGGGCGCAACGGTATCGTTGGATAAAAGTGTCCATCCACATCCATCTAGGACCGCCTTCTCCAAAGGATCTCCAATGACACCAGCACCGATGGATGATTTAATGGCGCTGGTACGAGAAAGACTTTGGCATCCAACCATTACATTGAGTACTTCGTTCGGAATCTTCATGGTCGAGTTTACATCATCAACTTCATCAGTTCCCACCATAGGTTGCACCAGATCTGGTGACATTTCCAATTTTGAATTTATTTCGACTGGTAATCGCACTCCACGCAGAACCATCTCGTCACTAGTCAATGTACCTGTTACAATTTACGGAAATAAGTCAGACAAGCTCACAAACAAACATTCCATATCACTCATGGTTTCCGTATTTAAAAATAGAATTCGTCAAAATGCAAACAGTTCGCCAACCATTTTAATTTCGAACGTACCTGTTTTGTCGAAGCAGCAAGTATCCACCATACCAGCAAGTGGAATCCGAAAGGGTTCGGTACAATAAACAGCACAGCGACTGACCAGATCCGAAAGACTGGACGTTACTGCCAGACTCAATTCCATTGGCAATTCTGGTGGCACAACGCTTGTGATTATGATAATAACATGTAATATCAACTTGAAACGGTTTCGTGTAGGATCGTGCCATCCATGATGTAATACAAAGCCAGCACTGAATACAGCACAACACAACAGAATCACGATGAAAATGAATGTGTCTTTGGTATTCACTCCATCTGACTGGCTCTTGGTAGAAGTATGCACCATTGTCCTAAGCAGACTTCCCTGTTGAGTATCAAAACCAGTCCGCAACACAAGAGCAACACAACCATCATCGGGGGCCGCTGGTAATTTAGAAGCGACAGAATTAGCTTGAACATCTGCGGCATCGTCATCGTCATTGCTACTAGGATCCGAGTTTGAATGATTCACAAGCAAGGTTCCTCCAAAAATAATAGCCTTTTTGAAGGTTGAATCTTCAATATCCAGCACCGCTTCTACACCATCATTCTCATCGCACAACGCAGATGCAACAATATCAATGGACTCTTTCATTTGAGGCACACTCTCTCCCGTCAACGTTGCCTCATTCAAAACGGCATTGCCTCTCATCAAAAGAAGATCGCAAGGAATATGCGTATGCGTCTGCGTCTGCGCATGCGTCCCATCAGTATGCTCACTTGACAAACTAATGATATCCCCCGCAACGAGTGCTCGACTCGAGATCATCTCCCACATTCTCTCACGATACGCCCAGACTTTAAAGGGCGGACGTAAAGTCTCCCTCAACCTCTGTAAATTCTTGAGCCTCGTGAACGCGACGGTGCACTCAAAGAGAATCAATGTAAATAAGGTAAAGATTGCATAATACCAATATTCATCGAGGCACCAGAGAAGGACGCAAAATAGTTGAAACAGGAAAAAGGGGGCGAGCAGCTGCTGCGTGAGCAGATCGGTAAAGGGTGGCAGGTTGACGAGAAGGTTATTGTCTGAATAAACCCTGCGAGCTTCTTTGAGACTTTTGCTGGAATGCCCCATCCACTTTTCGAGGTAGAATGATAGAGGCAAATCAATGGGATAGTGGAGTCGATGAAAGAACGACCGTTCCGTGTTTTTGGTCTCGGCTGAATGAGACTTTGACTTGCCACTATTAATAATAGATTCAGATTCATATTCAGATTTGTCGGATCCATTCCAAATAGAATCCATTTCTTGATCCATTCCCGGTGCCGGAGTGCCCCCTTCCACAAGACAACACCTAAACACTATTTCCTCATACGAAATTGTGGCGACCTTGATCCCTTTGTTCCGTCCAGGTCCTCCAATGCTAATGTCCACTTTTACAATCTCTGTCCTACCATCCGTACTTGCATTCCGAACCGTCTTCTTCCCACTTCCACTTGGATCATGCGACACGGTCCCGGGCGGTATCACAAGACAGTGCGTCCAAGAATGCATATCTTTCATATCTGTCATGGTCATGGAAGCACGCTTGTATCCAACCTTTGCTTCCGTGGAAATGTTCCATTGAGAAGAGAGGAAGAGGGCGACGTGGGATAATAGAGCCAATGGGAAAACGATCAAGTGCGTCCATTTTTGGATGGATTCATTTTGTATGAGGATTCCAGAGTCGATGAGGATTAGGAGAGTGTATAGTATGATGAATGGGAGTGTATCTAGTCGCCTAATTGGGGAATATTGTTTCAGTGGGATGATTTTGTGGTAATGGTTTAGTCTTCTCTCGATCCTCTCGTTTCCTTTCCCTTTTGCATTGCCATTGGATGCTGGTGGTGGTGCCATGCTCTAGCGTCACTTATCACTTTTAACGCAGCAATTGCCAAGTAACGAATATCAATCTCAACGCAAATCGAACGATAAGCTCCGGGATATGTCAGATGCAATGATCAATAATGAAGAGTACAATGGAGGTTGTCCTCCGTTACGTTGTTCGTTGTTCCCTTTATTTCCCCTTCCTCTGATCGTCCGTCCATCGTCGTACAAACAAACAAACAAATCAAACAATACAAACAAACAAAATCGTAGTGATAACGGTAAAACTGTTTTTCCCTACAAAACACCAAAATCCCTGTGGCTCATATAAATAACAATTCGTAGCTCGAAGCACACAAATAAAATACAAGCACTAATTAATACTGTGGCTGTATCATCAAATAGTTGGTTTATAATTACTATTGTAATTTCATTTCAAACATTGAATCAGGCTATCGCTTGATTGAATGGACCTGATCAGATCCTGTTCGTCGTGTCGTCACTCTGCTGCCTGCTGTGGCTGGTCTCCCATTCTCGTTCTCCAATTCTGCTCTTCCGCACGCCGGTTGATTGTTGTGTTGTTGTGTGTGGAGGCCCCCATCCCAAGCGCTCTCCTTTTACCTGCCCGGCGGTGCTCGGTTGGCTTTGTCATTTTTTTGATCTTCTAGGAAAGTTGTTTGAAAGGGGGAATATAGGGATACGGTACATAAGAAGGTGCATACTGAATATGATGGTTATACATTTTAAAGCTGAAAGTT
>Ga0115005_10001780_pt1 | contig 17240 bp, 12 predicted proteins | sample ArcOceMetagenome_FD_87163 | JGI IMG/M metagenome (GOLD analysis project Ga0115005, IMG submission 87163) | Marine eukaryotic phytoplankton communities from Arctic Ocean - Arctic Ocean - Greenland ARC118M Metagenome | ecosystem: Environmental > Aquatic > Marine > Oceanic | place: Arctic Ocean... | reverse complement strand
TTAATAGACAGTGGAGACGACGGAGAAGCTAGTGCAGCTGGTAATGCAACCGACACAACACCTGAAGACGACGGCTCGATAGACAGTGGAGACGACGGAGAGGCTAGTGCAGCTGGTAATGTAACCGACACAACACTTGACGATGACGGGTTAATAGACAGTGGAGACGACGGAGAGGCTAGTGCAGGTGGTAATGTAACCGACACAACACCTGACGATGACGGGTTAATAGACAGTGGAGACGACGGAGAAGCTAGTGCAGCTGGTAATGTAACCGACACAACACCTGACGATGACGGGTTAATAGACAGCGGAGACGACGGAGAGGCTAGTGCAGGTGGTAATGTAACCGACACAACACCTGAAGACGACGGCTCGATAGACAGTGGAGACGACGGAGAGGCTAGTGCAGCTGGTAATGCAACCGACACAACACCTGACGATGACGGGTTAATAGACAGTGGAGACGACGGAGACGCTAGTGCAGCTGGTAATGCAACCGACACAACACCTGAAGACGACGGCTCGATAGACAGTGGAGACGACGGAGAGGCTAGTGCAGGTGGTAATGCAACCGACACAACACCTGACGATGACGGGTTAATAGACAGTGGAGACGACGGAGAGGCTAGTGCAGGTGGTAATGTAACCGACACAACACCTGAAGACGACGGCTCGATAGACAGCGGAGACGACGGAGAGGCTAGTGCAGGTGGTAATGTAACCGACACAACACCTGAAGACGACGGGTCGATAGACAGCGGAGACGACGGAGAGGCTAGTGCAGCTGGTAATGTAACCGACACAACACCTGAAGACGACGGGTCGATAGACAGCGGAGACGACGGAGAGGCTAGTGCAGGTGGTAATGCAACCGACACAACACCTGAAGATGACGGAAACACTGACACCGTAGAGGATGGAGAGCCCGGTTTAGATGGTGATGTTATCGCCACGGCACCCGATGATGACGGAACCACAGACACAGAGGATGGAGAGCCTGGTGCGGAGACTAATGCTACCGGCACAGTACTTGTAGATGACGGAGCAACAGACACTGGAGATAATAAAGAGGATCATACGAATACAGCACTCGCAGATGACGGATCCGCAGATACTGGAGACGCCGATATGGATGAAGATGGCACCGACACAACACCTGCCGATGACGGAGCTTCAGAGGAAGATGGAACCATAGATGCTGGAGACGATAGTGAGGCCAGTGTAGATGGTGATGTATCCGACACAGCACCTGAAAAGGATGGGTCCGCGAACACGGAAGAGGATGACACGGATACAACACCAGATGATGACGGAACCACAGACGCCACAGAAGATGACAATACCAATGGTACTTTACCCGATTACTTTGACGATGACAATACCAGGAATAGGAAAATATAGTATTTTATAGGTTTTTGAAAACATTTTTATACTCTTCGCAAAAGAGGATCCTTTGACAATAATAATGATTTAGCCAGTATTCATTAAAACTTCCACGCCTCACAGTTTCGACATTTGAACCTTGGCCACACGCCCGTGTTCATGCCTAGCAAATGAATATACTAGTAGAGTTAGGAAAACCAGGAATTCAAATGATTTGGCGATTACATTATGAGCAATCATTTCTATTCATGGTGACAGACCCAAGTCTCTTTCAACCTGGCGTATATTAGCTTTTAGAACAGGGAGATGCAGTCCATCGGCATCGGTGCATGTGCTGCGCAAGAACGTTGTAGCCTGGGTTATCATTTTTACAGCTCGTGGTTTTTTCTTTACATCATCAAGGTTGATATGGTGGAAGCCGAAGCTTTTCTCTCCATTTGCGACGCCAATATACGCGTCAAGTACCTTACTGTATAAATACTCCATTCTTTCAGGTGCCTTTGCAGCTTCTCGTATATAAGAAGATATCAGGAAATCAAATTCTTCAATGCCCGGAGTCCACTTTTCATCAGAAAAACTCCCATCGAGCGTGTCATGCTCTTGCGAAAGAGCCATCGTCCACACCTGAGCCGCCATTGCACTATCTCTAGCAATAGACGCACCTCGAATAATCTCTTTCCAGGTCGTGGGGTTTGGAACTAGACCGTCAAGTTCAATACGACTCATAACGTCTCTCAATTTTGAAACATCCCCTGCTCTTGCACATGCTTTAAGAATTGCATTGTAGCATGCAATATCTGGGTCGGCACCCGAAGCTTTCATCTCCTGCAGCACTAAAAACACCTTCATCAAAAGCTCATCAGATACATCAGCTTTTCCTTTATGTTGGTTCGTCTTTTGGTTTGCGTTCCCAGCAGCTGCATCTTGATTCGTCAAACTTCGAATTAGTTCGGTGTATACATCAAGTGCTTTCATTCTATCTTGTTTTCCATCGACATCGTCTGACAAGGAAACTCTAGTTCTATCACCAAAGTCCGTAAGTACAATTTCACCTCTGTCCGCATTTGCTTGCTTTGCAAGCTTACTTGCGCTTGTAATCAAACTCGTGTACATTACTTCACTTGGCTCAATGCCTTCCTCCTTCATATATCTCAGCACATTCAAACATTCATCTAGATAGTTCTCAGCATTGCTTTTTAGTAAGCAGTCAGTCAAGGCACCGCACGTGTAAATATTTGGATATACGTCGAATTTTGGCATTGTCTGGAATAAACGTATAGCCGTCTCAAGGCGCCCAGCCTTGCCACATGCATCGATGGCTGCTGTCCACGCTCCAACCTCATTTGCTAGGTTGAAAGACCGAACCCTTGACTTCTGAATTTTATTCTTTTGCCTCTGTCTATCATCGCGCTTTCTCTGAGCCTTTTCACGAAGCATCATTCGAAGCCCTTTCAATGCGAGATCACTTCTTTCGCATCTCCCACAAACATCAATAAGCGCACAATACGCCATGCCATTTGCCTTGATCTTGTAGTCATACGCCATTTCATTAAACAGGTCAAACGCTAAATCAGGATCACTTTTACCGCTTGACCTCGTGGCTCTTCTGGCAACAGATGATATCAAACTTGTGTAAGTAAAAATATCCGGTAAAATATCAGTTTTTTGCTTCATTTGTTCCAGAGCTTCAAGACCAGCATCTAAATCCCCCGCACGATGACAAGCGTCAATCCATGTATTGTATGTTACAATATTTGGTTCCATCTTTGGAACAACTTGGATCAAATCGAGCCCTAAATCCTCCGGTCCTGAAGCTGATCCAAAAACACCATCATCAATCCCTGTACGAGTATGATATGGAACAACTTTTCCAACGTATAATTGTTCCATCAGTCTCTTGGCACTAGCATGATCCCCCATTTTAGCAAAGCAATTCATCAAAATATTGACTGCCCTAATATCCGGAACAATGGGTGCTCCAAACATATTATCCGTTTTTTCTTTATTTGTATAAAATGATGGACTGCTGATCATCAATCTCCATAACCTCAATGCCACCCTTTCCTTTCCCAACGAGACAGCTCTCGACATGAGAGTCGAGTATGTCACAAGCGTAGGTGCAGGAGGAACGAGGTATAATCTCGAACTGGATTCTGATTCTGATGAGTAGGTTGATACTGCAGCTGTAGATTTTCTCATTTGTTTGAATAATTGCAGAGCGCGTTTTAAATCTCCTGTATCCCCATACGTTGCCAAAGCACCATTGCAGTCTCTGACAGATGGAAATGACAAATTGGACGCCGATCCACTATTCACATCTTCATTATCAGACGTTATATCCTGTAGAAAGTCAAGGGCTCGGACAAGACGTATTTCCGTCTCTTGAGCACGACGAAGATTATATTGGACTTCATCTGGACTTCTCCCTCTACTCTTGTTTGTGAGCCATTTTCTCTTTTGATTATTTGTTCTCTTCCGAGCCTGTCTTTTTCTTTCACCATCCATGTTTGATGTATTCCGTGCATCGTCATCAAATGTTCTCCCAACTTGTAGCGTTGTGATTGAGGGAATTGTTTCTCTTGTAATTGTAAGTAGTGCAGGTACTTGTTGTATCGATATGTTTGTGATTCTGGCGAAACTGCTGCAAGAGGGATTTGGGGTGACGAATGCAAAGCTATATCTTGGCAAGAAGGAGCAGCATAAGAAGGCAAAGTAGAGATGCCGCTGTACTGGTATCGTCATTAAATTTATTTTGGTGGAGCTGAGAGTCAAGTTTAAAGTCAGTCCAAGTTTTTCTATTGACTATTCAAAGATGAGGAACAAGCAAATCAGTGGTTGGTTGTGACTTCTGACTGTTGTGTTCATCATGGCAGAAAGGCTGACGCTGATGATTGCAACCACAAGGCCTTTATATTTAATAGACAATTATTTTTTCTACCGGTATTGTCCTCAACTTCAAAATGCAGAGAGACCAACTGCCGTTGGCGCTGCGCTGTTCGCTGTTGCAAGAAGATAAGATCAAACCATCAATCATTGATACAAGTGACAAGTATCTTGTTTGCAAGCAAGCTGTTCGATCGAAATCTAACTAACCATCTTCCATCTTTGTGTCCAAATATTGAATAATCATTTTAATTTGCATCAAGGCATTTGTAATTACATTAGATCTCAAACACGTGCCATACCAATCAAAACACGCTCAAGAAATATAACTCCAATGAACACTCAATCTGCGAACACCGAATTTAAATATGGGTTCAACACTACGGGGAAGTTCCATTATGGTACTAGTGGTGCAGCTACCGGATCCCACAATCCAGCATCAACCCTAAACTTTGATGGAAATGGGCTCTTGCCAAATGCCGGTAGTCAACCTATTTCTAGTAATGAGACGTCAACGTTCCTACCAATGGTCTCGCCACGACCTCCAGGATTCAACATTCACAACGCAGCTTCTGCGCAGCCAAGAGCCTCGTCCCTGTTGATGCCGTTCGGTACTCGTACCATACAACCTAAATCAATAGGAACCAAACGTACCACTAACTTCCCTGGACCAGTATGCGCATCGGGTTTCGTGAACACTACGACTTCCTTGTTCCTAAATTCACCACCTGCTAGACCTGGAACTGCACCACTTTCGACCTCTGCGACTGTGCCCAATAACACTGTGCCCATACCAAGCAGCGTACAGCAGGAAATTCCATACATTTCCGTTGATGGACGGCGGAAAAGACGCCGTACTACTTTTGAAGATGCATTCCATCAATGCCTCACCATGACAATGCACGAAGATAATATGTTTCCTAGAGATGAAATTTCTACTCCCGTCAAAGATTGCAATAATGATAGCATGCAATACATGGACGGCAATAATGATAATTCAACCGCTGGCGCTGGAGCTGGAGCCTTCAACTATTCCTCTCCCATAGGCACCAATACCAATTCAAGTCCAGTGGACAATGGAGGTGTAGCGGAACCTCAAATCTCCAAACGACTAGATTACAATAAATGCGATACCTCATCTACAAGGCGTGAACTTCCTTTATTTAGAATGTCTTCCACGGATAGCATACCAGATCGCAAAAATGACGAAGATGACGCTTCCATATCCTCCACTGATTCAGATTACAATAGTTCCTCATCCAACGATGTAACCTCATCTTCTTCCACGCCCATGCACTTTGCGCCACGAAAGGCCAAAAAACAGATGGAACACCTTGATCCCGTAGATGAACGGATTGAAGAACTCATTCGGCATTCCAGAATAAAAGCCATGATTCTCAGCAATCGTGAACTTGAAAGACAGAATCAGAGGATGGGGGCTCATGCTAAATTCAAATCGCAGCAAATGGATGAAAAGGAAATGGATCATGGAGGAGACAAAGTAGAGGGTGGGTCCGAATTGAGGAGGAAAAACGAGAAGGAAATAAGTGCTTTTACGGGCATCTCTACGGATGATAGTGCATTGTCCTGGTCGAGTGGAGGGAGGTTATCAAGGGGTCGGGGTCAGGCTAGAGGTTCCATATCGCCTACGAGTTCGGTGACTTTGTTGAATGGGGATGGAGGGCGTCAATCGTCGCGATCGAGCAGTATTCCAAGGGGGATGAAATACTCTGATTTTAGGGACACCGACATGTCCAGTTAGGTTATTAGTATAACAGTGCAAGATTGAAGATGTAGGATCTAAAATTATCATGGGACTCGAGTAGCTTTCAATAATTCGCAAAAAATTTAAATAAGATAAACTAGTATTGTGTGACGGAAAGGAAACATTATTATTCGTTTAACTTTACTCTAGAATTAGTACAAGTGCCACAGATAATTGATATAGGATGCGTTTCAGTTCACGCTTATGCCTTGACAGATCCCATAGTATAGGTGCTGGAGTAAGCTTCGATAGCATCAGCACCGGCGCGATGGCAGAAGTCTCCGAAAGCCTCAAACTCCATTCGTTGCTGAACAAACATGGCGAGGATGGGCTCTAGAGTTGCCTCCAAATCATTATCGTCCATCTTCGAAATGAAGGGGTAGGCTGTACGGGTTAGAACAGGACTTCCTCCAAGCCAAATCTGGTAACTATTAGCTCCGTCTCCCACAAAAGCCAACTCGGCCATGTATGGCCTTGCGCAACCGTTAGGGCACCCAGTCATTCTCATGAGGATCTCCTCATCATCCAAGTTCATCTTAGTCAATGTAGCGCGTACACGTTCAATGTAAGAGGGCATACGGCGTTCAGCCTCAGTCTGTGCCAATCCACAGAGAGGGAGAGCGGGACAGGCCATAGCAAGACGAGCCAAAGGATCAACCTCTTCAAGTGTCTGGAGTCCGTGGTCCTTCATGATCTGCTCGATTTCAGCCTTATCCGTGGGTTCAATATCTTTGAAGATGATGGACTGTGTAGGAGAGATGATCATAGGGAGGTTGAACTTATCTACAAGAACACGCATGCAAGTCTTGAGACGGAAATCTCCTTCATCCTTGACACGTCCATTATCAACGTGCAATCCATAAAAGAGCTTTCCATCTCCCTGCTCCCACCATCCCATCCAATCATTGTACTTGAACTCGGGAATCTCCCTCCAAGGCTGAATCTTCTTTCCAAAGTAACTCTCAACTAATGTACGGAAGTTGTCAACTCCTAGAGTATGAACCAAGTACTTCATACGAGCATTCGCACGAACATCACGGTTTCCGTGATCACGCTGACTAGCAAGGATACTCTTCATGCACTCCATCATATCTTCCTTTGGTACAAATCCAAGGTGGTCAGCAGCACGTGCAAAAGTGGTCTCCTTGTTGTGTGTTCTTCCCATTCCTCCTCCTACCATAACGTTGAATCCCTCCAACTCTCCCTCATCATTGGTCACGACGACACATCCAATATCATTGGTGTAGATGTCAATCGAGTTATCACCAGGAACGGTAACTCCAATCTTGAATTTACGAGGAAGGTACCTATCTCCATAAAGGGGTTCAACAGGATCATTAAGAATGATTCCTCTTCCACTATCATAAGTCATGGCTTCGTCGACATTATGCTGTTCCACCTGCGTGGACCAGTATTCGACAGAAGCAGCTTTTTCTCCATCCAACCAAATTTCAGAAAAGGCGGGTGTCATGGGACGGAATAGATGTGCAAAGACCTTTGACCATTCATTTGCAAGTTTATACTCGGGGCTGCTAAAGGGTGCGGGTGTGGTCATGACATTACGGCTGACATCTCCACAAGCTCCAACGGTGGAAGACCCAATGTTCATAATGGAAGAAATGACAGTTTTAAGATTTCCCTTGAGGATTCCGTGCATCTGGAAGCACTGACGTGTGGTAGCACGAAGATCTCCCTGTCCATGTTTGGCAGAGAGGTCGTCGAGGAGACGGAAGAGGTCGGGTGGTAGTTCTCCAGCGGGCTGTTTGAGACGGAGCATGAATTGGTAGTCCTTTGGTTTGCCCTTCTTCTCACGGTCGGTTTGCATGTAGGATCCATGGTATTTCAGGATTTGCATGGCATCCTTAGTTACACTGATTTCCTCGGTATCGGCAAGAGACTAATGGATTGGATTAATTGGGAAAAAAGAGCATCAATGAACGTGAGTGGTGATTCGATCAAAAGCAAATGCAAACGCATGGCTAAACTGGTTACTAGATTCTTCAAGTCAAGAGAGTGTATAGAGCAAAATAGTTCTCATAATGCATTGCAGCGAAGCAATACAGTTAGTTGCGAAGAAGGATGGATGGATGCAGCATTCTTTTCGAATACAATTCCGGACCCAACTTCAACTTGAACCCTCCGATGGGTGTCACCAAAATTTCAAACCGATGGATTCATGTAAATCCGTTGACGGACTAGTAGTATGATGCAATCAGAACCACAGCAGCCACATCACATCACATTATATCAGTACAAGACTCACCTCCTTCAAAGGAATAGTCAAGTGATCAGAATTGGTCTTGAGAACTTCAATCTTGGCGAGTTTCTTTGCAGTCCTAGGCTTTTCCAAGACCATGGAAAGGGAAGACGACGAACTGACTCCAAAGGCAGTAGAGACACCGGGTGTGACAAAAGCAGATGCACTGAAGGGTGCACATGCTATTGCAAGAGCAGAGAATTGATATTTCATGGTGAAAGGTGATTGGTAAAATCTGTGTGATGGGTAGTACGAAGAAGGGAGAAATTGAAGATCACAGCGCGTCGAAAGGTGATGCGACTTCTCAAGGGAAGGATTGGACTAGAAGCCATCATCAACGAAGAACGAAGAAGCAGCTTTTCATCTTCAATCTGATGGCCGCAGAAGATGTGCGTAACAGATTGAACTTGTGTCTTTGAGTGGTTCGCAAAGATTCTAATATTTGACCACGTTCAGTAAGGAATTGGAAAAGATATAACGGGTCGGATGAAAAACATTATAATAACCGTCGTAAATTTCAAAAATAAAAGCGCGACAACTATTGGTCGTTGGAAACAGAAAGAACAACAACAAACAACAACTTCTTGAACTAACCGGTATCGATACGCAAGCTTACCTACCGTACAGACATCACTCACCAGTCACCAGTGCAGTAAGTCAGTCCAAGTCTACTTGATCCTGAATATTCTCTCTAGAAATAGAAGGGCAATGAGTGCAATGAGGAATCCTTACGTCATCAACCGACAGAGCAGCATCAGCCAATCATCGTCTTCTTCTCAAAAGGCTCCTCACAATGCTGCTAGTAATGATAATGCTAATGCCAATCTCAACCTCGATCCGCCAAGCAGGAGGGATACGAAAGAACTCACAAAAACACTTCGAGCATACCATCAATCTAAAAATGGATCTTCAAACGAACTCAACACGTCCTTCTCCGTCAGCTCGCACAATATGCGACAACGAAAACTACTGCGAGCCATCAATTTCGAAATGCAGCAGCTGATCCAATACCCGCTTCCGTACGATGACATCCAATCCTCACTCTACTACATCAAAAGTTCCATGAACCTTGATAATAATATTGAAATTCATTCCAATTCTGAAATTGAAAAGCTCATCCGGCAAGTGCTGGACACTGTTCAAACAACAGTCATTGAGGAATATTGCGAACAAGAACAAGCCATGTTGGAACAGGAGCAGGAACAGGAGCAGGAACATGATGCAGATGTTTCCGCCACTTCCATTCCAAATGTTCGCATTAACTTGAATGCGAGTACGTGGAATAATAATGAAGAAGCGGGGGATAATTTAATTGCCGCATTGAGTTTCTTGGATACGGCTTATGCATGCTTGGATTGTGAAATTGTGTTTCATTCCTTGATGGTGCCAGTGCAAGTTGATGAGAACTGTCAAGATGACAATAATCAACGCACTATTGTGGAAGCGCTGCTTTACTTTGTGGCAAAGGAGGAAAAGGTTAATTCGCAGTCACATTCTTCTTCTTCTGGTCAATGGGATAAGGTGCAGCAATTGGCACTGTCCGTCTTGACCAAAGCCATGCTTTGTGCGGAATACATTCAAAAATATAGCAGTTCAATGTCTATTCTACCGGAAGATGGGGTAGATTCTTTATTTGGTGTAGGAATGGGACTTGAGCTTGATCATTATCGAATGCAAAATAGAATAGAAGTTTTGTACAGGAAGATATTGAATGTGTTGGCAAAGAAACACACGTCAAATGATAATGATGCTTATGGGGAAGAAGCTGGAGGGAACTTTCGAATGTCATGCATGGGGTTGTTGGCACTCTTGTACAGAACCAAATTGATGGATGCAGGGAGAATAGTTATGATGAATGGGCACGAAGAAATACAAAAGCGAGTGGTGGAGAGTTTGCACAGTGCAACGCAAGGAATTGACGATCATTTAACGGATGAAAGTGGCAGAATGCACCAAAGGTCGAAACCGAACCATGGCACGTCATTCATGGCTCTATCATTACTGACACTGATCCAATCCGTACAATCGGTAGATGTGGAAGGGAAAGAAGCACCTGTCATCAATGACTCAACTTTGGAAAAACTGTTGAAACGTGTTATGGAATGCCAAGGCGGTGCAATGCATGCCGGTGCTACCCACGTGTTGATTCATTTGTGCATAACCAAAGACGCTTGTCTATGGCGGTTTACAAAGACTCGTCAATTTGAAAATATTGCTGCACTGGGATTGCATAGTATGCTCACATCTGATGATGCATGGCGCAGATTTAGAGAAAAGGCATTTGCCTTCGTTCATATGAACTCGTCGTTTGCATCACCGCTGAGAAAAGCCATCAATGCACTCATCAAGAACGAAGATGAAGCATATCTGACAAAAATTTTGGAGGTGCTTTTGAATTCACCAACAAGGCACTCTTTGTCTTTGATGACGCCCGCGCTCTTGCTTTTCAAATCTCTCATGGTACAAAGTACTCTTAATGGGCAGTGGCGACTGAGGGATAATTTGGCAACGAAGTCATGGAAAGTTGTCATTGAGAACTCCAATCTTGTCAAGGCTTTTGCTGGTCAGATGCAGATAAAGATTGAAAAAGGAAGCGCTCTACAGGTGCAAATGATGTTAGATGTGCTCACCTTTATGCAGACCGATGCTCAATTTAATAGCGAATGCAGCAACGTGGTCGAAGATGCAATTGAAATACTCACCAACATAGTGAAAGGATCAGATAGTTCGGAAAGTACTCCCGATGCTGTCAGATATAGCTTGCTTGTCAGTGCAGCAACATCTCTTTCCCATTTATACATGAGTGCGCACGGAGACAAAAAATCTAATTTGCAGCTCATACTACAAAGATTTGCCACAGATTCACTGGATGAAAGAAGCAACAGTACTGGTGGCAGTATGAATTCCACTGCGGGTGCTTTCGAGTATTCCCTATGTCAGGCTTCGTCCAGAGATCTGCTGCGGAGAGCTCTAAATTTACAATCAATGCTGCCTTGTATCATTGGCGGAGATTCATTTGACGCTACGTGTATTTTGTTTTCATCGGCACTCAATAGAACAGCGACAAACGACGTATTGAGAGAACGCGTAGAAAGGAAAGAGGGAGAACTTGAAACGATGAGAATACAAAAAAAGAAACTTGCAGCGGAACGAGATTTCCTTTCAAATAAATGTTCGAAGTCGAAACTTTGCTCCGATAAAGAATTGAGGAAAAGGTTGGCTGCAGCAAGTGCGGATGCTATGGACATGGCACATGTGAATGACGAAGAAAGGAAGGAGATGACCAATGAAATGAGTAGACTGCAAAACGACCTTGACACCGTAAGACGGGAAGCTGAAACTGCGCTGAGAGATTTTGCTCAAGAAAGGCTGGATATAGGCCATAAACTGAAGCAGTGCAATACACAAATCGCCGCCCTTGAAGAGCGACTCGGTGATAGTGAGATCAAATTAGAACGATACAAACATAAATGTCTGGAGAAAGAGTCGCGGCTAGAGGATGCTCTTTCGGACATGAAAGAGATGAAGTCTCGACTAGATATGATCAAGAATGAGAATGAAATTATTTCTCGAGATAATGGCGATGTCAAGGAGAGATTAGAGGAGTGTCTAGCTCAACTAATTTCCCTTGCTCACATTTACAACGCAAAAGAGAAAGAGTTTTGCTCAGAACGAAGCACTTTAATTGATAAGCTGCGTCTTGCAAAAAGTGACATCGAAGTGGAAGTAGCTGAAAGGCATCGTGTAGAGGACAAATATTCAACTGCAAAGGAGAAATATCAAACTCTTAAGCAGAGATACGAAAATGAGGTTAGAAGACGAGAGGAGGAAAGAGTACAGCACGAAAATGAGCGTAAAGAGCAGAAGAAACGACGAGAAGAAGAGAAGTCGAAGCGCAGACAAGATGGCAGAAAGCCTATGGGCACCCTTGAATTTATGAACAGTATTCACGATACATCGATGAGATCTGAGAGGGGTGTGGCGAAAAGTGCAACAGACAGGCATGATACCAGTAATCGAGAAAGCAGGAAAAAGAACAGTTTCCGGATCGTCAAGTAAACAATTGCATTCTAGAAAATTATACGGTCTTTATATTGATGTTAGCAAAGTATTCTTCGTTGCTGCTACTCCCCCTTTTCTTCTCCGTCTAAATGATTCGCATCTAGCTTTGCCGCTGCCTCTTCAAGTGCTGCATCTAACTGCTCAACAGTTTCAGCCTTCATTTGAGTTATCTTCATTCTCATGCAGAGCTCTGTTTTCTGTGTCTATGCGAGCAGCTTCCTCGGCATCAAGAAGCGCCTGCGCGCGAACAGCTTCCTCGGTAGCAATGCGTTCAGAAGTTTCGATCTGATTAATGGCTCTTGAGGACAGAGGTCCATTGTATAATTGATGAACAGCTACACCTGCCAACCGAAGGATATTGAAGACTCCAAAACCCATCCATACTCCAGTAAGTCCAAATCTAGGAGGCAGTTCCTTCAACGCCACCAATGTCCCCAATGTTGCTATAACTGTACTAATCGAAAGTTGCATAAAGCTACCTGTACCAACCATCACACCTTCTCCGATAAATACAAGACCATTGAAGCATTGGTAGACACTTCCCAGTAATGCAGGAATCTTCGCTGCCGTTCGAACTTCTTCAACTGGAGATGCCTGTAGTAATTTTGGTAGGATCAGAATTTGAAGGGAGCCTAGAATGGTTCCAAGGATTAATCCCCATGACATTAAACGGTTCACCGTTGCCCTGGCAGCTTTTGGTCCTCCACTCTTCTCCCCCGTCTTTTCATCAACCTTCTCAACCATATCACCTGGAACGATAAACTGAGCTACAGTAGATAAAGCTAACAAAACAATCCCCCCAATCTGAAATGTCTGAATTGCCATAGCGTGAGCAGCAGCAGCGACACCCGTTTCATCAATCGACTGCGTCACACGTGTCACAGCCAAAAACGTTAAATTCAATGCAAAATTACGTAGCTGCAATGCTGCTCCTCCCTTCAGAAGAGGCATCATGTATTCTAACTTTGGCAATCGAAACAGTTTGGATGCTGAAATCAATTTTTTCTTCCACATCAACCATACAAAAAGAACAGCGGAGCATAGTTCTGACGCTAGCGTTGCTAGAGCAGCTCCACTGACTCCCATCTTCGCATTGAAAATGAGGAGAGGATCCATTACAGCATTCAAAACGTTAGCAAACAGACTGATTTTAAGCGGTGTCATGGTATCCATTGTGCCTGATTATGACGAAAGACAAAATAATCAGATTAGTAAATTCATGTTCATTTTGGCATAAAGTGGAATGTGGAATGATTAAAATATGGGCACGTACCTCGAAACGCAGAGAATCCAACCAAGGAATAGAGAGACGGCAAGAAGCCAAACCCACGAATCAACAAGTACGGCCTTGCAAATTCCCTAGCTGGAGCTCCATTCTTCAAAACTGCACCAAGTAATTTATCAGGTTTAGTCAAAATCAAAGCACTTCCAATTATGGCAACAAGGGTTCCAAGAAGCAATGCTTGGGACGTGGCTTCTTGCACACCTTCTTCGCTTCCCTTTGCATACTCTCTAGCAACTAGGGTCGCAGTTACCGAAGGCAAAAAAGACGTCAGCCAAAAACCAGATGAGAAAATTTGATTTGCTGCTGCTTGCCCAGCTACAGCTAACGTATTTCCCATTCGATTGATCCAGAATAGATCTACTGCTCCTACGAGAGGATTGATTGCGAAATTGGCAATGCAGGGGAGAGCTATCGCAATTAGCTTCTTATCGAGAGCATCGCCGCATGGCCAAGCTTTCACTGTAGTCTTCCGAGCAGGTGCAGTTGTGGAATCTCCTCCTCTGACAGATAATGACTCTTTATTGCTATCATCATTTTCGTCATTTGTCGAACTTGAAGTGTTTGATACCATCCGTCTTTGAATCTGAGCCGCGCTGTGAAGCCTACCAAACTGTGACGTTGATTGACCAGATTGAGTGCTAACATCTCCCCAATGATTGATATTAATGTTTCTACCAGTGGTAGAAAGGGAATTTCCATTTGCTTTTGCGTTTGTGCGTGTAGATGACTTCACGTTATGAAGACCACTTGCAAAGCATTGAACGCCTCCGTTCCCATATGTAAGTAGCAAAGCCACAAGGACAACCTTCGGTATCGTGGCTCTTTCTATTAACATCATTGCACAAACTCTACAACAACTGGTCCTGGCGACGAGTAACACTTATTTGTTTTGTTGGAGGGTGTACGTGCGTTACTTTACGTGCAGGAAATGAGCTGGAAGAAGAGTTTCCGCTGACACGCTGACACATTACATACTTGGGACGGTTATTACTTATTACAAGACCACCTGTACCGTACGACGAAAAATAGTCCGTCTTTTTTTACTCAATATTCAAGAAACATATTCCTTTGTTCCGCAAAACAATTACAAAAAAATTAATTCTTCCAATGATGATGCGATGGTAACAAAGAGCTCGTGTGTCTTCATTAGTCCTCTTTCAACCTTTAGACGAAAACAGCTGCTTGCCAACATGGCCAACCAAGTATGCTGTCATTTGGGACTTACTCTGGGCAACCAGACAGATCTGCTACGTGACATAAGGACGACGAATGCTTTGGGTGCCGGTGGTGTGTTGGTGTTAGATCCAATTGTCACCCTTCCTGCTGTCATTTTCGGGTCTCCAATGCCCTTGTCTAGAAGCACATCCCCAATATGCATCCTCCGGATACGTGCTGCTCCGAAAGGAGTGAGTTCTTAGATAAAATTCTTCAGGTAGTGCTTCACTTGCGATGGATCTTGGTAATTAGGAGGTTGAAGAAGAAGAAGAAGAAACGAAAGATAGGATTAGGCTTGGAACCCAGCCACTCCAAGCTAAGGTTCTAACTGATAGCCAGCATCCTCGGCTATTTTACGTCTGCCTCTGCTTCCTCAAAGAAGTTGAGAATGATCTCGTCATTTTCTCTTCTGTAATAGCCTTCTTTCACACATTGAACTTCGCCAATGAGCTTACTTTGCTTTTTACACTATTTTGAACTTGTTGACTCTAAAAGGTTTACAAGTAATGAGGTTGAAAATATAACATTTAAATAAGAAGAACGATAATCAAACAAAGAGGATTTCAAACCAAGCATAAATAATCAGGTTAGACTCAACACATCTATAAATTATTTCGCAGAAATTCGATGATTCAAAATGGTTGCTAAAAATGAATGGACGCAATAAATTCCGATCTTTGCTGACTATCCCCCCAACCAAATCAAGAAACCCCACTGGCTACTAACATTCTGTCAAACTGGTCGCTCAGTTCAACTTTCTCTTTTTTGAAAATTGCCCCTCTGACTCTTTGTGGATCCTCTCGAATACGGCACTGAAATCCTGATCCGCAACCTTGAGCTCACTGTCTTCCCTAGCTCTGGAAAACAATTCCTCTGCCTTGTCCATGACAGAATACTCAACATTTGCCTGTTTGGCCATTTCTGAAGCCAACTTCATATCCTTGTGAGCATGCTTCAATGGAAAGTTGGTCGAATGATCTCCAACAATCATTTTGGGACCCTTCAATCCGAAGACAGGAGACGTGATTGCCCCTTGCCCGATTACCTCAATCATCGTTGTAGGATCAAGGCCTACATTCTCCGCAAGCGCTAGCGCTTCTCCAAGTGCTGCAACCATGGTACCCATCAAACTGTTGACGACAAGCTTTGAGCGAGTTCCAAATCCAACATCTTCACTAAAGAAATGTGAAGCTTTTCCCATGACATTCAATCCATTATCCTTTACCTCCTCAAACAAAGGCTTGGATCCAGCACACAAGAAGATTAGGGATCCATTTGCCGCAGGAGCTTTTGAACCTGACACGGGCGCCTCAAGAAATCTTCCCCCCTTGGAAATAACCGAATCATTCATTCGCTTCATATCTTCTTCGGCGAGAGTTGCACAGTCAACAATTGATGAAAATTCCGAGACTCCTGCCAAGACTCCTGCTTCTCCTTCAAAGACTGCCTTGCTCGCTTCAGGAGTTGAAAGCTTGTAAGGAAAAGTGCAAAGGTGCAATATTCAAGAAGTTGATAACAAGGAAAGTGAGCTAAAGAAGATAAATTGCTGCACGAAATGACCATCTGACGAGTACTACTCGCAAACTAACTCACCATACAGTAGGTTAGAGGAGCGGCCTCTACAACCTCCTTTGCAGTGTCCTTGATTACAATCTCATAATCTGGAAGACGTTCCTTAAACTCTACACACTTGGACTTTGTTCTATTCCATATGTAAAGCGGCTGCTCCTTCGTTCCTGCAATACTTTCAGTGAGAAGCCGGGCTGCCATACCCTCACCCATGATCCCAATGCCGATGAATCCGATGCCTGTAGTCATTTTGAGCTTTGAGAATGAATGCCTGTTTCGAATCGAAAGGATAGAGAGTGAGTCAAGGCAGCTGTTTCAGTATGATCATTCTGAATCAAAATACAAGGGATCTAATTTAGAAGGAATTCAAGGGCTGTGATCCGTTAGCATCAAATTCCATTGCCAAACTATCAAGGACCAGCTTGACACTCACGTGTCAAAGAGAGTTCGAGGATACGAGAATGCTCTAGTTGGATTCAGCAGATAATTGGAGAGGACGCCAACTATCCATAGTCGTTTCCATAATCTTAATCTGGAGTTCATTCCTGTAGGGCGAGCTGTTGTTACTTTGTCACTGAATGCTGTTAGCTGTTCGTTCTTACCGGTACCTGTGTTTCCTATGAAAGATGCAAGATGCAACGAGGAGTGAAAATGGAAGGAAGATCCAAAATTCGAAGATGGAAGATTTTTGGAAAAAGAATGCGACAAGTTTGTTCTTACCTCAACCGTTAAGATCCGTTAACATCTGGTCCGACACGGACAAACTCCGAAAGAGCTTGGAGCCTTCAATTCTCCACTTCCTAACTCATACTCATAAT
>Ga0115005_10001776_pt1 | contig 17253 bp, 12 predicted proteins | sample ArcOceMetagenome_FD_87163 | JGI IMG/M metagenome (GOLD analysis project Ga0115005, IMG submission 87163) | Marine eukaryotic phytoplankton communities from Arctic Ocean - Arctic Ocean - Greenland ARC118M Metagenome | ecosystem: Environmental > Aquatic > Marine > Oceanic | place: Arctic Ocean... | reverse complement strand
AAGGAAGGCTCTGTAATATGCGACTATGTCGAGGTGCATAGGAGTACAGTAATATGAATAGAAGAAACGTATTCTTTCACCATCTTGATGTTGTTGTCATGACTAATGAATGACACATCGCACGGACGCCATAGTTGTATCTCGCTCGATAAGAGAAATACAGAGCGATTGTTTCAAACTCAAACACATCTGCGCTATCGTAATTTCGGGATACGACTCTTTTAGAAGAGCTGACTGTCCTTCCGTTTGGAATGATCACTTAAACTACAGGTACTGCGTCTCCAGCAAGGAGAATGAACTAAAGTACGTGTAACTGTAAACTGGCGATAAATGTTTTGCAATTTAAAAGATTTTTAAATTAAGATATTATGTTCAATCAATGTAAACGGGACGTAGAATCCGATCCCTGACGGTGCAGCATTTTTTCAGACCTCGTCTAAAGCTCGGCTCTGTTTGCGGCATTCCTTCTTGCGTCTCCAAACATTCTGCTCGTACCACGGTTTTGCATGTGTCCCTTTACTCTCAACTTTTGCAAATCGTGTTTATTTGGCTTCCATCCGTTATTGTTTTCTTTCCTTACGTGGTCGAGATGCCTGGAATTTCTGTTATTTATTTCGTACATTTGTTCTTTGGGAGCAAGGGCTTGCTGGGGATGAGGGGTCGTAATGCTGTGCAAAAAGTTGTTGAGGCCGAAGATCTGCATGCTGGATATTTTGAATATGTTTTGTAGTAGTTTGTTTATAAAGTTTCACTAATGGAATTTATGTGTGTATTGCGTTGAAATGCTGTTTGCGTATCTTTTTGAGTGTGATTGATCACTGATTGATCTCAGATCATCTGACGCCGGGTTCTTGATTCATCAGGCATCAGAATTCTTGGGGGGCAGCCAATTGAATTGTTTCGTGTAGTGACTTTCACGAAATTCAGAACCCTGCTTTCTTCCACAGAATTCTGAGAATTTATACAGATCAACAGAACATTGAACAGATGGTAGCACCGTCATCTAAGCCTACACGAACAGAATATGATAATAATAGATACCTTTTGCAGTCGAACTCTGTCATGTTTGTTCTCATGGTTGCTTTATGTTTTCTCATCTGTCTTGATTGATGTTTATCCTCTTGTTTGATTGGGTGATGTGTAGGGTGGTTTTCTAACGGCTCTTTTCCTGGACTCAAATTCAACACAAAAAAACATAGTCTCAAACAAGGCCATCATCCATCGCAACTCATTGCTTACTTGTAGACCTGAGGCACCGGATCTGCATTCGCCATCTGTATTGATAGCAATCTTATTCAGCCCCATGGGTCAGTGGTCAGATCTCCCTCGTCGCTTGTTAACGGTATCTATAGGAGCCCCTATGATAGTTCTGATGCTTGCAAACCGTGTCACTTCACATATATTTTTCCAAGGGGTTCATCTGCTGTGTACACTCGAATGGCTCAAACTCATACCTGCAGAAACAAGTGCTAAGAATGATGGCGGTTCTAACTCATCTCAAGGTTCTTCTTTAAAGAGTAAAATGTCAGATGGAGGCGACGAGAAGAAAAAGGAATTCGAAACAAAGAAAGGAGATAATCTGCAAACTATGAATGTTCCCATGTGTTTATCAGCAAAAATGTTTCCAGTCTTGTCCTTCCTTTCTATTTACGTCCCGCAGCAATTCACAACTGTGTCTTTTTCACTGGTCGCCTCAATACTGTATCTTTCACAATACGTTGATACAAACAATAATCAAAAACACACGGCTAGGATACAAAATTCTGTCCGTCATACATTACACGGAGTACTATACCTAAGCGTCTCATTCCACCATTGGATGCGCTTGTCCAATCAGTCATTCTCTCATACAATATATATCCTGTTCACAGTTTGGAATTGCGATACTGGGGCTTTACTCGCTGGGCGTATTGGAAAAGTAATATCTTCCTCTCAGGATATAATAGGAGATGCTCTCATGAGATGCAATAGTGGCAAAATGTTCGTCAAAGTCATGAAGAAAATTTCGCCTTCCAAAAGTATAACAGGTTTCAGTGGTGGGATTATTCTTGGAATTTGGACTGCTTGGTGCTTGCCGGAATTTATGGTACGATTCTCTGATTGGTTTGAAGCCTCAGGCGTTGGACCAAGCTGGCTCGGAGAGGTCGGGAAAGAATATGTCGACGTAGCTTTGATTCAAACTACTGATCAACATTCAGGGATATTTGAATTTGATAACATTAGCTGCCTTGGATCGGTGGGTAGGAGAAGGGTTTTCGTGGGGGCAATCCTTTCGTTATGCGCAATCGGAGGGGATTTAGTTGAGAGCGCAGTGAAAAGAAATGCAGGAAAGAAAGATAGTGGAAAATTGCTGCCTGGCCATGGTGGTATTCTTGACCGCTTTGATTCCACCTTTCTTGCAGTCGGAGTGTACCTCTGCTTTCTACAGTATTAAAACGAGGTAGTGCACTGGCAACTTAATAATAATTATACAAGATGGACGACTAGTTGCATTATTAAAAATGTTTCTTTGTGCTATTATTATCATCAGTCCCTTCAGGTTATTATTTAATAGCGATGGTCATCGTGACCTCTGCTGGTAGAGCGATTCCTGCTCGACGTCTGACGAGATGACGACCTCTGCGTGCCACCCTGAGATGGTCTCATTGAAGATCTGGGTGAACTCTTTTTTAGTGCAGAAATTGGTTTGCTACTTGAAGGTCTTCTCCCACCATCTCTTCTGTCCTGTCTTCTATCCGATGTACGAAGAAACTCATCTTCAGGCTCACTCATGGTGTCCTCGGATGCCCCCTTGAGCAAGACAACACTACGCACTTCCTCTTCCTCGTAGTATTCATCACGAGTCTCGTCACGTCTTCGGCTGCTTTCTCGCCTCTTACTGGAACTCCTCTGTCCACTCTCCACATGGCGGTCATCTTTCACTTCCCTTTTCTTGTGGGTAACACGTTTTTCTTTGCGTTCATCCTTCTCGCGAGCAGGTGGGGGAGGAGGAACCTTCGAGGACGAGCGCCGATGCAGCTTTGGCCTCGCGCTGACAGCGATTTTTGTCTCTTCTCTCTGTTTGCTCTTTGACCTTAGTCTGGAGAAAATCCCTCTCTTCCTAGGAGATTTCTCCGTTACCTCCCTGGGTTTAATCTCAGGCTGTCGCGCTCGTGGTACCTTCTTTCTACGGATTTTCTCCTTTTCACGAATCTCTGGAGGCGTATACTCCGACTCCATTGAAACTACTGAAGCCGCAAGTGAGCGATCGTCAACACTATAAGCCGAGTCTTTTGTATATTCACTGTTAATAGTGGCAGCAGATTTTTGCGTTCCCTGAGAATAAACTGATTCTAGCGATGGTGACCTTTCATTACGTGACTTTGATTCAACAGATCTAGAACGTGTGCGACCTCTTTGCGATGCTTGGCCCGCGCCTGGGTCTCTTGATTCAGAACGCTCTCTGCGAACAGGCTGCCGTGATCCCCTTGAAGGAGATCCCGCGTTAGACGTTGCTGCAGGTCTTGACGGTACACCGCGTGATTGGGGTCTTGCAGTTCTGCCGTTTCCATTGCGAAGAATTGACGATGTCCGTTTCAAACCAAAATCGTCTGGATCATCGCTTCTCGATTTTGATGGACGAATGTTCCCATAGTCACCATCGTTATCGATCGGGGCTGCATTTCTTCTGCTCCCTGCCCTCGTTATACTTGCAGGCCGTCCAGCAACTACGTTTCTACTGCTACCACCGCGTACATTAGATCGTGAACGAACACTGCGCATGTCATCATCGCCATCCACCACTACATTTCTTCTAGAGCCTATATTCCGGCTACTGCCACGCCTTGAACTGGACCGTACACTGCGCATGTCATCATCAGCATCCGCCACTACATTTCTTCTAGAGCCTGTATTCCGGCTACTGCCACGCCTCGAACTAGACCGTACACTGCGCACATCATCATCGTCATCCGCCATTACATTTCTTCTAGAGCCTGTATTCCGGCTACTGCCACGCCTCGAACTGGACCGTACACTGCGCATGTCATCATCGTCATCCGCCACTACATTTCTTCTAGAGCCTGTATTCCGGCTGCTACCGCGTCTCGAACTAGACCTTACACTGCGCATATCATCGTCGTCGCCGTGTGTATCGCGCCGACCACTATTTCTTGTTTGTCCATAAATATATTCGTCTGGATCATCCATAGCTCCTCTACGATTTGTCCTAATGGTAGGTCTCGGTACAGGTTGCTGTCCAGATCTGTTGCTTCTAGCATTATAAGATGACGTCCTTGCATCTTCGTCGTCATCTTCTTTGTCGAGAATTCCACGATCGAAACTACGGTCCAGGTCATCTTGCAAACCAAAAGGTGCCGTATCAACTCGTCTAATTCCATCTTGTGGTCCATAATTGTCTCCCGCCCTGGAATACATGTCATCATCAAAGTCATTGAAAGTTTCTCTGTCCCTGCCAAGTTCTTTGAATGTTCCATCTTTCATCACTTTGCCAAACATTGACTTGATCTGACCTCCAAGCAAGCTCTCTCTAACCTGAACACCGTCCTCGTATTCTATGATTTGATCCTGTTCGGAATCTCTAGAACTCAATTTTTTACCTTCAGGCCCAAATGGAAGACAGACAATACTGCCGTCGATACCTCCTCCCTCAAGGTCTAAGTGCGCATTTGCAACCTCATTCAGGCTCACGCAGAAAGCAACCTTCGGAGTGATTTCATGAGTGCGGACTAAGTGAAAGAGACGAAATAGGTCCTTACGGAAGATGTCTCTTTTCATTTCGAGAGATGAGAAAACATCGTAAAAGGAAGTGTTTGGCATTTCAGCTGCCATCTCAATAACACTGAATCGTCTCTTGGGATCTAGACCAGCATTCCAGTTGTAACTTTTCCTAGCAACAGCTGTTGAGCCAACACACACAAGTTTTCCACCTCTCTTCAGTGCTCTGTGACTAGAAACAAAGTCGTCATCACAGACAGAATCAACAACGATATCCATCTCCCCTTTCACATAAGGCAGCCATTCACCTGGTGTGCGACCCAGCGCCTGCGCACCAAGATTTTCAATGACTCTCCTCGCATTTGAGCCCTTTCCAGTCGCAAATACTTCATCGGCTCCTGCGGTAATGGCGAGCTGTATCAGAGCCTGCCCTAGCGCTCCAGCACCCCCAACGATCAATACCTTTTGCCCTGGACGGATCTTAGCACCACCAGCTCTATGCAGGCTTTGATACGCTGCCATATAATTTCTAGCTAAACAAGCAACTTTTGTGGGATGGATGTCCTCTGGGCAACAAAATACTCTGGAAGAAGGAAGAATGGCGTACTTTGCATTGCCACCTATGGCCAGGCCCACCGCACAAACTCGATCCCCAACTTTGATATCATCGCACCTATTTCCTACATTTATTACTCTACCAACGAGATCACATCCCAATTTACAAGGATGTTTGATTTCCTGGTGCCATAAGTCTCTCCGTAACATCACATCTACAGTGGAAACGGTTGCAGCCTGCAAGGAAAAATGTCTATCGTTAGGCAGAAGAATAGATGGAATATTACTTGAAGGAAAATCCTCACTTACTTCAATTTTGATGACCACATTTTTCTTCAATTTCTCGCTTGACCTCCTTTTATCTTTGAATTCATACAATTTGAGTACATCAGGCGCATCGCCAAACTCCTCAAATGCAACTACTGCATTTTCAAGATAGCGAGATGAGGAAGCTCTTTCATTGCCGGAGAACTTCCCAGATCGAAGTGCAGACCGTGAGCTCACAGAGTTACTTCGTCTATTACTACTACTATTCCTAGGTGCCATATCCTTTTGATGATGCCTTTTGGTATATCGTTGGTCCTCACCGTGATTGTAGCGTTCGTTAGAGTTGTCTGCGTTGTGAGAGTATGAATGTCTACTGGATGGTCTTGAATGATGACCCATGGTTGTTCTTGGTGTTCATGTCAATTCTATTCCTTTTAAATGGCTATTCGATGCGTTAGATGTAGATGAGAAGCATGTTTTTTGGCAGGATCCGATGCTTTTGGCAGGATCCGTTGAGAAAATCGACAAAACGTTCCGTTGGGATTACTAAAAGTCATATAAGATGATGTTTCGTTGCCCGACCCATGACACCGCTAATTAAGCTGTATCCTAAGACACAACGAAATATTCTGCCGTTGTACAACAAACAATCATGTCCGGTGCAAATAATCCCTCGCTGTAAGGACACTCCAGATTTCCCGAATACAGATGCGCTTATCTAACGGCACACCCCTATTTTGAATTTGATATTGTTAGTGTTATTTATTACTCGCTGTAACGTAATAACACAATTTTGTGTGTCCTTATACAGCGGCCGACGCTTAGAAAAGACGTCCATAGAGAGGGATTGTTTGTAGTGCATTTTTTTTAATTTTCAATTTGTTGACCAGTTTTTTATCTCACTTTCAACTTGCCTTGCCTTGTTTAGGCGGCTTTATTATCCTACTTTTTACAGCCTATCTAAAATAATCCTTTTCAGAAGCTCTTGGTTTTGTTTTATAAATCTCTGAAGAAACCATTATTGACATATTATGTGCTTTGCCATCACGCGATTATCAAAGTACTCTTTCTCAGTTTCAAGAAAGTTTGATTTGTTCTTAATCTAAGATCTAGGCAAAACAAGATGATTTACTCGTACACTTGAATCATTATTTTCTTGAATATAGTGTATTGTCAGCAATGTCGAGTATCGACCTTCTCTCCAACTTTGAACCGAATGCCTGCGATCAGCTTCTTTGTTTCCTTACAAGTTACATTTATGCAGAAGAACATCTTTCTTTACATCTCGTATTGCCTCAAGAAACTGTCTTCCGTAGATGTCACTAGGTTCTAATGCCATACCCTCCGCCCACTCATTCATGGCATTGATCAAGATGAAACGATCGTCATCTTCTTTCCTCTTCATTTCACGCACTTTAATTTCATTTGGAAAACAGCACGCTTCATAATATGTAGCAGAATGCAAACTTTTACGAAACCTCTCGACAACAACTTCAGGAGGATCAGATGACCAAAGGTTAGCCTCTTCGTAGTTCCTCCGAGGCGTATTATCGAACGATGAAATGATCCCTGCTATATCTGGAAGCCTTTTCTTTTTTCTTCCATCAGCTGTTCCACCACCAATGCACCAATCTGGGACTTCAAGGCTCCTCTTTTCATTCCATGCTGCGGGATTTGGGTAAGATACGACCTTATCAAATTTGTATTTACTCAATGCAACATTAGTCTTTTGTGGCTTATCTTCCCATTGAGAAAGGTCTCCAATATCTAGCAAATGCTCATGCGGCTTTGTCAATCCTACAGTAAGATACAATCCAGGAAATCCATCTGCAATTGCAAGTTCCTTCAAAATGGTCAAAACCGGGAAACTCCCTGGTTTCTTCTGATACATCATCAGCACTGGTTTCCCGTCCACTTTGATATAATTATCATGATGGAAAAACTGTTTCAACCAATTGTAATGCTCCGTGATCTTACCCTCGTCATCATTTTCTGGAAAATACTGTTTTTGCAACACATTTGGTTCTTTAAACACGAAATCTGGCCCGACCTGTCCACTCCAAGTATTCGTCCATTTACTCGCACACCAGTGGAGAGCAAAGGGTACATTTGGATGCCCATCTTGCAACATATTCATCAACGGCTGATGTAAATTCGGCCCGGGATGTCTATCATCATAAAACCAGTAATGATGGTAGACAAATCCATCAATGCCGTATTCTTTCGCTAGCTTTTCCTGCATCTTGCGTGGTTCAACTTGGGCATAATCGTAATACCCAAGTTCGGTAGGACGAGGAATGCCGTATCCCATTCTATTCTTCAAAGGGGATTTACGGAGATTATCCCAATCTGTGAATCCTTTTCCCCATAAATAATTATTGAGTAAGTCTTCATGGAATTGAGGAAATACCACTGCAAGCACTCGGGGAAGGAAGTTATGGTCATCTTGCGTCGGGGCGAATAGAGGTTCATTGCCACCAATGCCACTCTGACTTCGGTTCTCTAATTTCTGTCCCCGCATATGTTGCTGTGAATTGTGATCTTCTTGCTGTACTTGTACTTGTACCGCTTTGGAATCTGCCTTGTTGTCCATGTACACATACTTGCATATGATGTACGCATACAATGCCAGTATGGAAATGACCAAGATTTTGATATATGTCAGGATGGAGTATCCACGTCGCGAGCTTTTTCTTGAATGCATGCCTTTCATTGAATAGGAGTGACTGCTTGAAATTAGATAGTTTAGTGAAGGATTTTCACGTGGTCGTGGTAGCGCTACTTGTAGATGTACCGGGATGTACGAGAGTCTGTTGAATAATGTTGAATGCGAACAAGGAGCAAGCGCAAGTTTTCTGACGTCCGGATGGAGTTAGTTAGGGGTTCAAAATCGTAACGGTACAACGGTACAACGGTACAACCGTGGGTGAATGATGTGATCGACAGACACAACAGCCAACAGCTGCCGTCGTCAAAATAGTTTGGTTTTTAGAAAAACCCGATGGATTTTAAAAATAAATAGCCAGTTTTTCATTAAAAAGCCTTTTCCATTTGTCATTATTTCCACCCTTCTTGTGGGACTTCTTGTGGGAGCAAGTAACGGCTCGTGTGACGTCCGTTGTAAATGATAAAAGAGTAGTCGTCAGTAAGTAGGTCATGTGTTGTAAACCCAACCATACAAAACACATCACGCATCTCGTATCAACAATCAATACTGGTACGACGGCATGACTCAACGTGCACGATTCGTAATCAAATCTCAGTTCAACCATCAACGCAGAAAAGAAAGTTTGGTATTGAGATCAGAATATTGATGCACTTGTAGGAATTGCATTGGGTATGAATTCTGTCTCATCATTCGTACTAGAATAAAGAGAGGCTACCATATCTTTTGAAAGTATTAAAAATTAAAATACAGTCCCACCCTATTCGCTTGACAGGCACACGAATGCAATCACAAGAACCTCAAATTGCTTCTAGGAAGAGAGCTCGTACAGAAAAACGTTGCGGAGATGGCACGGGAACACTTCCCGTCGTATCGCCATCGACGCACACTGCTAGTACGAGTTCATGCACTCTCCCTTCTGTGATTTACACCCTCTCTTCACAAACTCATTCGCCAGAATACAATTCGCTTCCATTATCAATTGAAGATGGATCTCACATGTCTGATACCGGGAGACAGCTATTAAAAGTATCATCGTTTCCAAGTCCCAAGATATCACAGAATAATCTTTGCCTATCATGTCATCACACAAATACAAATGAAAACATTACGAGTATTAATAATACACACAATGATTTCCAGCAACAACCATTTGTGATTCAGGAGAATTGCACAAACACATCAATATTCAATCGGTGTCTATCGAGAGGACCAGAAACTGTGCACACTCCCCATCACCTGCTTGATTTGGTCGACGGATCCAACGTGCGTTCATCCACGCCTTGTATATCACAACAGTCAATCATCAAATTCACTTATAGCGATGATGATGGACTTAGCTATTCCCATGATTGGGAAGAATCACACCTCGCAAGGAAGAATTCGTTTGAATCCGGTAGTTTTGACATCAGCTATGCAAAGACGGACGATGGTGACGATGATGATGCAAGAAGTCAAGCTAGTGGGTATGACAGTACGTGTAGTGCCAGTTCGATTTTTATTTCAGCGAATTCGTCTGTTGCAGATGGTGTCACAGAAGACGAAGATGATGATGAGGTTTCATACAACGATGAGGATCAGGACGAACTTTGTGAATCTTTTGAATATGGCACATTTAGCAGAGAACCTTTCAGCACGCCATGGAGCCAGAACAGGAATCGATCCATGCGTTTCACAGCTACCACTCCAAATTCAATATCAGATGATCTCATTGGTTCTGAATTTCTAACTCCGGCAACCAATATATCCATTTGCGACGAAGAAGAATCCATTTCTGACAACCATCTTCGACGGCACTTTTTGACTGTAGTGGGATATAACGCTAATATCGCCACTGCAAATGCACAGACGATCCAACGTGCTGTGGAGGTGATTTGTAACACTGATTACAATCTCAACGGCAACGAGATTGAAATGACAAAGTCTTTACCAGATTTCATCTACAAGAAATTGATTTTATCTAATTTTGTCAGGCAGCCTTCGCTCCGACCATACTCTTGCATGGGCGATTCAACTGACGACAGTGTTATTCCATCAGTGTTGGATTTTGATGACGCTATTCAAGATTTTGACGCAGATCAAGATGTATTCGAGCAAGAGAAGCAGATATCCACCGTCGTTGAACCATCGTGTATGGACATGAAACAAGTTATTACCTCCCTTGACGTCTTGGTGCAGCATTACGGTGTAGGCTTCGACGATGATGACGATCCAATGGATAGATGGTATGCGCAAACCTCCTCCAACGTTAATGGTGTTTATTACTACCAGCCTTCAACTGGAGATATTTCTAAGATTCCTCCTCCGAGTTATATGGATACTAGTGACGTACGGCGATTTGCAGAGAGTACGGTGAGAGCCAGAACTCAATGCACACCAAGGAAGATAACAAAACAGGATGTATCTTCATTTGACGCCGATGATGACTTTGTCAGACTCGTATCTCCAATGAGGCAGAAGAAAGTAGTCTCCAAAAGGAAGCTGAAGAAATTATCTTTTTTTCGAGTTGTGGGAAACTTTGGACTACTTGTACTCGTAATGTTGCTCTTTCTTTGTGCAATATATGTGATGATTGAATCAACACACAGCATGCCCGGAGAACACTTACAAATGACAATCGAAACGAGTCTCTTTGCCACTGCGCCCATTCGTGACCACGACATGGTGGCACTCTTTACGAAGACATGCGTCATTACAGAATTCAGTTGCATTTCTTAATCAACACTATTGTATGCAGCACCCTCGCTACAGCTGCATATAGACAAACATAAAAATATATTAGATTTCGTTTACATTATTATCAATAATATATTTCCTGTACCAGTATGTAATTAGTGTATCGTTATTACAGACTCGAAACTGTTTTCATTTTGTGCCTCCCTTTGTATCATTCACAATGTTTTCAATTCTATCCTCAATCTGTGTGCACAAATCGTTTACCTCAGTAATCAACCTATCCATCGATGGACTTTCTAGCAATGACATCCTAGATTTCATTGATGTAAATGTGCCAAAACTGTTCGATTGATTTATGACCATTTCATCGATATCTCTAGCACTGACAACTGACGGTGTCACATCGAACGAACCGCTTTCTTTTTCGAGATCAATATGCTGATCAATGAGATTCTGCAAGGCAGCAATCTCATTCTTTGATTGCCTGGCAAAGTAGAGGATATCACGACCACTTGTACTCTCGGACGAACAAGACAACGCATCCGCAGTTGCCTGTATGTCTGCCTCGTCCAACATAGAATTAATGCGGCCAAGCTCGCTCAAAGTGTATGCTATGCAGTATTCGACATCTTCAGCACTCAAGGTAGACTTGACAGACTTTTTCGTGATGTTCGTTCTCGCAGATTGAAATGATGATAACGAGAAAGATTGTTGGATCAAGTCGCCCAATCCAAACGATGAATTACTGATCATATCGTCTTCTTGTGGTGTTTTTGCACCAACTTGATCCTTGGAGTATAAGGAAGAGTGGCACGAATCGTAGGATAAATTCATTGGTATGCGGTACTCAAAGTCTTGGCCAATAACAGAAAGTTGAGATTTATCTTCGGATTTTTTCACAGGTGAACCACTGATGGTAGAAGAATTTGATACCACGCTGGATGCCGAGAAAAACTGACTGCTGTGAGGAGATAGTGGCCCAGATTTTTCTTCGGTTTGTTCTACAGGTTGTTTTACAGGTTGTTCTTCGGGTCGATCTTCAGATAATACTAGTACTTCAGGTTCTTGTTCAGATTGCTCTTCAGGCCGTACTTCTTCGAAAATAGACGGATCATAATAACTGAATCTATGCACACGGGGTGCTATCAAAGCTTCAGGAAAAGTAGAAGCTGTTGCTTTCCTAAATATGCTGCGTTCGGCTCCATCCCTCAAATCTTTTGTCGTTAAACGGATTCGGGCCTCATCCCTGGATTCGTAAGACGATTCGTCGTCGTAGTTCTCTTCGTCCATTCCACGGCACACGTTGTTCTCTGGGCTGATCTTGGGCGAAGAAGATAACACTTCTTCAGAAATCATCCTCCCACTGTTTGCAACAGAGTCCATTATGCTCGATGCGCGAGAAAATTGAAGAGCCTTGGGTTCTCTCTTTGGCTTACACACGTTTTGTGGTTCAACATGCAGAGTGCGAGTTGAGGTCGCTACAGTGGTGGTGTCTTGCGCCATGCATTTCATATTGTTTCTCTCCACTAGCTTGCTTCCTGAAGATATCATTTTTTCGACAAAGGAATCACCGGAGTCTTTGGTTCTGCCGACCGCTTCATCAGAAAGAGATGTGTCGTTGGTGAAGTTCATAGAGCTGTCCATATCGCCGCTATTCTTCTCAATAAGGTCCGGACCAGGTGCAAATGAGACACATCTACTATTAGGCTGCTCTTCACCTGTACCCATCTTTTGCGCTGTACATTTTATCACATCTGAATTATCTGTGGTAGCACTCTGGCCAGCAGATTCAACTGACAGCAAGCTTTTGTTATCTCTCATATCAACTTCCCTTCCAGTGTCGAAAATATTGTAATCATCAGCCACAGCAGAATCAAATATCTCCTTACTACCCTCAATTTCGATAGTAAATATTCTCTTTTTTAATCCATGTTCATTCGGCCACTCCAATTCCAGATATGGGTGTTCGATTGATTCTTTCGTTTTGGAATTGCAACGCCGAAGATATTCAAGGTATTGCTCATAAGACAGCGCTAGTAGCCCTTTCTCCAGAAGTCTTCTAGTTGTATTATCATTTTTGGGTGTGGTATCATCGTACATTTGAAACGGAGAACAGTCAGTAACACATTTAAGAATTGTCTTCTTCTTCCTTTTCTTCCGATTTTTCTTCCGTCTCTCCATCTTGGAAATTTTCTTGACACCGTTCCAACCTACGCCTTTCGCTCTATAAACACATTCAATTCCCAAGCTTCTCCGTTCCTCTCTGAGCGGCATGGCAGGAGGTTTAGATCCAAGCGTGGTAGCAATAAGATCAACTTTTTCACAGAGATCCACATCATCAAAATCAAATGATGAAGAAGAAGAATCATTCAAAGCAAGAGTTTCTTCCGAGCAGGAAGACAATACACCCTCGAGTCCAGGTACAGTATCATACAGCATAATTATGTTGTTGGTTTGGGTTGAACCAATTATTTTGACGGATCTCGATATGTTTGTGTAACGATGTTCTATTGTAAACAGTTGAGAAAGTAATTTTCGGTTCGATTGTAAACAGTTGAGAAAGTATTTTTAGATGTCATCGCTGAAAAATGGCAATTGGGTGGAGAAATGATACATCGGCGACAATGATAGGCCCATTACCGTCTAATTTATATGTGTGGCAGTTAAAATTCTTCTTTTTAGAGATTTTGTCTCACAATCTGTCACAATGAAAGATTATTTTACATACACTAATCTGAAATCTAAAATCATTTCTTTTCACATTCTTCTTGCATTTACCCAATGACTTCCGTTTTACTTTCAATTCAAATGTCAAGATGTTTTGAATAGATTTTATTCCATATATTTTTCCTACGTGTTCAGTGTTACAATTAGTGTGGAAGATAATGAAGATCGAGTAGTTTTAATCTGTATCAATGATACATGTTGTGGTACCAGGTACACCAATAGAAAAATTGTAAGTCCGATATGTTTTCCATTGAATTGGTTTTCGCTGTGCGAATTCATCTTCCTCTCCTGCACAGGTAATTCTATCATCGAGAAATTCAGCGTGCATAATTTCCAAGGAAGCATCTGGAATTCTTTTCATTTCAATACAGCAATAAAACAGCCACAAGCAAAGAATTCCCTGGAGTTCTTTGACCGTTTCGCATACATAGGAATGCACATAAAAAGCACTATCCGTCAACACACTTACCACAAGCTCTCCATTGCAAATATGCCAGGACAAGGAAGACAAACTCATTTTGAAATTGAAGACGATGATATCGAAGCAGCCCCTATGCAGGCGATCGACTCGGATGCTCAACGTATGGCCATCGGCGATGAAAAAGTAGGCGCTTCGAAGCAGTTATGGCGAAACGGAAAGGCATATTTTCAAGAAAGACCAAAGCCTGTGCAATACCTTTTGCTTGGAGCCTGCGCAGTGCTACTATGGGTTTTAGTTTCTGAGGAAATCATTGGCAATGACAGCATGGACGACCAGCTGGCATAAAATGAAGCAATCGTCGTGGTCCAAAGTTCAAAGTGTAAATTTATTAAACTCTTATCTTCATTCTTCCATATCTATTCATTAGAATGTTAGTGTCTTATCAATATCAATTGTGTTGTGTACATAGAATATTGAAAATTCGATGTTTTGTCCATTGGTTTACACTGTGCAAATACCTAAAAAAATTATCATCTGCCAAACAAGGAGAAATTCTGCATAATTTCCAAGGAGACATCTGGACTTCTTTTCGTCTACCTCCAGCAATATAATCAGCCGTTCGTTGATTGAAAGTAATTTGTCAAAAAGAATTTCAATTCCCAGGAAGCCTGGAGTTCTTTTCGTCTATTTATAAAAAATACGACCTCCAGCAATAAATAAGAATTCCCAGGAAGCATCTTTTGGAGGAGTTCATTTTCCGCAGTAGTACAAGTATTGAATACCCATAATTCACATGAAAAGCGAATCGCACTGTACATAAGAATCCATTTGCAACAAGCTCTCCATCGCAAGCATGCAAGGACAAGGAAGACAAACTCATTTTGAAATTGAAGACGATGATATCGAAGCAGCCCCTATGCAGGCGATCGACTCGGATGCTCAACGTATGGCCATCGGCGATGAAAAAGTAGGCGCTTCAAAGCAGTTATGGCGAAACGGAAAGGCATATTTTCAAGAAAGACCAAAGCCTGTGCAATTTTGAATATTTAGCTTGAAATAGGCATCTAAGCTAAATATTCAAAATTTCTGCGCACACAATTTCTATTCAGTGGTAACCCGGAAGTTTCGTTGTCTGCTACTCTGGGGTCCTTCTGGCCCGATCTAAACTACAAAGTATGATTTACTACGATCAGATCTAAGGATATCTTCGATTCTCATTGAGAAAGCTCTATATTAAGGACACAGAGTGTGAGAATCGAAATTTCGCTCTGACTGGTTATCTTCAGCACGCACGGGCATTCGTTCGTAATCAACTACATCAACATGGATCTCGTCCTCCTACGCCAGAAACTTCCAGCTTTTCCTAGTAACGCAGTGTTATTACTCGAAACTGCAGTCATCGTCGTGGGATAGGCATATTTCATAGAAATGATGCCGCGTGACCCTAACCTTCTTCCACCTCAGACCACGAATGGACGTAATAGATTTATGTTTGCGTAGATAACAGATAGCAATGGTCCCTTCTGCATCCACAGCTGCAAGATTCAGAAGATATATCCCCTTTTCACTGAACCCAATCGTAGTAACAGGCGACGCAGATGCAGAAAACTACCGTCCTACCGCCATATGATATTCAAACTCCGAAGCCATGGTATCAGGCCTCTCTTTTGTAAGCAAATAGAAAGAGATATCGTATAACATAATAAACATGAATCAGGATTATAAATCCAATGTCCATTTTCCATCCTCGTCAAGCGCATTTGTCAAGAAGCATCAGGGAAATTTGGAGAGGAGGACTTTGAAATTTCGCAGCTCCCATTTGCTCTACCTTTTTTCGTCCTTTCGGACTACAGAAGTGCTCGCAAAGCACTCGAAGACATGCACATCACTAAATGAGAACCTGCTAACATATTCTTCAAAAGAACAACAACACATCGCTGAAGGATACAGGTGGAAACATGTCCGCAACTCACATCTTCTGCATTTTCTGCTCCGAATGTGAAGCTCATGGTGGAACAGATTGACATTATTGTAGATGCATAAATTGAAAATATCTTGAAGCTATTCGCTGAAGAGAAGAAACCAACTTCGATCTTGAAAGAGATGAATAAAATCACTGCTGACGTGATTTCCAAGGTAACCTTCGAATACGACATCGACGATAAAGAAAGGAGTCAGTTCTCAAACGATTTGAGTACGTGCTGCGTTTGGTTTAAATCGCAAATAAACATTTTCAAGCGCCTTGGATGTTTCATGGAATCCGTGAAGGCCGAAGGGCTTCGGAGCGCGTGTTTGACTTTGGCCACAAGATGCTAGTAGAGGATTACAAAGCAAAGGATGTCAAGGGCAAGATGCCGTACAAGCTTATGCATTTGATTCGCGAGGATGGCGAGGAAGAGGATGATGGAGAACGCATTCGATATGTTTTTGGATATGCCATTGCTGGATTTGATACTACTGCAAACACATTGTCGTTTGCACTTCGTGTACGAGAGCTTGCAATGGAGCCGGAGGAGCAGGAGAAGCTTCGAACAGCACTTCGCAAGGCCTCAGACCAGAATCAGCCCGTAACTGCCCAGAGCTTAGGAGATGCTTCGAATGTATCCCGCAGTTACGATTGCTTCTGCTAGGCAGTTAGGTAATGATTTGGTGTTGTTACCACACACAATAAAGTCATTCCAAAGGGATCGATTGGTAATCCATCCTACTATATTATCCAAAATGACGAGAACCTATGAGGATCCAGATATGTTCAAACCAAGTAATGAAGGTGGGAGAATCCGACCCGCTAGCAGTCAATGAGTCTCTTACCCTTTTCACTGGGAAGAAGGGGCTGCCAGGGACAGGCATTGGCAAATGCTGAAATGAACGTGATTGAAGATTCTATACAAACTCATTAGTAAATTCTATTTTGATATTGTGGAGAAAGGAGAACATTAGAACGATCTTTTATTTTAGCCCGTGAGCACTGTACTTTCTGTCAAGACTGCGGATTGAAAAAGTACATATGGCAAGAAGATAGTAATGTAGATGTAGCTTTAAGTTGATTGTCTATGGCGGCGAACGGCGATCACGCAGTTTGAAGTTAAAATTTAATTTCTACTTTATTTCATTTCATTTTTCTATTCGTTCATTTATTGAAATTTACTGTATTTTAATACCAATAGACTAGCAACTGCAAACTGTTCGTATTTGCCAACATGCACATTTAATTTCCCCAAAATTT
>Ga0115005_10001775_pt1 | contig 17256 bp, 15 predicted proteins | sample ArcOceMetagenome_FD_87163 | JGI IMG/M metagenome (GOLD analysis project Ga0115005, IMG submission 87163) | Marine eukaryotic phytoplankton communities from Arctic Ocean - Arctic Ocean - Greenland ARC118M Metagenome | ecosystem: Environmental > Aquatic > Marine > Oceanic | place: Arctic Ocean... | reverse complement strand
GTTGTTTCCATTCCTCAAATTGCAGCGGCAGATATTGATGATTGTAGTTCAAATATATCGGTGACTGTTACGAGTACAAATTTAGGAGGGAATGGATATGGACTCTTTACAGTTGGGATTGGAAATTACTCAGCGACTTACACCTTAGATGATGGATGTGGAAATGCTGCAACTCACACGATTAATATTATAGTTGAAGATGATAAAAAACCAACGCCAGTTTGTGTAGTAGTTTCATCTCAATTAATGCCGACTGGAAACGGAGATGGAATGTTGATGTTACCAGCAATAGCTTTCGCTAGTGATTCATCAAGTTTCGATAATTGTTCTTCATTTGATGATCTAACCTTTACAGTAGTTTTTGATTCTTTAAATGATCCTAACGTTCCACCTACAGCAACCGAAATACTTTTTACTTGTGATCAGTTGGGGACAAGTAGTGTAGCATTGTGGGTTTGTGATGAGGCAGGGAATTGTGACTATTGTGTGGTGAATGTTATACTGACTGCACCTCCTGGAATTTGCCTACCACCTTTAACTCAGTTAGCGGTAATGAGTGGATTTATAAACAATGAACAAGGAGAGGGAATTGATGAAGTGGAAGTAAATGTTAACAATGGTCAGGCTTTAGAAATGACAAATTCTAACGGTTCATTCAATTTGAATTTACCTATGTATCAAAATTATAATATCAAACCTGGAAAAAATAATACACCCTTAAATGGAGTCACTACCTATGATATTGTTAAAATAAGAAAGCATATTCTGGGATTAGAATTACTGGATTCTCCTTACAAAATTATTGCTGGAGATGTAAATAACTCGGGGGGATTGACTGCTTTAGATTTGGCTCAAATTCGAAATTTAATTTTATTAAATATAAGTGAGTTTCCAAATGGAGTTCCTTCGTGGAGATTTGTAGATGCGAATTATATTTTTTCAAATCCAAATGATCCATTGAATGAAGCATTTCCAGAAGCGGTAAATATTCAAAATTTGAGTACCGATTTGGATCTGATAGATTTCGTTGCCATAAAAGTAGGAGACGTAACCGAAAATGCTATTCCAAATCTTTTAGCAAATGAATCAAGAGAAGAAGCAGGGCAGCTAATTTTTAAAACCCAAAATTCAAAAGTGAAAAAAGGGGAGGAGGTCAGTCTAGTTTTTGAAACAGAAAATGAAGAAGACTTTTTAGCATGGCAATTCACCCTTTCGTTTGAGCAAGATTTGCTAGAATTTTTGGAAGTGAAAACAATAGAGAACGTTCATTTCGGAACTTCAGTTTTAGAAAAAGGTGCCATGACATTTTCATGGGATAAGACTGAAAATTCAACTTTAGAAACTAAACTTAAGTGGTTTAAAGTTCGGTTCTTCGCAACCGAAGATTTGAGCATCAGAGATGTAATTAATATTACTTCCAAGCATACCTCAGCTATTGCCTATAATTCAAATGGAGAGGAGTATAATGTTGCATTACAATTTGGAAATGAGTTAGATGAATTCGAAAATCAAGTGTTTACATTATATCCAAATTCACCTAATCCATTTAAAGAATCGACTTCGATTAATTTTTATTTAGAGGAAGGAGACAATATAGAAATAACTGTTTTTGATATAACCGGAAAATTATTAAAAACTTATAGCTCTTTTTATGTTAAAGGAAAACAGCGTTTTACCTTCGAAAAAGAGGTTGATTTTTCAAGTGGGGTATTATACTATCACGTGAAAACTTCGAAGTATCAAGCAAGTGGTAAGATGATCTTACTTCCTTAGAGCTTCACTTAATTATGGCTTTTAAGCATTTCTCAGTATACGGTTTTATGACCGGACCCTCCTGTTTCTAGGGGGGTCTTTTTTATTTTAGAGCTAATAGATAGCTGGAGTATACGATCATAAGTTAATGGTTTTCAAATATTTATAAAAAATTATTTAACATATATTAAAATTAAAAACAAAAAAAATACCAGAAAGTGGGTATTGGTAGACTAAATATATGCCTTATATTTGTGATGTAATATGAACATAAAATAAACTACATTTAAAAGAAAATTGTAGAAAGAAATTAATCCTGTGAACATAAACCAGAGTTCTAATAAAAGAAATTTCATCTTTTTTTAGTACTCATAGAAGTCTCAAAAAAAATACAAAACAAATATTATTTACCTTTTATTATTCCGGTAAAATGTTTTCTATCTTTTTGATGACAGTCTAGCCTTCCTATTGGCAACACAATATTTATCATTTCCTTTGATAATTTCCCTTGTTGCTAAATTTCAAAGCTAACATAAGGTTTATGTTTTTTTAAAAGCCATCAATGATGCTTATAGCATTTCTTTGTTTGGTTAAAAAAACTTTTTTTGATTTAATATTTACCCTTTAGAGGTTAGATATTGAGATTGACTATTTACCAATAGTAACTTTCTTTCTGTTTAGGTGAACAGAAATGAGTACGTAATACTATTTTTAAAATGTTAACTTTTGAATATTTTCTCATTACCGGATTTTAGACAAAACCATCCCATGGATCAGTCAAAAAACTCCACTTTGCATACGTGTAAAAGTGATCATAAAAATATTGGGCATAACCTTGATACTTCTGTTCTGAATTTTTCATCAGAAGTATATAGAGAGCAGCAAGTTTCCATGATTGGAAATTTGTCGCTTACACAATCTCTTTTTGAAGATCAATTTTTTCTTCAAAACACATCACACTTCGAGACACTTTCTATACTTACCACGACATACTATTTTAAAAAGAAAACTCTTTGGAGTAACTCAAGTAGCTACTCAAATTCACAAAAACGTAATCAACATTTTTCTGTCAATGTATTGTTAAACAATACTCGTTCAGGAAATGGTAAAAATAATATTGCTCTAACTGCTAAAGCGGAGCATCAAGAATAAACGGTTTTGGGATAGTCCTCCTCTGCGAAGGCAGAGGGGGATACTTTTATTCCCTCGATTTTTAATCAAAAATGGTTTACTTTAAAAATTCTGATGCAAGAATTGAAAATGAGAAAAAGAAATGCGCGTCAGTCCCAGATTACGGAACAGTTTAGAGATTCATAAAAACGGTTTGGAAGTCTTCCTCTATTGTATAATAGAGGAAGACCCTTTAAAAAACCTTTCAACATTTTGCGAAGCGAGAAAGAAAAGGAGGAAATGTTGGTCACTCAATTTGGAACAGTTTAGAGATTCATAAAAATTTATAAGAGTCCTCCTTTACAAAGGTGGGGAAGGCTTTTATTTTTTTGGAAAAGGTAAGCGGAATTGGAGAGAAGATTTTCCTACAAAAAGACGAACAGTTTAGAGATAAGTCCTCCTTTACAAAGGTGGAGGAGGACTTTTTTAAACTCAAAATATATATTTCTGAAAAACCATATTCAGGAATTTAAGACAAAACGGTTTTGGGATAGTCCTCCTTCACGAATGTGTGAAGGGGGACACTTTTTTTTAGTAGGCATCTAAATGCTAGAGGTATATTGTTATTTATAAATTAAAACCATTTTATATTTCATGTTTTTTTCTTTATAAAACACCAATTATAGGGTATTAACTTAACCATTCTAAATCATATATATTGCTCAATATGAGCGTCACAAATGTGATGTTTTACCTTTTTTAAACTCCGAGATGTTAAACCCCCAGCCCCTAAAGGGGAGCATTTTTCGAATATGCCTTTGGCATTCGAAAAATGCTCCCCTTTAGGGGCTGGGGACGTATTTTTTTTCCTACTTTTGCGCCGTGGCAAGAATACTAGGTATTGATTACGGAACCAAAAGAATTGGGCTGGCGACCACCGACCCATTACAGATCATAGTTACCGGTTTAGATACGGTAGCTAATAAGGATATCTTTGATTATTTGCAAAAATATATAGGTGAGGAAGAAGTAGAATGTATTGTCGTAGGTCAGCCGATGCATGAAGATGGGAATCCTTCGCAAATTGCACATTTGGTAGTTGGATTTATTCGCAAATTGCAAAAACTTTTTCCTGAAATAAAGGTTGATACTCATGATGAACGTTATACTTCTTATGATGCAAAACAATATATTTTGATGATGGGAACTAAGCAAAAGAAGCGAAGAGATAAAGCACTAGTTGATCAAGTGAGCGCGATTTTAATTTTACAAGATTATTTAGGACATATATAGTCAGTTGAGATTTGAGATGATGGGTATGGAGTACAGAGACTAAAAAGCATTCCTAGACCCAATTCCCCAAATCTCAATACTCAAATTTTAATATTAAAAAATAAGTAATGATTTTACCGATTTATGCAATAGGACAACCTGTTTTGAAAAAGATGGGACAACCAATTGACCAAGATTATCCAGACTTAAAAGAGTTGATTGAAAATATGTGGGAAACCATGTACAATGCGGAAGGTGTTGGTTTAGCAGCTCCTCAAATTGGTTTGGCGATTCGAATGTTTATGATCGATACGAAGCAATTGGATGATGGTGATGGAACTGGAGAAAATGGAATGAAGCAATGTTTTATCAATGCTCAGAAAGTGGAAGAAGGCGGAAAACTGTGGGAGTACGAAGAAGGATGCTTAAGTATTCCAGATATTCGAGGTGATGTAAAACGGCCAGCTCAAATTAAATTGAGATATCAAGACGAGAATTTTGAAGAGCATGAGCAGGTTTTTACAGGCATGATTGCTCGAGTGATTCAGCATGAGTATGACCATATTGATGGAATTCTTTTTACTGAATTATTAAAGCCACTCAAAAAAAGAAGAGTGAAAAGAAGGATTGACAATATCAAGAAAGGAGATATTTCTCCATCTTATAGAATGAGATTTGCAAAATAGTAAATTTCTTTTTTCTCTAAAATAAACACGGTTTCACTTTATTGAGAAATCGTGTTTACTTTTTTATATTGATAGAGAGATTAAAAATAAATAAATTTTCGGGGCAACTGGTTTTGGAAGTGAGATTGATGGAAGATGGAATTAATACCATTAATTTAAGTGGATTGGGGCAAGGAGTTTTTTCACTTAGTTTTAATCAAAGCAAATGGTGAACGAGTGATGAAACGATTTACGAAATAAACAGAGAATAGATTTTTTAAGATAAAAAATACACGACTGAGCATTGCTCTTAGTCGTGTATCTTTTTTTGGAAAAGAATAAAGCCTAATGAGCCAACTCATCTTTAAAATCAAAATAAAAGACAAAAGCATTTTGATGTTTTTTTCCAAAAATAAAAAAGAGCACTCCAGAAAAATAGCTCCATCTCCAAAAATAATATCAAACAAGGCTTGGGATAAGATGATGATAACAAGTTTTTGTAAAATAAAAAACCTCGTATTTTTTTTCTCAAAACTCGTAATTAATTGAGCAAATACTTCCAAACTCATTCCCACAATTCCATTAATTAAAATCCCCAAAACTTGGAGGAAAATAGAAAAGGAAATATGGTTCGTCATTTTTTTCATAATAGCTTATTGCTTGTGCTATTATGTATGCCAAAGGAGAGCCAATTGAATTAGGTGCTGATAATCAATTAGGTATGAAATTATTAATTTATAAAGCTGTCCATTTTTGAACACCAATGTCCGAAAATGAATAGTTAAATAAAAAATGGTCAACCTAAAGTTTATTTAGGTTGACCATTTTAAAAACGTTTTGAAGAAGATTCTAAATCAAACCCACATCAGTTTTTACTTCCAATAATCCTGGGCCATCATGATTCATCAATTCCTCCATTGCTGTAGCAAGTTGACTCTTCTCCGTTACTAGGATTCCGAGCGCGCCACAACCTCTTGCATACTCCGCAAAGTTAGGATTCACTAATTGAGTTGCCCACACATCGAATTCTCCAGCACGTTGTTCCTTGGAAATTTTACCCAACTCATTATTATTGATGATGATCGTTTTGATCGGCATTTTATATTTTACAGCAGTAGTTATTTCAGCTAAGTATTGACAAAAACCACCATCACCTGCAACTGCAATAATTGATCGTTCATCACCAACGGCTGCCCATGCACCCATTGCTGCGGGAAAAGCAAAACCAATGGAACCCAAATATCCTGACATCAAAAAGGAATGTTTTTTTGTTTCAAAATATCTTCCAAATGAGTAGGCGTTATTTCCAACATCTACACACATGACTGCATTTTCAGGAGCTTGTTTAGTTAACTCATCGAAGACTGCAATGGAACTAATTCCCTGTCCTCGATCTTCCAACAAGCGTTTTTGTTTTTCTTTTTTCCATAAATCCCATCGTTGAGTAACTTCTGATATTTGATTTACTTTATTTTCAAGAGAAGTAATTTGATTATTGAGCAGGTCAAGCGTAACAGAGATTTCTCCCCAAACTGGAGCATCCACACTATGAAATTTACTCAATGCCAATGGGTCAAAATCAATTTGTATGGTTATTTTTTTTGGAGTAATTCCAGTATGTTTTGAAAACGACGCACCGATCACTAAAAGTAAATCTGCCTTATTCATAAACCATGATGCGATAGGCGTTCCACTCCTTCCCAATACGCCACAACCTAATGGATGCGAATCTGAGATTTGACCTTTCCCTTTGAAGGTGGTCATGACTGGACAATTTAATTTTTCAGCAAAAGCAATTACTTTATCCATATGGAATCGAGCACCATGACCGACTACAATAACGGGTCTTTTGGATTTATTCAAGAAGTTTAAAGCTTTGTCAAAAGATTCCTTTGGAGGTGCAATGTCATGGGAGTCATCCGACCTTCCGAAGTTTGTGGCTTCTCATTTTCTTTTGCTGGAAGTACTTGAATCTCATCTGGAAAAGTAAGGTGCGATACGTCTCTTTTTAAAATGGCATGTTTGATGGCAAGCGACATCAGTTCAGCATGGCGACTATTTTGTTGAACTCGATGATTAAATTCTGCCACAGAATCAAATGCTTTGACCAAATCTAATTCTTGAAAATTACCCGTTCCAACTACCTGAGTATCAACTTGGCCAGTCAAGGCTAAAATAGGTGCTCGGTCTACTTTCGCATCCCAAAGTCCGGTGAACATATTGGTGGCACCTGGACCTGCAATGGCAAAACATGCTGCAGGTTTCCCAGTTAATTTTCCATAAGCTGAAGCGGCAAAAGAAGCTGCTCCTTCATGACGAATTCCAATGAATTTTAAGTTCCCTTTTTTCTCTTGTCGGCGAAGTGCATCTGCCATTCCGAGATTAGAATGGCCTACCATTCCAAAAACTCTATTGACTCCCCAGTTCACCATCGTTTCCGCCATAATATCAGAAACCGTAGTTTCATGAGGGACTTCTTCTTCCAGCCCAATGTAGATTTTATCCCCTTCTATTTTGATGGGAAATGTATCTATTCCATCATCATGGCCAGGAGCAATTCCTGTGCATGGATGAAAATCCCAGCCATGCCAAGGACATCTCAATAATCCATTTTCGATAGAACCTTCTCCTAGTGGCCCATCTTGGTGAGGACATTTATTGTCGAGTGCAGAAAATTTTCCTTCAAAATGAGTGAGGCAGATAGCGGTGTGACCAGCGTTAACAGTCATGACTCTCCCTTCTTGTAATTCGTTTTTATTGTCTAATACTTTGTGCCAGACGATAGGTAGTTCTTTCATTTTAATTTTTTAACCAATTTTGAAATAGTCAAACCTTGAATGAGAATGGAAAAAATTACTGTCCCATAAGTCAACAGTAGAATAGTGTTTTTAGATAAATCAGGCTCTAATGAAAATGCTAGGGCGAGAGAGATGCCTCCTTTCAATCCACCCCAAGTGAGAATATATGTGGTGTTTAACCAAGAGTCTTCGGTATGGTTTAAAAGAGAATAGGGGATGATAACAGAAATAAAACGAGCTCCTAAAACTAATAAAATGGAAAACGCTGCAAGTAACAAAATAGAACTACTTTCGATGGTAATTAAATGAATCGCTAATCCTAAAAAAACAAATAAAACGCCATTCAAACTTTCATCTAAAATATACCAAAACCCCACGAGGTTTTCTTTTGTGATAGGATTAAAGTTAGGTTTTTTGATGGCATCTCCAATATATAATCCTGCGACAACCATGGCCAATGGTCCAGAAGTATGCAATATTTTTGTTAAACTATAACCTCCGAAAACGATAGCTAAACTTATGATGGATGGTAAAAAACGATCGTCATCGCAAGACTTCATTAGTTTAAATCCAAGGTATCCTAACACTCCTCCAACTACTAATCCCAGTAAAACTTCTTCTGCAAAAAGGGAAGCTATTTCTAAATAAATATTTTCAGCACCATGATCCATCATCTCCTCCATTCCTGTAAAAAGTAAGATGGCGGTAAAAACGATTACTCCGATTCCATCATTAAAAAGGGATTCCCCTTCAATTTTTAATTGCAAAGATTTATTGACATTAGCCGTTTTTAATAAGGCTAAAACTGCAATTGGATCAGTCGGTGAAATAAGTGCGCCGAACAATAAACAATGAATAAATGGAAGGGAAATGCCAACTAGTTTTGCCAGGAAAAATAAACCAACTCCTACCACAAAAGTTGAAATTAAAACGCCTATGGTGGCAAATATTAATACCGTCCATTTTTGTTTTTTCAGTTCTTGAATGTCCACATGTAATGCTCCTGCAAACAATAAGAATCCCAATAAAACATCTAAAAGAATATGGGAAAAGTCAGTATTCAAAACAATGTCGCAGAAGTAAGTATAAACATTTGGCAAGATTGGTTCCATGGCAATCACCGCAATTGCAAGGATCAATGCTAAGATCAATTGTCCAATCGTATTAGGTAATTTTAACCACTTATAATTGATAAAACTCAACATAGCGGCTAGTGCGAAAATGATACTAAATGATTCGTACATAATTTTTTATTTAACTAATTTTAAATCTTTTACATTAATATATAACACATCCCAACTTGAAAATGAACTAGTCATTCCCGCAATGGAAACTTGCTCTGCAATAAAAGGCAGAATTTCTTTATTAATATTTCCTCCTTTTTGATCAACTAATAAATAGTACTGGAAAGGTGTTTTTGCATCGCCAGTCTCACGTCGTAGAACTGGAGGAATTCCTCCGCTGATACATCGAGTGGCACAACTTTTATGAACTTTTCCTTCGCCTGGTTTCATCACTCCGAAGTAACATTTGGGATCAATAATTTCACCTTTGACAGAAATTGGAGAGGGTGTTTTAAGAGGAGATTGGGCAGTAGATTGATTTTCAATTTTAAGAAAAGAAGCTTCTTCTTGCGTCAATTCTAAAATTGTTTTTCCACCTCCATAAGTCAACGTTCCTTGAAGGGTTATTTTTTTTCCATTCAAATTTCCATTTTTTTCTTGGATTAAATTCATGGTTCCTTCTGCTCCAAATTTTCCATAACCCACTAGTAATATATCTTTTGACAAACCTTCTTTTACCATTTGATCGTCAGCAATTAACATGGGGAAAGGAGTATGAAAGTAAGTTCCAGTTATTTCACTCGTTGTTCCAAATTCAAAAAGATGATTATTAAAAGGTTTTTGTAACAATACAATTACAAGAAATAAAATAGGAGCAAAAACAAAAAGTGGAATCAATATTTTTTTTATCAAAGATTTACTTTTTGGTGGCATTTCATTTTTCCAACCAATGTAAAAGTCATTTTTATCACTCATGGGGAATTAAATTTTTGCGGGTTCTACAAATGTTCCTTCTGCTTTCGGATTTGGATTCACCCAAACTTTTCCATTCAAAATTTTCGTTTCAAAGGTTTTTACCTTCTCTGTAAATGGGGCAGGGGATTGTCCATTCTCTGGTAAATATTGGTAACCATGCCATGGGCAATGAATACAACCATCAATAATTTTTCCTTCGCCGAGTGGTCCCATTTGATGTTTGCAAACATTATGAACTGCCGATATTTTTTCATCGTATTTAAAAATGGCAATATTTTCTCCATTGATAAAAACAGTCTTGGCACATTTTTCATTGATCTCCTCGATAGAATAAGCTTCGTAAAACCCATTTTTTCCAAAGCATTTTTATCCGCAGCGAGTCGTCGATTTTCTATTAAACCGGAGTATAAATGTAATCCCGAAATAGAGGTAAAACCACCAATCAACATCGCCCAATAAATTGGATGACTTTCATATTGCAATGCTCCCAAAACAACATGCAAAACGATTAATCCATAGGCTATATAAACACTCATGTGCAATGCTTTCCAAATTCGAGGGCTCAAGTTTTTTAACCAAAAATCATGACTCGTTGCTGCTATGAAAAACAAAATCAAGAGAGCGAAAAATCCTAAAGTTTGAAAAGGGAAATCACTTATCGCACTATAGTTTTGGTTGGAAGTGAAAATACTCACCAATGGATTGGTATCGCCCAAAGCGTGAAATTGAATGATGCTAAAAACACCATGAATCAAAGCAATGGAAAACATGGAAACGCCCATGTGGCGGCGATTATAGAGCAACGGCAAGAATAAACTATTGATGCGGCACAATGGCCCAATCACTAGAATGATGTGCAATAAAATAAATGCAGTTAAGGCAGTCGCTCGAATAATGACAGTTTCAATAGTCGTCTCTGGATGAAAAAATAAATGGAATCCTGCGTAAGAAATTATACATAATAAAATGCCTGCCCAAAGGATTTTATCATAGGTCTTTTTTTGGTCGTTCCAGAGTACGGAAGCATAATTTACACTCATTGTATGGCAAGTATGATGATGATTGAAATTAGGATGCTTAGTGCAATCCAGATACGGAAATGACTAGTACGTAGTGATGGTTTCATGTTGTGTTTGTTTTTAACCATTTGCGAAGAAAGTAAACCCAAAAGCCAATAAGTCCAGGAAAGAGGAGCATTTTAAAAACAATTCCAGTTTCTTTTGCGCCGTCATCGACTTTGGCAATTCCTTTCCATAAAAAAGCAATGGAGAAGAGGACTCCTAAAGCTAGGTAGATTTCGACGATGGTTAGAACGGTTGAGATAGTGGTTTCCATTTTTTTTTGATTTTAAAATATATTAGAATTTATTCTAAATGAAATTGTATGAGTGACCGTTAAACGTCTAACGTCGCACAGCAACGTTGAACGTCAAACGAATAAAGTCTATTCTTCTAAAATAATCTGGATCTGAAATCCCCAAAAGTCCGAAGGACTTAAATATGAATAACCGCAGGTGAAACCTGCGGAAGAAGGGTGACAGATGTTTTACAACTCCGAAGGAGTTGAATGTTGTTTCGATATTCAACTCCTTCGGAGTTACGCGACGTATTTGGATTTGATTCCGCAGGTTGCACTTGCGGCTATTCATATTTTAAGTCCTTCGGACTTGTTCTTAGAATGAATTTTTATAGAAAAAAATCAATCTTCAAACAAATACCTTTCATCATATTCAATTTCATATTCATTTAACAAAGAAATATACTCTTCTCGAAAAGTAATTTTCTTATGATGTTCCTCTTGATTTTTTACATATTCAATTAAGTTTTCTTTTTCATTAATTGAATAGGTAAATGCTCCGTATCCGATCTGCCAACCTAGAAAATTTTTAATTAAATTTTTTTCTTTTATCATTTTTGAAGATGCCAGTTTTATATCTTTTATCAAATTGGAAAGTGCAATGGTTGGATGCAAATCCATGACAATATGAAGGTGATCTTCGACTCCATTCATTCGATATAAATGGCATTTTTTATTTTTCAAAATTCCCCAAATGTATTTGAATAACTCGGGGCGAATTTCTTTATCCAAACATGGTGTTCGATATTTTGTACTGTAAACAATTTGATAAATTATAGAGGTGTGTCTTCCCATGATGGATAATTTGGTTTTGTGATTCAACCACTTCGTGGTTGGAAAAGTTGTTTGTTTTCTGGTACCACGGATTTCATCCGTAGCTATTCATATTTAACTACTTCGCGGTTGAGTTAACTTAGTGACTAAATTATGTCAAGGATTAATCCCCGCATACGGAATCCCAGCCAATCGATACATCTCTATATCATAAGTACTCAAATCACTATGTTGAAATTTGGAAATATCATCATACCCACATGATCGAGCAATCACTTTTACTAAATCATTAGAAGCAGAAAAAAAGTTATGCAACTGCTGAGCAGAAGATTCGATGATTAATCTTTTTCTCAAACCTTCCTTTTGCGTAGCGATTCCCACAGGACAATTATTCGAACCACAAGCTCGCATTCCGAGACAACCTATCGCTTGCAAAGCAGAATTAGAAACTGCAATTGCATCAGCACCCATCATCAATGCTTTCGCAAAATCCTCTGCGACTCGCAATCCTCCGGTGATAATTAAATCAACATCCGAACCCACTTTGTCCAAATGTTTTCGTGCTCTCGCCAAAGCAGGAATCGTCGGTACATTTATATTATCTCTTAAAATCGTCGGAGCAGAACCCGTTCCACCACCTCGTCCATCAAGGATAATATAATCAACCCCAACCGCCAATGCGAAATCAATATCTGCTTCAATATGACTTGCCGCAATTTTAAAACCGATAGGTGCTCCACCGGTCACTTCCCGAACTTCTTTAGCTACTTTTTTAAAATCATCAGCCGTAAATAAATCTGGAAATGCTGCAGGGGAAATAGCCGTTTCCCCAACTTTCAAACCTCTCACCGAAGCAATCTCTTCCGTCACTTTATGTCCTGGCAAATGTCCACCTGTTCCAGTTTTTGCACCTTGCCCACCTTTGAAATGAAAGGCCTGTGCCTTAGCTACTTTTTCCCAAGCAAAACCAAATCGACCAGAAGCTAGCTCATAAAAATATCTTGAATTATTTTCTTGTTCCTCAGGAAGCATTCCACCTTCTCCGCTACAAATTCCAGTTCCCGAAAGTTCTGCACCCATCGACAAAGCAATTTTTGCCTCACGTGACAATGCGCCAAAACTCATATCGGAAACAAAAATCGGCATCTCCAAAATGAGTGGCTTTTTAGCATTTTTTCCAATCATCACTTGCGTCTTAACTTCTTCATGGTCGAGCAAAGGTCGAGTGGCTAATTGAGCAGGAAGGAATTGTATGTTCTCCCATTTGGGTAAAGTATTTCGATCGACACCCATCGAAGCAGAAGGGCCGTGATGACCATGTTTTTTCAAACCATGTTGAGCCAAGTGCTTGATGTAACCGGTATATGGTTCAGTACTTTCTGGATGAGTATCTGTATATTGACCTAGGTATTGATCTCGATTAAAAGGTTGTGGATGCTTGACCAAATATTCATTGATTTCATCTTCATCGACATAAACCCAATCGTCTTTTATCGTGGAGTAAAATTTATTGAGCGCTTCACTATGATTATATTCACTCACTCCAGTATCATATCGGTAATCCCAATCATGCACTCCACAAATCAAATTATGTCCGCTGATATGTCCATCAGAAAGCAAGGCACCTCGATGCAAACATCTACCATAAAGGACAGAAACTTCTTGTCCATATCTAATGACAACTAAATCGAGGCCATTGACTTCTTGGCCAGTAGGATTTTTTTCTTCGAGTTCTTGAAAATTACAAAGCTTGATTTCTTTCATGTGAGAGTTTAGTTTTTTTTGAGGAAAAATTAATATTGGATTAAGGTAGAGTTAAATTTTTGGAATCCAAGTTGAACTATGGCAAATCTATTTAATATTAGAATAAAGGAATGTCCTAGTAAAAACATTCTTCGTTGAAAACCTAATACTTTATATAGAATAGTCTTTTCCAAAAATAGATATTGCTTTTCCTTTCTCTATCTTCACTTTTGAACAAACTTACTTTGTAAAACCAAAATTAAATTCCAAAGTGAAAACAATCATCGTCTCAATTTCTTCTGCCCAGCTTTGTATTGAGATTAATCATCTTGATTCACATGCTCAGTTAATGACAAGAGGTGATTTTGAAGTTTATTTTGCTCAAGCTCATCAAATCCCAAATGTGTTATTGGAAATAGGAAGATTGCGAGAATTGACTTTTCGATCAGTAGGGGAAGGGACAGGCAAGGCTTTGGACATTGATGAGTTTGATCAATATTATTACAATCTTTTTATTTGGGATAAAAAAAATAATAAGATCGTAGGTGGTTATCGAATGGGAATGGGCGAGCAAATTTTTCAAAAAAAAGGAATCGAACATTTTTATATTCACAGTCTTTTTGAAATTGACAAATCCTTTTTCCAACCTTAAAAAAATCAATAGAACTAGGTCGCTCCTACATTGTTCCTGAATATCAAAAAGGATATTTACCTTTCTTTTTATTGTGGCAAGGCATCTTGAAAGTTTTAATAAAAAATCCAGATTACCAATATTTAATTGGATCAGTCAGCATCAGTAAATATTATTCAGGTGTATGCAAAAGTATGATTGTCGCATTTGTGAAACGCCATTTTTTTGACAAAGAAAATGCGAAACACTTTTCCCCTCGAACACCTTTTCAACCTGAGTTGGAAAAAGTGAATTTGGAAAAAATGTTGGATTCGATTCAAGGGGAAGGGCTCAAGGATTTGGAAACTTTTTTGTGCTCCATCGAACCTGAACATATCAAAGTTCCGGTACTTCTAAAACAATACACTAAGCTGAATGCAAAATTTATCAGCTTCAATCTTGACCCAAATTTTTCAGATGCGTTGGATGGTTTGATGATTTTGGATTTGGAAAAATTGCCGAAAGAGATAATTGAATTGTTGAGTAAGAAATAGTTGCTATTCAGCAAAGCTGAATTTGATTTATTTTTGAACGCAGAGATTCAGAGGCGGAGAGAATTTTTTCTTCGAAAAATTAGAAAAAACTCTGCGTCTCTGAATCTCTGCGTTCAAAAATCCGCACCTCTACGTTGAAAAATTATTTACCAAAGCCAGTCCTAAATAGTTAAAATAAATAAATCATAACAATATATTTACAAATGCTAAAAAAGGTCAGAGCATTTTTTAGAATCACCTATTTCGCACTCGGATCAGTTTATTTTATGTCGAGATATTTAATCAAAGCTACTTTCGTCGGCAATGATTTAAATCGGATTTTGCATATTCGAAAACGTTGGTTTGCTCTGATTCACAAAGGGTTGGGCGTGCAAATCGAAAGAGTAGGAGAGTTGCCAAAAGAAGCGGGTCTATTAGTTTGTAATCATCGATCCTATTATGATCCTTTGATTGTGTTGAGTGAATTATTAGCACATCCTGTCGGTAAAATCGAAATGGCTGTCTGGCCAATCATCGGTCCTGGAGCAAAAATGTCAGGGGTGATTTTTGTCGATAGAAAAACCAAAGAAGGTCGTCAAAAAGCTCGGCAAGATATTTTAGAAAGTATCCAAGCTGGCTACTTCGTGATCAACTATCCAGAAGGAACCACGCACACGGAATCACAAACTAAGGACTTCAAACCTGCTCTGTTTAAAGATGCGGCTGCCGCAGGTTTCCCCATCTATCCAGTTGTGCAGGAGTACCAATCTGATGGCGATGCATGGGTAGGTGACGATACTTTTTTGAATCATTTTTTTAATTGTTTTGGAAAAAAGAAAACGTATGTTCGACTCAGTTATGGTCCAAAAATAATTGGCGACAATCCAGAAGAATTAATGCGACAATCTAAACAATGGATAGATGCGGAGTTGTTACGTTTAAGAAAAAATTGGCATCATTCAGACCAAACCTTTTTAGATAATGCAACGAAAATGGTATAAAACAAAACGCGTGTGGATATTGTTATTCCTCACCGCAGTTTTCATTTTTGTTCGATCCGAGTTCGCGAAAATGAGATATGATCGTGATGAACTAGCTCAAATGGTTCAGGAAAAAACAAACCTTCTTCCCGTTTTTGATATTCGAAAAGTAAGAGATAGAACCATCCATTTTTTAAAAGTAGGGAATCGAAAAGAGTTGCCATTAGCAGTTTTCGTTCATGGTTCACCAGGGGCGTTGAATGCTTACGAAGCCTATTTTTCAGATCCCTCTTTATTACAAAAAATGGATATGATTTCGGTTGATCGATTAGGGTTTGGGTATTCTGATTTTGGCGAAAGTGAATCTTCGTTGATGGTTCAAGCAGAATTGATCGCAGCTATTTTAAAAGATTTTCCCCAACAAAAAAAGATACTGATTGGACACTCGCTGGGTGGACCAATTTTAGCAAAGCTAGCCATTGAATTTCCAAAGTTAGTGGATGGTATGGTCATGGTTGCGCCTTCGATTAGTCCAGTATTAGAACCAGCTAATGGTTGGCGAAAAGTGTTGAATTTTTCTTTGATTCGATGGTTCACTCCATCAGGCTTGCGAGTCTGCAATCAAGAAATTATTCCTTTAAAAACAGAATTGGAAATGATGATGTATGGTTGGAAAAACATTATGATTCCATTGACGGTTGTGCAAGGAGAAGACGATGATTTGGTGCCAATGGAAAATGCTTTTTTTGCAAAATCAATGATGGGGCATAATCCAAATGTAAAAGTTAATATACTCGAAGAGAGGGATCATTTTATTCTCTGGAGTGAGGTTTCTTTGATAGGGAATGAAGTCTTGGAAATGGTAAAAATGATTAGCAATTGATCTGAAATAATTAATTATTCATCGTAACTATTCAGCAAGTCTGAAAATTTGGCTTGTGCCAAATAGAAATTGAACGCAGAGACAGAGAGACGTAGAGATTTTTTCGAAGAAAAATTTAAAATCTCTGCGTTTAATCTAAATAAAATTCAGCTTTGCTGAATGGTTACTAAAAATTTCTAGAAAAAATGCGCGAGTTGAAAAATACCTAAGCCTAAAAATAAAATACCGACTGCTTTATTCGTGTACTGATTAATTTTCTTTGTTCTCTTAACTATAAATTCACTCAGTAAAATATACCCAAAAAAAGCGAGTAAAGCACCCAACGCAGCACCTGATGAAAATATTAAAATGTCAAAATTATTTTTAAATGAAACACCATTCGCTTTTAGCCATATTCCCAAAAAAATCCAAAACGGAACAATCAATAAATTCATCGTTCCAACAATAAACCCACGTAAAAAATCGAAATAATTATATGCCGCAGTTGGCCGTACTTCCGCACTATTTTTTTTCCATAAAAAATAAAAACCCATCGCTAAGAAGGTCGCGGTCGCAAATATTTTAATGTAATTCCCAATCGAAGTATTTTGAGTAAAAAGATTTAAACTCAGGAGGGCGATAAAGGCGTAAACAAATTCCATGATCGTTGCACCCAAGGCAATCATCAGTCCTGAATGTCGACCATTTTGAATCGTTTTTTGAGTGATGGTCAAGGTGATTAATCCAATCGGAAGTGATCCC
>Ga0115005_10001774_pt1 | contig 17259 bp, 6 predicted proteins | sample ArcOceMetagenome_FD_87163 | JGI IMG/M metagenome (GOLD analysis project Ga0115005, IMG submission 87163) | Marine eukaryotic phytoplankton communities from Arctic Ocean - Arctic Ocean - Greenland ARC118M Metagenome | ecosystem: Environmental > Aquatic > Marine > Oceanic | place: Arctic Ocean... | reverse complement strand
GGTTGTGATTGAGAACTACGGCAAGGAAGATGGAACCGGCAAAGAGGAACAGGTTTCTGAGCATGCAATATGAGGCGCAGGGGATGGTGGTAGGAGTGGTTAGTTTTTCCACGTTCAGTTTCAAGTTTCTTCCGAAGACGGAAACATCGACTAACCCCCGATGCAAAACATGAAGCGCTTCAACTGAAGAGCCTGTGATTTCACTTCAACAAACAAAATTAACTTGTAACCCACAGTCATACAACCCCAGCTGTGCTACAGTCCATTCACAACGATGGCATCAAACAACACCCTTCGACGAGTGCAAATCGTTCGTCGCCACCTGACCACCAATGCCGCCGCCACTGCATCATCCAATAGACCCCCGCCCACCCCCGGAAGAACGGTGCGCGGGGGTGACACCGTCCAAGTCCACGTCCAGGGACATGCCCAAGGCAACCCTTCCATAGATGCGGGCATGTTTGACGCAAACACGACCACATTCAAAGTAGCACCCAACACAACTGGACCCCTTCAACCGGCACTTTCGTTGGCCGTGTTAGGAATGCAACAAGGAGAACGGAAAGAATTTTTCGTTCAACCCACCGACGCCGCCCACCCACAACCCAAGAGAGACGAGGCATTGGTGGTAACCGTACCCACCGGTGGGGCCAAAGTGAAGGTGGGTGCAACGGTACGGCTTCAACACCAAGGCACCTTTCGTCTTGCGACGGTGGTCTCAACCAATGCAAAGCAAGAGCAAGCCACCGTGGACATGAATGACCCATTGGCGGGCCAAGTATTAAGGTACACGGTACACGTGCAAGATTTGAATGCTACCGTTGATTTGACGACGTTGTTGTTTCCCACACCATTGGTCCCCGTGCCCAACAAGACCTTTACATTGAAAGAATTGTTGCATTTCAATGGTCAAAACAATGCTGCCATTTACATGGGCGTGAATGGTTATGTGTTTGACATGACAGCAGGCAGTAAGTTTTATGGACCGGGTGGTACATATGGTTTTATGGCGGGCCATGACGCCACTCTAGCATTGGCCAAATTTAGTATGAACCCATTGTTGTTGGATCAATCGTGGGCGTTGAAAGACATGCATGAAAATGAATTGCACACCTTGGCCAAATACATTCAAACTTTTCAAAACAAGTACCCCATTGTGGGACGGCTGGTAATGTGAAAATGTGAAAAGGTGCCAAAATTGTTTACATGTTTCTCACCAATATCGCCTTCAAGTTTCAAGCTTCAAGTGCAAATAAATGTGTACAAATGAACCTAAATAAACAAAAAATTCTTTTACCTGTAGCCTGTACATGTCTAGGAAATCTGTTACACCAGGTACCCGGTACAGGTATACTTTCAACTTTCACTTTCACTTTTACTTTTACTACCCGTACAGTAGCACTAGTTTACTAGTACTCTAAAGTATGTTTCATGTTTCATACAGGTAGTTCATAGTTTCATATGTGTCATTTTTTAAATTTTTCATCGTGGGTACCCCCGGGTTAACCCGGGTTATAACCCGGCACGTGTATATATATGTTCAACTAGACATGTACCACATGCATTTATTTTTAGTTGTTCGCTCAGTTTCAACTTTCAAGCTTATTCGCTTATTCGCTTACAGTATTCGCTTATTCGCTTATTCGCTTATTCGCTTATTCGCTTATTCGCTTATTCGCTCTCGCCCATTCGCTCATTCGCTCATTCCGTCCACTACAGCAACATCATTCACTTGACATCCTTTTTCAGTGGCCATTCACCTTTCACTACTTTTTGAGTTTTTGGATTACTGTTCTTGGCTGCGGGAAAGAGCATCCATTTCAAATAATTCTTCAAACGTGAATCAACTGTTTCGTACGGGTTCGGTTTCATCACACATGCCATAGCAGCAGTTGCTTCGGTGAATTCCGAATACACCATTTCATTGTCACCCCCCTCTTCTTCGTCGTCGTCGTCTTCCAATTCTTCTTCTTCCTGTTGTACGACTGTTGTGATGTCAAAAAAAATAAAAAATGTCAACATAAAAAAAGGACACCCAACAACAAAGACAACAAAGACCAACCAACACACACAATGGTTGTACTTACAGGCAAAAATAGTACGAACCATTCTGTTCGACATGATTGGACCCAACAATTTCATTTCTTTGGCAAAACTGGTCAATTCTTTGCAATTCATGGTATCCATTTGACCAATTGCATCGTCACAATCATCGTCAGCGGCGTACACGGTATAAATGGCTTTTAAATTTCTTCGGTTTTTGGCCAAACACGACAATACTTTATCACCTTGCAAACGTTCACGAAACACATCAATGTCGACCGAACAAGCGTTTTCTAAAATTTCTTCCTGCATCATCTTGTTGTACCTAGCGTCCAAGGTGGGTGGTTTTTTAGGATACCGCCATGAAGCCAAACGGACCATCACTTCAATCCATCCAATGGATTCAAGTTCACCCGAATCCGATTCACCTCTTTCTTTTCCTTCCAATGTCCAATCCATGCAGGCCGCTTGAAACACCAAATCAACACGTACCGATGGCAGTGCACGGCGATCTTTTTGCAATTTGCATTCACGCACAAATTTCCAATATTCAACATGATCCATTGAATTGGCGTCGCCTTCTTCGGCAGCGGCATAAAATTGAAAAATTCTTTTCAAATCACGAATTCTACTTTTTAAATATTTGACTATTTCAGCCAAACATCGTTCTTGTTCTGGTGTATTGTCATGTATTTTCAATCGTTTAAAGACGGAACCCATCAATTGACGTGGGTCAATCGTGGTAAACGATCCATCGTCAACGTCTTCTTCCACTTTAACTTTGCGTGAAAGTACAGTGGTACACAGTGATTGCCATGTTAAAAATGTTAATTGATCACGCCATTTGCACCAATCGTTTCGATCTGTTAAACATTCTACCATGTTGTGGGACACCCAGTCACAGACGTCTTGGGAACTGGACCAAGCCGTTTTTAATTTTTCCGCCAACTCCATCAAATATTCGTCCGTTTTACTAATCGGTGTTTCTTCCACTAATTTTCCATAGTCATCTCTGGCCATGTGCCAATCCTCTGTCGCCTTGTTCAAGTGGCTCAACGAACGTTGTTCCAATTCAGGAGGTGGTTTTAAGCCACCACCAGGATGTCTACTCAATAATTCACCCAACACTGCAAATTTAATGCGTTGCTTTTGGTCATGGACATGAATTCGCATGCCCATGTAACGGGACATGACATGAACAATGATACCACATTCTTTTTCTCTTTCTTTCAATCGAGCCATCCTTTTTTCATGGGCAGCAATTTCTTCCGGTGTTGGTGGTTCAGGTTCACCGGTCAAATCTTCCGAAGTACAATACCGTCCCATTGGTGGTCGGACTAATTTGCGCATTTCTTTCAATACAACTTTTGCTCGTGGTACTTGTTTGTAAGTATCAACCAATTCCATCAAATCAATCGTACTGCCGTCGTCGGCCCTTGAACCTGGTCTTGACCCACCACTTGCACCAGTCATGCCCCTGGACGCAGCCCGTTGTTGTTTTTTTGAGATCCCTTCTTTCACAGCTGGGCAACCACGATGAAGCACCGCTAAAATTTTCCCATCATCAAGATCCAATGCTGGATTAATCAATGCCATTCCTTTTATTGGACAGGTTGGTTTTTCCAATATATGGTTGACCCAACGCACTAAACATTTACCAGCATCCGTTTTGTACGGTTCAAAGGCCGGGGTGTATTCATCGTTTTTCAATTGTCCCGGTGTCCAACGAAGAATACCATCTTCAATTTCAGGATCCAATGGATCACGGTCATGTCGGTCCGGCAAACTAAAATCATCTTTGAATTTTACCGGTTGCCTGTTGTATATGTGTGACAAATTCGCTGTACCTTTGCCAACACGATGTTCTTCGTGCACATTTGATGCTTGTTGATGCAAACACACATTTCCAACAAGTGACAAAGCAGAACTCATTCCTTGCAATAATTTTAACAATGTGGGTGGTTGACGTGCTGGATCATGCAATTTTTTCAAGGCCGCTTCCAATTCACCGTCCAACAAATCGGCTTCACGCATTGTGGCATCTATTTTGTCCATGTGACTCATTGTCAACTCACGAATATGAGCAAGTTCTTTTAAAATGATGTCCATTTCTTGTTTTGCTGTTTTTTCAAAAGCAATTTCACGATGGTACTTGCATGTTTGTGCAACATGAAACCATTCTTTAAACACTTGCCGTGCTGTGATGATATGACTATCACGTAAAAACATACTCAACATTTGTACTGCTTTTTTAGAGGCTTTTGAAGATTCCGCCCATCTTCGAAAGATTTTTGCCACGACTTTTAATTGATAACGTTTGACTGTATTGATCATCGTTTCTTGTTCTTTTTTTCTTTGACCTTGCAGTTGTTCCAATGCATCGGCAAACCCAGGCAATAATAGATGTTCGTGTTCTTTTTCTTCTCGAAGCAGTTGAGCTCTTCTTGAAAAAGTATTCACTTCCAACAAATGTTTCATCAATACGATTGGTTCGGCACCCATCCCTTTTGGTTGTATTTGATCCTTTTGAATCAATTCAATGTCACGAAATTCTTTGCGAATTCTTGCCGAAGCTTCACCTTCACTGTAAATGGCTTGTAAAATATGTGCAATTGACGTATGAATTAAATCGGGACAATCGGCATCCACCGTTTCTGCCAGCTTGGTCTCTTCTGCTATCATTTGTTGACTCACTGTTGCTCCTAAAAAAGCAGCTGGGTAGGGACTGAACGTACCTCGGGACATGTCTTCGGCTTCCATCAATTTCATGCTTGTCCATTTTGCACGGCTTGTAAAAAATGGTGCATCTTGAGCAAATTTATCAACCCATTCTTGATTTAAATTGTGATCTGTATTGGGAGACCAGTATGCTTGTAATTTCTCGTCGGTGGTTGTGGGGTATTTTCTTTTGATTAATGTTTCAGGAATGTTGCCCAGTAACATTTGTGTATTTGATAAAACTTTTTTGGTTCTTTTTTTAGGAGATTTGTTGGAAGCTCTTTTTTCGACCGTGCTCAAATAACTCCTGGATCCAATACCTATTAAACTATCAAGACGCATGCGTTCTTTGCTTGGTGAAACTCTTAATTTTTGAGACGAAAACAACATGTCGCTGTTGTTGCTGTTGCTTTCGTGTGCTTTATTTGGACTCCCAAATGCTGTTTTTACAGGTGAGGTTTCTGTACTTGAAGAAACTCCTCCCGCACCTCTTCTTCTCATGTATGGGTTTGTGTTTGCCATAATGTCTCTGGTGGAATCAATAGACCTTTCTTCTCTCCCTTCAAGTTGAGAATCCGACTGTGAACGTCGAATATGTTTCAGCGACGTTGTACTGCTAGATGTTTGTTTTACAACAGGAAGAACTGGAGAAGGAGACCAAGGTTGTTTGTTGCTGCCGGTGTTTTTTCTTGGTCTTTTTGATCGCCGCAGTACTGGACTGCTTTGGTTCGAATGTCTTTCTGGACTGCCTCGAGGTAAAGTGTCGTCCATGGAACGATCGGCTGCCGTATGAAGCAATTCAGAACCCGTCTGTTTGATGGAAACATTGTTTTTGTAATCGGCGTACCGGCCGGCCATCTTTTGGTTGCAACACAGAACGGAATTTAGGTGCTTTTGTGCAGCTGTGCTGGCAACACCAGAAAGCCGTTGCGTTGTGTTGGTGTTGCCAGCACAAACCAAACCAAAACTCCACCTCCACAACAACAGCACGTTGTTGCTGTCGTTTACACAAGTACAATGCCGTCTTCGCCAAAGAAAGAAAGGAAGAAAAGTGCATTGATCGATCATATGTCTGCCCTTAAAAGTCTGCTGGGCAAAGATAAAGTGGACAAACGCCCAAGATCACCTTCAAAATCAAACGCTTCGTCGGAAATTATCGTGATACAAAGTCCAGAAGAAATGCAAAAGGAAAGGGAAAAGAATGCCTTGGGTAGGTTATCACCGTTGGGGGGTCAAAAAAGTGCCGGGTACCGTAATGGTGATTTGTTCAGTACACGGGGTGACTACATAGAGGGTTTGGTGTATAAATCTCGTGGTTTAGGCAACAAACAAACAATAAACGCATTGAAGCAGGGTGCCAAAGGCATTTCAAGATTAGCTAAACTTGCAAGAGGAAGTTTACCAACTTCTAATGTGGGTGTGGTCAAAAAAGAAAAAGAAGCAGAAAGTGCTGGAGATTTTATTGAAGTATGTTGGAAAACGGTGTTTAGAGCTAAAATCAAAGCACAAAAAAGTGATCTTCATTCACTTCAAGAGGCGGCCGGTGCCCTCCGTAATATTGTCGACAATCCAGAACTGCATCCATTACTGTTAAAAGACGGTATAATCAATGGCATCAAAGCTTTACTCGAACGCACAAGAGACCCCCAAGTAGTACGATCCTGTTCCGACGCTCTATGTACCCTTGCACACAATACCAAAATTCAAGCTTTACTTGTTGATGAAGGTTTGATTGAAATGTTAATCTATTTCATGCGTGGGTCAGCTCATTTAAAAAATTTAGCACCAAGAGGTGCTCATCTTGATATCTTATGCAATTGCGCACAATCTTTTCTAGCAATCTCAGCAAACGCCGGACCTCTGCAAACGCAATTGCAAGTGTCGGCTCCAATTGAATCTCGATTGGTTCGAGAAGGACCCTTGAGTGAATTGCAACATCTTCAATCTAAAGATTCAACCATTCGATGGGCGTTGCTTAAAATGATATTTAATCTTGCAGCTCTTGGTGATCATCTTCCTTGTCTGTGGTTGGAAGATATTATTCGTATTGCTATGGATACTTTGCACAGTAGTGTTAAAATGGTTTTGAAAAACCAACGGTATGAAAAAGCAGGTCGAACCAGGACTCCCACGACAACAGTGAACGACAAAGATACAGATGAAAATGGACATGGGAATGAATTTTATGCCGTCATTTTATTGATGCAAACTCTGTCAAGGTTGGCGCGTATCAATGGCGTGACTCAAGCCTTACTTGTGAAAGATATCATTCATGAAATCAGTGCTGTAGTATCTTTATCGTATGCGTGCATTATGACAAAACCATCCAATCAAATTCCCAGCTTAGACACCAAAAAATTACAATCGGTTGAATTATTGGAATTGTCCTGCATACTTTTATATTATTTATCCAGTACAGTTAAAACTGCACCCAGAATGATTGAAGCACAATGTCCTGTTGTGCTACGAGATTTATGGGCAAAACTATTAGAAATTAGAAGTTCACCGTATGCGGCTCAATTGAAATTTGCGGCAGCATCAATGGAATTGACAACCATTACTGTTGCAGTGTTGGGAAATCTTGCAAGAAATCCTTTTGCTCGCAATACACTGATTGAAAAAGGTTTGACGGCAGAATTGGCTGTTCTTGCTCAGGAACATACCGTGCATTTACAGATGAGAAGAAGTGGCATCGAAGCTATTGTTGAACAAAACAATGGCAAAACAGATGACCACGAACATATTGATCCAGTATTGAGTGAAAAATTACTTGCGACTGCTGTTGCTGCACTTCAAGAAATTGCATGTGATGATAAAAGTGCGCAAACTATTGCAACACAGGGTGCACTTCGTATGTTGAATGTTGTCGCAACATATGCCTCGGACATTGCTCTTCGTGCCAAAGCAATTGTAACCATTTGTAACATGTTGAGTACAGGTGAATTAGAAACATTGCTGTTGCAAGTTGAAGACGATACAATAGCTGCTGTTGATGTCTTGGTATTGTTGCACCAAGAAATCGTCGACTACGATTTAACAAAAGCTGGTTTCATTGCTACAGCTTTCCACAACTTGTCTTGCACAGCTTCGGGTAAACAAATCATGCAAAAAGTTGGGGATGGTATATTGCATGCCGTGACTTGGATTGCTCGTCAAATGGAAAATCACCCACAAACATCGTTGGCCGACAATATCGTTGTCTTGTGTGCGGGTATCATATTCAATTTATCAGGCGAAGCAGCAACAGCACGCATGTTGATGCATCGTAAATGGATACGATCGGTCATTGACATAATGAAACAATCACAAATGTCACGTGTGGATGAGTTGGCTATTGCAACCCTTCACAATTTATCAAAAGGGTATGAAAAGGCAGGAAGGGTGTATGCAGGTGAGGGTGCACTTGAAGAGTTGATTGAATTGGCAAACAATGACGATGAACCTAACGCACAGGAATTGGCATTGACGACATTGTGTATTTTGACGGAAGAATCAGAAAATGTCAATGCTATGGTAAGGAGGGGTCTCATTAAAGCATTGGTCACTGCTTCACGATCTCATCGTCTAGCGGAAACCGCGACCATTGGATTAAACAACTTGGCAGCATTTGACCATGGCCATTTAGTGGGTCGTTTAATTGAAAAAGGTGCGGTGGATATATTGATCGACCATGTATCAAATCAAGACCCGGCCATTCGCAGTTACAGTGTAATTGCTGTTTGTCATTTGGCATGTTGTTGCAGCACAACACTCAAACCAGAATTGGGCAACCATTGTCTTGAAATGATGATACGACATGGTGCTGTGCAAGCTTTGTTGTTGGCTGGGTTTGTTCGAAGTTCAGCAGACAGTAAATCAACGCAAGAGGCCTGTTGCAAAGGATTGTATGCGTTGTTGGCATCAACGGCACAAAACGGCAGTACAAAACAACTTGTTACCTGGCAAGTAGTACGTGCAGCAGTTGAAATGTTAGAATATGGCAATGAAATTCGTGACATCGCTACAATTTTATTGGTCAACATCAGTGCCGAAGACGAAGGTCGTACCCTTTTTACTGGAATGGGTTTTGATGCTTTGAATGAAGTTGCATTATCAAAATGTGCTGTGCCACCCACGCTTGCAGTCAGAAAAAGAATTGTAAAGATATTACACAATATGTTGCATAAAATGGACCCAATAACGATACCAAAACCGGGTACAGACAGCGACGACGAGACGGAAATTGATTTCAATTATTTTAGTGGTGCAGATGCAAAGAACGAAACAAACGGAGGAGGAACGGGTGAAAAGGGTCATGGTGGCGAAGAAAAAATCTCGGAAGTATATTTAGATCCAAATTCGGTGGAAGCAATGGAAGTGAGAGAACAAGAAGCGAAAGCGCTTGCATTGCGGTGCAAACGAGTCACCAATGCAAATGGGGTGCCAACCCTAATGTCTTTGAGCAGAATTGAAGATCCTGATTGTCGTTTGATGTGTGCTGTTGCGTTGTCAACCATTGCAAACAATGAATCGACACATGCTCAATTTGTAAGCAATGGTGGTTTTCGAGCAATGACAGAAATGGCACACTATGATAGTACTGATGTGGGTACGAGTGCGTGTTGGTCCATTCGTTTATGTTGCATACGTTCGGCAGCATATGCGGCACGAGTGTCCAACAGTAGGTTGAGGTGTGTCATTGATGGTGCTTGTGAAATGTTAGTACAAGCTGTTCAAAGTACCGTGTTTAATGAAGACATTAAACATTTGTGTTGTCAAACGATTGAATTGTTTTCAAGAGAAAAAAAATCAAGGCCTTTCATGGCACAGCAAGGTATTGTTGAAGCACTGGACCATTTGCTGAGCATGTCCAGTGCTGGCAACCAAGACAGCGAAGCAACGTTATTTGCACGTACTGTTCGTAACTTGTCCTATTCCGACAGTGCGACAGAGGATTTACTGGTTGAATATGGTGTTGTGCATTTATTTCATTCTTTTGCTGCATTTAAAATAGAAAGTGTTGCGACAGATTGTGCAATAGCTATTTGTAACGTGTTTCAAAAGACTTCACACCCAGATGCACTTATACACGATGGTGCCCTGTCGGTCATTCAAGCTATTTTAACAAATGGTGGTAAAGACCCTTTCAGTAATTCTGCCGAAGAAATTCGTGAATCATGTTCGGCATGTTTACTCAGTATGGCAATTCAAGAAAAATCACGTGAATTTTTATTGCACGAAGGGATATTTCAAACTATTCATCAAATATGCACCGAGGGTAACCCAACAGATGCTACGATTGATGCGTGCTGCCGTGCTTTGTGTGTATTTTGTTTGGATCCCGATATTCGACCAATTGTGGTAAAAATTCAAGCCCACAAGCAAGTGGTTGGTTTACATACCATTTTTGCACGTTTATCAAAACGAAGGCATGGTGCCCGTGGAGTGTTGCAAATATCACAATCACGTCTTGCGTTAGCATTATTGAATTTGGCAAGAGTAGGTGCGACCGAAACACAAAGCGATATTATTCAGCATTGTGATGCGTCAGCACTGTTGGAACAAGCTTCCAGTTTGACTGACCGAGAACGTGACGATGTCAATGAACCCGTCATTATAGATGTTCGATCGAATCGTTATGCTACTGATTTACCAGACAGAGATCATGTGGATGCAATTCCTGAAATCTATTCTTTCGTTCGCAACGAACCATGGTTGCAATATCATTTTTCCACGTCATTGTTGAAAGCCTCGGGCATGGAATCACATGTGAAACCTGAATTTGCACCACGTTGGAAAGTAGACAACACTGCTACAGAGGATTCTGAACATTCACCTCGAAAATCTGGTGGTGGGCAGAAGAGTGGGAAAAGTGAAACACACAGCAAAGGCAGCAAAGGCAAGGAAAGTGCTTTCAAAGATGACGGTGATTCCGAAAGAAGAAAACAGAACAATCCAATTCATGTTGAAAGTATTATGATGGATCGACTGTTGGAAAGATTAAATTGTTCGTATGGAAGTACAGTGGAAAGTTTGCGGTATTCCGTCCCGTCCAAACCAGGAAACGATTTGATGAGTGACAGCAGTTACATATCATCAGAATGGACAGACAGTGTAATATCTGAAAATTCTGAAATGTTGCAGGCGGTCACCGACAGTGATATTGAAAGTATCATTACTGGTAGTTTGATGGATTCATCTTTGATAATGTTTGACAGCATAGCAGAAGAAGATGAAAACGAGGAAGTGGGGACAATCGGCAAAGGAACGTCTGCTCCAATGACAGCGGCAGCGGCATCGTCATCGCAGCTGGTGCCTAAAATCATTGAATTGTTGGGCGAAGAAGAAGAATCGATGAACAATGATAGCCATGAAAAAAAAGAACAAGCAGAACAACAAGACAAGGAACTTCAAGATCAAATGATCGTTTTGTTTCACATTTTGGATACAGACAAGACCAATTATATTGATAAAATGGAATTGCTTGAAGGCATATTGTACAGGGCAGACATTGTTGAAATTATGCGAAACCATCGAAAATTGAAACTGTTACTTGAACCTGGCACTTTTGAAGCATCTTTCAATGCATTGGACAGCGAAAAAGATGGGCACATTACAATGGAGGAATTGATGAATTTTGTCGTTGTTCACCATCGGAGAAGAAGTTCTGCCATGTTGCAAACGACTTTCACCAGCAACCACACTGCACCACCGGAAACACCCGAATTGTCTGAACCAGAACCAGTATTGCCAACAAAAACAAATGCCAAAACAACTGTACGGCCAGCACCAATGCCATCGCCAATGCCATCACTAATACCACCACTGCCCAATGTAGAGGCTTTAATGAACAACAAAGCTGTATCTGTATCGGACTCGAGCTCCGCACAATCCAAAATGGCCCTTCGTTCAGGGCAAGTGTATACTCCTGCTGATCAACATCAGCGGAAGACAGCAAATAATTTTTTGGCCGCCATGCGTGCAAGAAGCATGGAAAGTGCAAATGCAAATCAACGACATTTAATCACAGGATTGTGTGACAGCCTTGCAATGCTTGTTCCACCACGAGATACTACAATGACTGCACATGTTGATCTGCGTGACAGCACGGAATCTTCTGCCTTTTCTCAACCCACATCTCTTTCACAAGGACAACCAAAAAAACAAAGATTTCCAACAATTAAAAATGCAAGTCCCCGCCAAACTGGTCCAGCCAGTCCTAAAATGAGTAGAATTTCTTTTTCCAGGTAATGTACATAAACAAACGATGTTTGAGTAGAGATGTAGTCCAAAAGTATCAAATGCATGAAGGTATTCAATATGTCTAGATATTTCTATTTCTACTGTAATGTACATTTTTTTCCGACGATATTTCTACCATGGTCTTTTCTCAACTTTGCCTGTTTGCTATTTCTTGCTGCTGCGTTGAACATTTCCTCCATGAACCCAAATCGGTCGTGTGGCAAATTCATCCGTCGAATTTGCTACTTGCACACGAATGAATTCTCCTGCTTGTTTGTTGCCCGACGCAAAGTTGTACTCTCCTTGACCACATGGAAAACCTTCCATGAATGGACCCACAAATTTCGTGCCGTCTTTGTACGTCCACGTTCCCGAGACAATGCTTCCATTCAACCATTCCCCCTCAAACGAAGACTCATTCAGATATTTTCGGGGACCGTACAACGATTCCGCATACTTTTCCTCTTCTCTCTCTTTGTCTGATTTCTCTTCTTCGTTTTTTGGTGTGAATGCTGTCAATAAAAATTGATAATTGCCTGCCCCCGATTTTTGACCGTTGTCCCAAGCGCCCGAGTATATGTCGCCGTTGTTGTATTTGTACGTTCCCTCGCCATGCATTTGATTCTTTGACCATTCTCCAAAATATTTACTTCCATCGGGAAAAGACATTTTACCAATGCCATCTCGTTTTCCATTGTTGTAATTGCCGGCGTACACGGCAGGTGGCAATGGTTCTTCCTCTGTTTCTTCGTCTTCGGCGGGCACCACGTTCCAAGTGTACGTGCCTTGCCCATGACGTAATTTTAAATCATTGAAATTACCCACGTATGTGTGTCCATTGGAATAAGTCACTTCGGCTTGACCAGCACGAGCAATGTATTCAAGTTCTTCGTTCTCTCCGTCCAAGTATTTGACCGTGTAACTCATTGTTGTGGGTGTTGCTCGGTGTTTCCTTTTTTCAACCGAAACGCACAGGTGGCGAAGACAGAACGACTAACCCCCAACAGTGAGACGTTGAACTTTTCACGTTCCCTCGAACACCCCTACCATACCACCCCTTACCTTTCCTATCCCGTCCACCGTCTTGTGCAAACACAACGTCGGTACGAGTGCAAAAGACCACCACCTGTATACACAAACCATCCCAATCATACAACTTCATTTAACACACACGTCACAGACGACAACCACACACCAACAACATGTCCTTTGTGCCAAAACTACCTTTACACCGTCGTGCTAAAAGTGCGGCCGGTACAACGAAAAACTCCCGAGGTTCGATGTCGTCCAGGGAAGAAAACGCAGTCAAAATTGCACGGGCCAAATCAGTGATTTCAAGTCGACAAAAAGTACCCACGGCAAAAATACCATTGTCCGCCCGGGTCAATAATTCCAAACCCCATACGCCTACAGGGCGCCCGGAACAACGTCGAATGCACAGCGCAAGAGTTCGGGAAGACCAGAAAGAAACCATACCACCGGCACCCACGTCGCCAACACGCAAGGGTTGGGCATTGGTGCGAGAAAAAGTAAATTTGCCGCGCAGCACTGGTTTTGCACCGGCCAGGCGAAGCAACGTTACCTTGAGCGACGCCGTCCGACGAGGGGCCAATGAAGTCGTGCATTTGAAAGACAAAGTCAATCGTTTACGAAACGAATTGAATGAAAAAGACCAACGTTTGGCGTCGGCCAAAAAATCGTCCAACAGCCGAAAAGAAACCGGTGCAGCAGCCCCACCGTCCCAAGAAAAAATATATGTCCGAGACGAAGTGGCGATTCGTACGGCGGAAAAAGAAAAAGAGGCCGCCATTGCCGAACTCAAAGTCTTTCAAGCCAAATACCGAACATTGAAAACAAGAAACCAACAAAACGAAACCATGTTGGCATCAAGAATTGAAAAAATCAATCAAATGGACAACGATCGATTGTTGCAAACCAACCAACACACCAAACAACATGAAACGTACCGGCAAGAACTGCAAGCCAAAGATCAAAGTATCCTGCTCCTGCGAGAGGAATTGGAAACGAATCGAACGAGGGCGGCGGCGGCAACGACGACCACGGCGTCCACACGTGCTCCACTTTCCGCACACCACGTTGCAGCACACGTCGAAGCACAAGCATTGCGCATACAAGTGGCCAAGTTGGTCAAAGAATTGCACGAACAAAAACAAGAAAAATTAACCATGGCGCAAGATCATTTGATCCTGAACAAAAAAGAAAAATTATCGGAAGTCCTGAAAATTAAAAATGCCAATGAATTGAAAGAACAAATGTTAGTGATGAAAAAAGCCTTGGGTGTGCAAAAACGAAGAATTTTAGAATTGGAAAGTAAAATGAAATTGAAGGTACAAAACAATTCCAACATGCATGTCAGTACAGTCAACAACGAAGCGGTTGAAATTGCAACTTTGAAACACAACATTGTCAAAATCACCTCGAAAGCAACCAAAAAATACAAGCAATTGGAAAGCAAATACCAGCAATTGGAAAGCAAATACCAGCAATTGGAAAGCAAAGACACTCAATTGCACAAAGACCACCAATCACAACAACAACAACAGGCATTGGACACCACAGCATTGAACAACATCATCCTGGGGTTGAAAGAACAAGTACACACGACCCAACAATCGTTGAAACAACATGTGAAACAACATGCAATTGTCCTGAACGACGCCAAACAAAAAGACATTGAAATTGCTGAATTGAAACAAAAAATTGTGGCGCTTCACGAAGAACACGATTTGGTGTTTGAAGCACGCAACAACAACAGTGCCACATTGTTGGCCGCGGAACAAAACATCATTCAACAATTGCAAGCTCAAATCAAAACCCACGACATGAAAATGCAACAGAGTGCACTGATGAAAAAAGAATTGGAAAGTTTGCAACATAAAATGAAAGCCTGTGATTTAAAATACCGTTCCGAACAATCGAATTATCAAGTCCTGGACAAAAAATACAAACAATTGGTCGATACAAACAAAGCCTCGAGCAACATCATTGGACGACTGCAACAGGAATTGGCCAGTGTCAAAACACGTCAAATTGAAGAAAAAAAACAATTGGTGGAGGATCAAGTGTCCAAAATCCAACAAATCGAAGAAACCTACAAATTGAAAAGGGAAGCATTGCAACAAAAACAACAAGAAGAACAGGCAAAAGAGTGGGAAAAGGCACATCGGTCCGCGGCGATTGAATCCAACCAAGCAAAAACAATGATGGCCGCAGCCACAGCACGGGAACACGCGTGTGAAAAGGAATTGAAACAATTGCGAGATCAAATCATCGTCTTGAAAGAAGAAATCACATGTTTGAAACAATTGTTGGAGCTTGAAAAAGAAAAATACCAAACGTCCTTGGTGACCTTCAATGAAATGAAAAACGAATTGACTTTGTTGTTGCACGTGGCCAACGAACGGTCGGCGTCGTTGGAAGAACACAGCAAAGCGCTTCAACTCTTGGCCGACACCAACCAAGAACGATTGCAACACACCATCAATGAATTGACTTTAAAATTACAACAATGGCACAGGACGGGCAAAGAACATGCGGCGGCCATTAAATTAAAAAACAAGGAAATCAAGCACTTGAAAACATCTGGCCATGCAGAGGACGAGGCCTCAAAAGCATGCATTGCAACGTTACAACAAGAAATTCTGTCGTTGCAACAGCAATTGAAAGCATGGGCCACAAAAGATAAAAGTTATGAATTGTTGCAAACACAATTGTTGACGTTGCAAAAAAACATTGATGACAATTACAAAAAAGTAGACACTACGAAACAAGAAATGAAAGATTTACAAGCGTCCCATTTCAATGAACTGGCACAATTGACCCAGGCACATGCCACCTACGTGTTGGAACTGAAAAAAGAACACGCGTTGGCCTTGGCACACTTGCAGCGAGGCAAAGAACAAGCCAACGCCAACGCCAAAGGCATCGTCCAAGGCGAAAAAGAATTGCACAAATGTCAAAAAGAATTGGCGAGGCAAAAGAATCAACTGGTCTTGTTGAAACAAGAACATTTGAACGGGACAAAGGTGTTGGAAGATCGAATTTTCGAATTGGAACAATCCATTGTGAAATTAAACCAGGAAATTGCGAAATTGAAAAAAACAATGGCGAAAAACATCAGTGATAAATTGGCGGAAAAATTGGCGGACAAAGCGGAATCAATGGATGTCGAAACAAGTAAATTGAAAAAGGACATTGCGCACCACAAAAGAACGATCAAAGAACAAATTGCACGTTTGAAAAAAGTAAGGGAAGAATTGAAAACCAGTCAAGAACAACATACAAGGGAGACGCGCACTTCCTCCGAGACCATACAAAAATTAAAAAGCATGGTGGTGAAATTGAAAAAAGAAGACAAAGACCACAAAAAAAATCAGCAAGACCAACAACAAGATCAACACAAAGAAGAACAACACATTGCACACGCGATGGAAATGATTGAGAAATTGAAAACCATCTGCAGTGAATTGAGTGCGGCTGTCGTGGCGGAAACAAAATCATCGGGGTATTTGTCCAATTTGAACGTATTGATTAAAACTGCTGAAGTGTCCAGTTGTGAAAAAAAATCGCAACAATTGAAAAAAGAATTGTCCAACAATAAAAAAATACACAGTGTCTTGATGTACAATATTAAATACGGTGAAAAGATTGTGGCTAAATTTGATGCCAACGCAGCCAAAAAACAAACCAAAGCCAGAACGGATTCCTTGCGTAAATTGGAACAAGACATCAAAGAATCTAGAACCAAAGAGAAACGATTTCAAGAAACCAGTGACAACAACGTGGATGAATTGGAAGCGTTGAAGAAAGGGGCGAAAGAGAAATTGATAGGGGCCCGAAAAAATCGTAAAAAATTTACATCGGACATGAACCGTGCAATTGAAGAAGCCATCAATCTGTTGAAGAAGGAAGAATGAAAGGAGTAGACAGGTGGTAGCCGGGTAGTGATGATGTACATACATGTAACAAAAAACTAACAAAAAATTTGTGATTATTTAAAAATACCTTGGTACCGGGTACCTGTACCCTGTAGTCTGTAGTATACTACATACATGTAGTACCGACCTCACCTTACATACATACATACATGTATGTAGAGCTTAGAGCTTAGAGACACTTGTAATCTGTAATTTACATCATCTAGATACAAAGGTAATAGCTCTCTCTACTGTTGTTACTTGTAATACTACCTTCTACATGAATGTGTAGTGTCTGCACTACTCCTTGAGTAGTATGTAGTACGAACGTGTACACCTC
>Ga0115005_10001773_pt1 | contig 17259 bp, 11 predicted proteins | sample ArcOceMetagenome_FD_87163 | JGI IMG/M metagenome (GOLD analysis project Ga0115005, IMG submission 87163) | Marine eukaryotic phytoplankton communities from Arctic Ocean - Arctic Ocean - Greenland ARC118M Metagenome | ecosystem: Environmental > Aquatic > Marine > Oceanic | place: Arctic Ocean... | reverse complement strand
TGTATCCAGCCCTCTTGGAGGATACGCCTGCATCAAATACGTCACCATCCCATGCCCAATCATCATTATCATTGTCTTCCTCCTTTCCATTTGCCATTATAATTTCTTGTTGTTCTTGTTCTTCCTGCCGTTGTTGCTGTTGTTGTTCCGATTCTAATTTGAGGACCGAGGCAATCGAAATGAATTCTGCTCCATCGAATATTGCCGTTTGACGCTTCTTGACGCTGCCACTGTAGTTCCTGTTACTGTTATTGCCGCTATTCATACTGTTGCTATCAATATCACTCCTGCTCATTTTTAATCCCGTCAATGAATGATGCGAATGCAAATGAAGGTGCGCTGCCCCTTTTGTGTCTCGACTAGAACTAGTACTAGTATGCGGAGCCTTGCTTTGACTGTCACCACTTGCAGAGCCGACATTGATATTGATATTGCCATTGATATTGACATTCCTCATCACAGAAAAAGGGAGAGAGGCAGGATGATGAAATGCCGAGCAGTGATGGACGCACTGCATCAGAATCAGAATCAGATACAAGCATGCATATGCATATGAATATCTGCACAAGTACGTGTACTTGTACGAGGAGGTGCGCGTACTACTATTAATAGTACCCCATGAAGGCGAAGGATACCCACTCATTTTATAGAATGCCAATCTAAATGCTAGCTGTTATAGGACTCAATAATGCGTAGCTGTAGCTGTAGCTGTATCTGTAACTGTAGCTATGCAGCAAGGGGATAGAGTCGGATAATGAATGAATGCTCTACGAGTCAAGTATGATACTTCCTCCCCACTGCAGCAGATGGATTCGAAGACTTCGTGGTTTTGTTTGGTGAGGAATAATTATTTGATGATGTGTCTTTTCTTCGTTTTTGATGTTTTTGCTTTCATCTCTCTCTTGTTTCGCGGAATTTCGAAATTCGCGCCTTTTTGGCCACGAGGGGGCCTATCTTATCTATTTATTAAAAAATAAAGGATCTTCCATCTAAATCGGGGGTATGTACAGACAGTAGCATGCTTGCCTTGCATTCATGTTCAAAGAGTTTTCAAAGTATGCATACGTGTACACGTATGTAATGTTCCCAATAAAGTCAAACCATGTGTACCCTCATATGTGTATTTATAACATTATGCTGGAGCTAGTACACATACTGCAGTAGGACGAGATGAGAGACAAAAAGAGTGAACACGTACCTTTTACGAAGAGAGTTCGCCATATTATTTTGTCCCATGGTCGATGAAGAAGTTTTGACCGAACTAAGAGTTGTTGGCATTGCTGTGTTGTTTCTTGACAACAAGTTCCTGATAAAACCATGTTACTAATATTTACGCTTGGTTGAGTTTTTCCAATCTACGTACACGTAGTACGTGTGATAGCTCTCACTTCGTATTTTTGTTATCAATCTTTTTTTCCAAATCATAAAATGATACCGGCATCAATGTTATTGATTCATCGCACCATCCACGTTGATTTGGACAGCCAAATTTGGAAAAACAAGCCTGCCCGTTCACAGTGAATAATACGAATGAAGTTTGAAAGTATGATATTAGGAACGAATAATTCGCGTAAATAATCCATTGATCATGACATTCATTTTTACGGTACATGTAGTGTACCTTGAGTGTACACTGCTGTGGGCCTTTATTTAAAAAAAGAAATAACAAGTAAACCAGGCATTGCAAAACGAAACCAAATCAAGATCCTATACACTACGTGTACAACGGGAGCATTGACAATCAAATAAATATCTAGCTCTCAGCTCCCTTCTACGCCTATTTCCAGCAATGATACTGCTACTCGTCGGCTGAGATCCCAAGTTGACATAACTGATGCACAATTCTTCTCCACTGCAAATATTCCTCTTGGCCAAAATATCAATATTGCAATCCACGTATTCTTGGCCTCTGACTTCAGCATTTGGGTCGCAAGAATGGTTCATCCTGGCAGTGAGAGTGAATATCCCTCCCATTTTGACTGCACACTGTACAGTAGGAGTACATACACATACCATCACATACATTGGATTGGAGAATAAACAAACGACGTTCATGAGATCTTTGGAGTACACGTACACCACGTGTAGTAAAGCGAATGCATTTCATCTTTTCTTTTCTTTTCTTTGCACTCAGCCACTCACCTTCTCTTCCACAATTCGATCCATTTCTCTCGATAGCGTCCCATCTCCCGATCCCAAAACCCTTGCCAATTCCGACACAACCTGCTTCTGCCTACTCGAACCTCTCCCACCCGTATTCCGAATCATGGCCTGATAATACGTTTGAAACGGTGATCCGGTCGTGAGCGATATGGCATTCCTCTGCGCTACAGCTGCCATTCTATGAAATCTCCGTAATGAAAATGGACTGTTCTTTGAACTTCGCTCTGACTCCGTCAGTCCAATGGCATGCGCAATAGCTTCATATTCATTCTTGAGTGCATACGTGTACGTGTCCTCCCCAATTGTTTTATCATCAACGATATCGATCGATCCCAATCTGAGCAAAGGAATATCATCTTCCTCACCGCATAATCCATGAAAGAGATTTGTAGAGCCTGCTCCATTGTTGTTCGTCCGATATAATTGAACTTGTGCGATAAACATCCTCGCAGCCAACACTATAACTGGATCAATATCCACCGTCGTCCGTGGTTCACATTGTTCTCCATCCTCCTGCTGCTGCAGCTCCTCCTCATTCTGGACACTGCCACCTTCATCACTTGAATTCTTCAAGTCCACGTCCACATCCGCACCTTTGTCACGGCAACAGCATGAAGCATGGATCAATCCTTGAATTGCCCTTGTGCATATACAGCAGTTGCCCATGATCTTCCTGTGACTATTGGCACACGAGTGACTGCAAAAGATAGCACCGCATTCATGACAAGCCATGCGACCACTTCCACTTCCACGTTTCGAATCTAGAGATGCGTGTAGTGGTTTATTGGAAGAAGTATAAGTATTGCCATTGCTGGAATCTTCGAGTTGCGGTTGAGAGTCATACACGTACTCAGGTACAGGCCACAGTTCTGACAGGGGAATGGTACGTGTAGTAGCATCATCGTCATCACCATCATCATCTTTTGTGTTGGATAGGGATGAAGCAGGTTCCAGTGATTGGAAACAATGCTGACATGCCCGAACTGTATACAAACCACGTACAGAAGCTTTTGATGTTGTTGGGCCTGGCTGAAGCTGACAAATGGCACAATGTCCAAATGGAACTTGAGCAGCTTCCAGTGCTCTTTCTGTGAAAATGACTTGTCCCTTAGGGATGGATTCGGTGGCAATCAAGATGTTGCCTCTGCGTTCGCTGGATAGATTCAGGACCTTGACTGGTGGTTTGAGGGCTTGGCCAGCAGTTGGTGATAGTCGAAAGGCTCTTTTGTATATTTCTCTTTCTTCCCCATTGTCATTGGCATTGTCATTGTCGCCCAAGCCCTCGGATGTGTGATGATGATATGTCCGAGCAGCAGCAGCAGCAGTGGTACTATTACTATGACTATCATCTCTGCTGATGCCATCATTAGCAGTGCCATGATCCTCCTCTGGCACTGTCCAATCCGTACATGCCATTGTCTCCGTCGAAAGGCCACCGAGAAGGAACATTAATCCTTCTTCGGCTGAACAGTCACTGTCACAGTCACTGTCACTGTGGTCACTGTCGCTGCTGACATTATTATCATGATGGCACTCGATGTTTGTGTTTGTACACGTATGCTGGTGACCCTTTGGTTCTGCTGTTACTGTTTCTTGTGATAAATGCATGTGACGTGGTGCTTGATTCATTCATTACCATCAGGATCTTGATTCAATTGTGCTGTGCTGTGTTGTGCTATTGCGAGTACACTACTCACTAATCACTAAATACATTTAGTCTACTCGTAGCTCGTAGTAATGTTTCATTTCGATGGATGGTGGGTGGTGGCGAAAAGGAAGATCTATGCCGTTAATTACGGTTTGATCGTCAATTTTTATGTGGAAGGCCTTCAAATTTTGGAAGAGCGCGGCACAAAACCAACATCGGAGCGACAGTAACGCAACAACCAAGCAAGGCGAGAACCAAGACCCAAGACACACCATCACCATCAACTTCCTTGCTCTTGACTGCATTCATTGACTTACTGAAACTACTGTACTTACGTGAAATACAATACAGTTCGTATCAGTCAGAGCAACAACACCGGCGGGCACACCACCACTAAGAAACAAGCAACAAGACCCCCACGCTCACCGCACCGCCAGTCCAGGCAGAAAGAGCATTCACAAGCAAGTCCAAGTCGTGCTGACACTGACACTGACACTGGTACTGGTGATCAAACAGCATCAACATGGCACTAAGCGAACATCAGTTGGAGGATGCCCTGGAAGACGCGCGACGGCAGGGTCTACCTCACGATTGGATGCTCTCTCTTGATGTAAGTGCCACTACTGTTAGTAGTACTAGTACTGCTTCTAGTACTACTGCGAAAGGTTATGCTTCAGTGCTCCTTGTTACATTTTTGGATTTTTCACAGATTGCTTTCTTCTAACACTTTATCTTCTTCTTGTTTGCTCCTCATTTTTTTAATATTCTTCTTTGAACTTGCTGGGCTTCTGCTATCTATTAATACAATACGATGTGATGCTGCCCGTTATCGCTATCGTTATCATTCTGGACATGACATCTCAATGTATTATCATACTATTACCACGGCACGGCATGCATCGTTTTGAATACGAATACGAACACCATATCACGCTACACATAATGATACGATACTTTAGGAAAAGGGCAGAAAGAAATGGACCAGCCCCGCTACCGGATCATCATCAGTGCGACCCAGGAGTTTTGCATATCTACAGCGAGCACTCGACCATGTCAATAAACAAAGAGGAGGAGGCACTGCAGCAAAAACTGGAAATGCTGGAAAAGCTAGTAGTAATAGTAGTATCGCGGGTAAGAAACGGTCCATCAAACAATCAGGATCGAAGGTCCATATAGACAGATCCACCAGCAGCAGTGGCAGTGGCACCACAAGGCCAACAACCAGCACAAAGAAAAAAGCCAAAAAGTCATCCTCGTCGTCAGTGTCAGCCTATCCAGACCCATATGCTGAATCAGATCCTGAAACTTCCCTCGATGTCGTCCCGCATGAACATGCCGAAACCAATACTACTAGCACAAGCATGTCTCATTCTTCCAACCGATTCACCGGAACTGTCCATTGGGATCCCCACTCTCTCCAGGGTCAAAAGGTCGGACATCGTATCCGAGTCTGGGACTGTACCGACTCCTTCTGGAAAAGTGGACGGATTGTACGTTACGATCCCACCTCCCACAAACACAAAATCGTATTTTTCCACCAGCACCAGCTCACCAATACTACCAATGACGAAGAAGAATATCAAGAAGAATGGCTTTCACTCGATCGAGAAAATGTTCAACTCGGGGGACGATTCGTCTGGGCCCTCGTCAAGGGATTCGCTTGGTGGCCCGCTCAAATCCTCCATTGCCACTACCCCAACCTCCACACCATGCCACCCGCTCGTCAGGGTGGAGCCAAAGATCTCACCATGCATCTCGTCCGTGATGGATATGATCTAGTTGAATTCTTTGATTCAGATGAAGTCGCCGCGGTCAAGAACAGTCCAGAGGTTTTGAGGGAGTTTCAAGATGGGACAGTGGATTCCGTCATTCGAAAGAACAAGAAAAAAAGGAATGCCAAGGCGATTGAGACTGCGAGACAGGAGGAAATGACGACGCAAGAAGTTAGGATCGATGCGGCGAGATTCTATGCCGAGAAGGCGTTTCAGTGCGCCAATCGTTCGAATAAAGCTGATGGGTTGCTAGGTGTCAGAGTGGAGATTTTTCGGAGTGATATCAATTATCCTTTAGGGGAAACGCTTGTGGGGACTGTGAGATTGTATTCTCCAGGGATGAAAAAGTATTTGGTGGCCTATGATTTACTCCCCGGGAATTCGCAAGTGTATGAACCTACTTGGGTGAACTTTGTTTCGCAGAGGTTCAAGATTTTGGATGAGGCGGCGAAGCAGAAGAAACGCTATGTTCATGTTCCTACCGATGATGATCTTTATCCGTTTTTGTTTGGGCATGAGGAGATTAAGGGGAGTGAGAATGCTGGTGGTACTAGTTCTTCTAGTACTGGCGTTAATGATGATACCACTGCTAGTGCTGTTATCACCTCTACTGGAATTGGAATTGGAATAAAATGCCGTGGATGTGTCATGAAATGTGACCCGAATCATGACATTGTACTCAAATGCTCCAAATGTAAGGGTGTGCACCATCCTGGATGCCTCGACCCTCCGATGCCAATGCGAGCTGCAGAGAATCTCTTGAAAAGTGATGAAATGAAGGAATGGACTTGTAACAAGTGTGTTCGATGTGTCGGATGTAGAGAATTAGAGATTGCGTTTGGACCCAAAACCGTTAATTCTCATCCACCATCGTTGTATTTGCCGCGGCATACTACTTTGCAGCTGTGCGATTCATGCATTCCCATGTATGAAAAGGATTCTTTCTGTCCCATTTGTGCACATGTGTGGGATGATGCCAGGTATCGAAAGATTCAAAATAGGTTGAAACGAGAAAATAAGAACATGAACGGTGGTGGCGGTAGTAGTGATGGGGTGCAGGCGCAGCAAAGCAGAAAAGAAATCATCACGTCTGATCAAGCTCATAGCGATAACATCGCTAACCCTTCAGCAGATTCAAACTCTAGTGGAGAAGATCTAGTTGACTCTTCATTCCGTTGGAATCATCCAGATTCGGTTGACAATTCTTCCTTCTACCCCGAGAAAAATGTGTGGGGATACAATGAAGGTACCATGCTAGGTTGCGAAAAGTGTAACTTGTGGGTCCATGCTGGCTGTGCTCAATTGACGAAAGACGAATACGAGAAAACTTCTCGGGGAGAGCATCACATCTACAGCCGGGAATTTCTATGTCGGTCTTGTTGCAAAGAGAAATGTTTATCTCTCATGACAAAACTCGTGGAAGAAGATACCATGTACTTGTTTGCTGCTCCTGTGACGGATCAAGTAGCTCACAACTATCGTGACATCATTGACAACCCCATGGATTTACAAACGATGTCGGAACGAGCACACATTGGTAATTATCGAAACTATGCGTGGCTCCGTGAAGCTTTTGAGCTCATGGTTTACGATGCGCTCCTTTTCAACCCAGCCCATTCAAAGTACTGGGAAGAAGCTCGACGTTTCTACCTAGCATGCAAGAAAAATGTATTTGCAAAAGAGGGGAAAGGTGCACCTCCCAGTAAATACAAAGCCATGGTCAAAGAGCGATTTGATCTTGCTGAGAAAATGGTCCAAGCCGAAAAAGATAGAGTTAAAGCAGATGAAACTGCTGAGAAAAAGGATCTGGTAGCAGGAGATCAAGTTCTTTCTGTAAAATTGGGACAACTCGTGAAATCATGCGATCCACCGTCATGCGTCCCCACCACTATTGTACGAATGAGTCCCGTTGATGCCTTTTACTCTACGTGGTTGGAGTGCTGTTTTTCGTGCGGCAGTAGTGGCGCTCTAGATACAATGCTCTTCTGCGTCGACTGCGGAGAAGGGTACCATAGCTTCTGTGCAAGCGCTCCTATACGCAGTATGAACAATGCTGCTGTTGATGGGTGGAGGTGTCCCAATTGTAAACTTGACGAAATCACCGGAGAGGTTACCGAAGACGAACTGAAGCTGTTGTATTGCGAAATGTGTGATAGGGCATTTTCGATTGATAAGATTTCACCTCTGCTTGACACCCCTCCGTCAGGTCTTTGGATCTGTGGACAGTGCGTGGATTGTGCCACATGCAAAAATACCATTGATGACGGAATCGTGAGCAGAAACTTTTGGTCTCGAGATCCTTCCCTTTGTCTTCCGTGCGGTGGCTGTGATGGATTAGAACTAGCGTGTGTGGAGAAAGGAAAGTGTCGAGTTTGTAAAAAGATTTCTCGATCGACTGATGGCTTGCCCAAATGTAGCACATGCAATTTTTACATTCATTTAGAGTGCGATGCTACTATAGGCGATGCCAAAACGTTGGAGAGTGCTTCCTCCGAGCAAGGGAAAGATAACAAGGTTAGTCTCGTATTGTTCCCGTGTGGATTCACACCCATAATAGTCTGAGTTTCGGATTTGGCTCACTGTATCTTTTCCTCAACTATCTTGTTTGCGCTCAGTACTCCTGTCCAAAATGTCGAAAAAGGGCAGCAAAGGCGCTAAAACGCAAATCTGAGAGAGCAAAAGCAAAGGAATCGGCGAAATCAGGAATGAAGGCACCACCAAAACCAAAGCGACATGTTCCTTCAAAGAATTTAACCAAAGAAGAACAAAAGGAGGAAGCACTTGCCGTTGCTCTCAAAGATGCACAATCGCGCGGACTCCCTGAAGGATGGACGTGCTTTTATGGCGTAAGTTGGAAATTTTGTATTGCTTGATCTCCACTCTTGTGTGTTCCGTATTCTCAACCATTGCCCCGTGAACAGTCTGCCAATCGTAAGAGATGGCGTTCTCCTCCACCAGTCAGCCGAGTATTTGATTCTGTTCCCAAAGCTTTGCAATATGCAGAAAAGATGAAGAATGGTCAGGTAGAAAATATCAAGAAGGGGAAAAAGGCAAAGAAAGAAGTGCCAACTAAGCCAGACTTCAAATTCTTTCCATTGCACTTGGATCAAGAGCAAGATTGGCTCGGGAGAGAAAGTGGATACGACGAAAGTACTTCATTGATGAGCGATGCCGAAGTAATGCTGAAATTGTTAGAGTCGAAGATTGGTAAAAGCATGGCTCTGTTATTTGATCCAGCTGGGAAGTTATTCATGTCGTCACCACATGTGCATTGTTTGCCTCAATGGGTTCTAGCAAGGGCTGGACGGTTTGTTCGGTTTGTGAGGAGGCTGAGATCCAGAAGCGCCAAGAGTAAGAAAAGACGTAGCACGATGAGCAATAAATCAGCGCAAACAGTTGTTTGCAAGATGGCGTCAGCCTTCCTTTATTCCATATGCGTTATGTTCAAGGTAGATATCAAAACCTCAATCAAGAGTTGGCAGAAAATGCAATCTCTGCTCGTTCCTGTGGATGAAGGTTCGGGCACCGTAGACCTCACATTTGAAATAAAGAAAGGAAACAGTGCACTGTCTACACTAAGCACATCGGCAGCAGCTTCAAATACCATTCTACCAGGATTTGAGGACATCCCACCAATTTCAACGCTGATAGTAAATGAATCCTTCAATATTTCTCCTTTGAGAAAAGAAGAAAGCAACCAAGCCTGGTTGACGCCGCGGAGCTCTAGACACAATGTCCAGCCTTCATCGCAAGAGCGACAACAATCGATGTCAAACTCTTCGAAGAGGAATGTGGCGCATATCAATAACGCGACAAGTCAGCCGCAGATGAGAGCTTCATTTCCGCAGCAGTCTGTTCCTAAAAATCTACCACCGTTGCAACCTCCTATTCAAGCAACACCAGCTTATTTCAGTCAGGATCAATACCATAGTTTCAATGGGTACAATCAGAATACAACACCATATCACCCATTGGCGGGTAAATCTGAAAACGATTTCAATATTGCAGATGCCCTCATGACTTTGGCATCTCCTCCCCGTGCGAAATCCTCGTCAACAGCAACATCAAATCCTTCCAATAACGTTGCGAATCGGGTCCAGCCAATTGAATCTAGTGTTCCAAGAATATCCGGATCCCAAGCTGTTTGCCACGGCTTCAGTGCACCAATTCCAACAGGGTCGATGGGGGCTGCAAGTACTCAGGCACCAAGCATCAAATCAAATACAATTCACGGTAACACCAAGCCCCTTACAGAGAAGGATCGTGCACCGAATTCGACGCCCGCGATTAGTATGCGGACATCAGCACACCAGGCGTCGATTGACAAACAGCAAATTTCCGCCACTCCTGTCGAAACAGATGTAAGTTTCAATCAACCGTCGTCTTCACAGCAGCAAAGCACCAGTCAGACTATTCAAGTGTGCACTACTAATACAGAAGACCAGTCGTCAAATCCACCTCCCAGTGTGGTGGGCGACAATCACCGAGTCCTTCATGTCGATGGCAAGGTTCGACCCACGGCAACAGGAAACGAGGAACAAGTCTCTGCTACTTCCACCGAAATAAAACCAATGATAACCGTGAGCGCAGAAAAGTCATTTGCGCAGCAGACATCTAATTGTGAATTTCAAGAGTCTACCACTGGAAAGGTAAAAGTCGAATCGTCGATCCCGTCTCTTGGTATTGTAGGTGCAAATAAAAAAGGCAGCCAGATTGGTGACGAAGAGAAATCCAACACCACAGAAATTCAGCATTCTGCAGGAGTACCCGTCGAAATGAAAGTTACCTCCTCTACGGAAAAGGAAAGCTCGCCTTTAGAGCAACGCTCAAATGACGAAGCTCAAAAGTCTTCTGCAGCAGATGACGACAAAGGGGAAAGTATTCAACAGAAAGAAGAGTTAAGAAAGGTCACTGCGCCAACCAAGGAAGTCACTCTGCCATGGCATACTCATAAATTCGAGAAGGTAAATCCCATCAAGGGTTGGGAGTGTGCTGGCGGGGAGAATTCATCTGCTGAGATGACCTGGATTGATTCTCGAACATGCTGTCTATGCCATATATCAGGCGACGACGACGCAGGTGTTACTCCTCTAGTGGCGGCCAACGATATGAACAAATATGATAAAGTCAATGGATCTGGTCGTCTTTTGCCGCTCCCAGGTGGCGGATGGATGCATGCAGGTTGTGCAGTATGGAGTAGTGAGGTATGGGAGAATCCTATTGGGGGCATACTCAGTGGCACCACGAAAGCAAAATCGCGCAGTACTAAATTGAGAGTAAGTTCAATGCGTATGCTTTCACAGATTACTTCATTTTCATTCTAACCCCTAAGATCATATCTCATGCTTGCCTGTCCACAGTGTTTCGGGTGTGGTCAAACAGGGGCAACACTTGGATGCCATCGCTCTGTTTGCAATGCAAATTTCCATTACCCTTGCGCCAAAGCGTGTGGTGTCGCCTTCACAACGTCACACAAGCTCTATTGTAAGGCTCATAGTCAGTTTGCAAAGGATGAACTAATTGAAGACTTTTCAGAACCAATGAAAATTCTTCGCATTGTAGACGACAAGATGAAAACTGACCCAGAACTGTGTTACCGGTCAGGAACATTAGTTATACATTCTCTTGGAAAGATTGAGAAAAACTGCGATGGCTTTCATTCCAAGCAATACATCACTCCACCTGGTTTTTCGTCCACAAGAATTTTCTGGTCCTTCGTGAAACCGAAAACCAGGACTGTCTATGTGATGAGGATTGTGCGGTCGCCAAAGAATACCGCGATGTATACGGCTACTGCAGCAGACGCACCGACTGTTAACATTCGCGGCGAAAGTGTTACCAAAGTGTATAATGACATTATGAAACGAGTTACGAAACTCAATAGGACGTACTTTTCGCATGGGGATCTGTTTTCAGTATTTCCAATGGCGCGATCGAAAAATAATAAGAATGGTTTCTGTCTGAATGGTCCGCAAGTAAGTACTTTGCATTCTTATTATGATCTTCTTTCTTCCTTTTAATTCAAAACCTCTTAACATGATTGTTCAATGATTGTTCACCGCCCTGTACAAACACACCTTCCACTACGTGTAGTTCTTTGGCTTTGGAGTTAATTTTATTCGAGAAGCGCTCGAAACTAGCTCCCGTGCAGTTGCATGCGCAGTACCCCTCACAAACAAATCAATCCCATACCAATTTTGCTTTCAAAATCCTTCAGAACAAGCGGTCATGGATCTCCAACGCGAGCGAGCCGTCATCAAAGCGGAAAAGGCTCTTGAGAACGTCACTGGCTGTGCAAGAACCGAGGGAGACATTGATAAGAGCAAGGGGAGTGGTAGAATCACACGTGCTCTTGTTCGTAGAGCTGACGAAGACCACGCTTCCTCCTCATCGAAAGCTCTATCAAAGGGTGCAGATACATCCAAGGTGGATAATAATACAAACTTTGAATCTATCCAGGCGAAATATCGTGAGATAAAATCTGTGCCGATGGAAGTACGTCTGGCAGCAAGACGATCACATATTCATGGCTGGGGACTGTTTGCAAAGCAGGATTACAAAAAGAATTCAATGATTGCTGAATATATGGGAGAGGGCATCAGCCAGCCAATAGCCGATAAACGTGAGAAGAAGTATGAGGTCTTGGGGATGGGTTCATGCTACATGTTTCGTCTTGACTTTCACGAGATTGTGGACGCAACTCAGATTGGGTGCATGTCTCGGTTCATGAATCATTGCTGCAGAGCCAACGCCTACGCGAACGTTATCAGCGTGAATACAGACAAGGGTCTAGAGAAGAAGATTGTTGTATTTGCAAACCAGGACATCAAAAATGGTGATGAGATAACGTACGATTACAAGTTTCCTGTGGAGGATGGCAGTCTTCGATGCACATGTGGGGCACCGAACTGTATTGGACGAATGAACTAGATGCTACAATCAATTTGGTTTGGTCCTTTATACGTGTTTGCACCTAGTGACAAGATGGCAAGGTTCGAATGCGATTAGTACCGGAGAAGCAGGAGGACACCACCCTACGTGCATTGCAGCATTGCACGTATCTGGTAATTGAATAATTTCATTTACGTGTGTACCAGTAGCAGCTATGTTTAAAATTTGACTACTGTAGAGTTCATTCACTGCTTTGAACATATACTTCAAATCATTGACATTTCACCTCGCTCTTCCTCCCTCATCTGCCTTCTCTTGTCGAACCTCTCACTTCTTTCTACGGTATCGGATGAACCAAGATTGCATTGAGCTGAAGCACAAGACACAAACAAAATATTGGAAGAATGTCCCGCGTCAAGGGCAACTTACTTTTGATACCTATTTATTTAGTCATGAACGTTTCCAACTTTAAATTAGCCTTCTTGTCTATGCGACTATTTCCCTTTCCCTTCTCAATCAATCCTTTCAGACCATTTACAATCACTTTCAATCCTGGGACCGCCAGAGTTTTTTGATATCATCTTGGTCATGATTTCAGATTATTCCCTTACCTTTTCTCAACTTCAAACTCTCTTCTTTTCCTCGTTTGAAATGCTTTCCTTCGCTCAAAACTGACCAACCCCTAGAAAAACAAAATATATACGGGGAGAGTCCGGTTTTGGAACAAATAGCTTTTTATCATTATATTTAGCTCCACAGCCGCATCTCACGAAAACTCCAGCCTCACCTTTAAAAAAAAACGGATACGATTTATGTACGAATTAACTAATTCTATATGATTCGTTAGCTATTTTACCTTGCTAAAATAACCCTGCTTTTAAAGTAAACTATCAATGGACACCCCAACCTGCCAGGAATCAAAAGATCTTCGGCCCCCCGGGCGAAACCCCTTGTCTTAGGGGCCCCCCTCACCGTCTTCATATCTCTGGAGTTGGGTGCGGTGGCTGAGTTCTACTCCTGCCCTAAGACGGGAAGGAGGGGAAAGGGGTCGTCTCTTGGTGTCAATAACGATGTTTAAAAAGGTGTGCCGTTGCATGCGGATAAATATTACACTCCCGTCTAAACAATACATATCCTGGCTATATTTTTCTGTGCGGCTATGAGACATATTGTATGTGCGGCTGTGGTGAGCCCCTTGCGATCGAGATCGAGAGGGAGGGTGACGTCATGGCAATCTGACGTGAAGAAATCGAAATAACTTGCAAAAAAAGCCTTCACCACATTATTGAACATTCAACATTGAACATTACATGCAATTATCATATTGAACATTCGTACAGCGAGCGCAGCACCACACAGCAGCACAAGATGTCAAAGTCAATGCTGACCTCATTCTTCATCTTCTCCAGCATTTTATGTATAGGCAACTTCCAACTGACAAATTGCTTCACAGTGCAGGTGACGTCATCACCTCCTCGTCATGATTCATCCAACTATCTTGAAATTCTCGCATCCAATACGCCGCTCCTTGACGTCCGAGCTCCCATTGAATTCGTCAAGGGATCCTTTCCCAATACTCACAACATACCTCTCTTAAATGATCAACACCGTGAGTTAATCGGAACGTGCTACAAAGAAAAGGGCCAAGATGCTGCGATTGCCTTGGGCCATACACTGGTCAATGACAACGACAATGACAATGGAACTGCTGGCACTGGTTTAAAGTCGGAACTTGTACAGTCTTGGAAGGACCACATAGAGCTATATCCAAATGGCTACTTATACTGCTTCAGAGGTGGATTAAGATCTCATATGGTACAGCAGTGGTTACAGGATGCGGGGGTTCATTATCCTCTCATTATCGGGGGCTACAAGGCAATGCGATCGAGTTTGTTGCTTGATCTACAAGTCAGTTTGCAATCGTTGCCAATTGTTTTGATTGGTGGTCGCACCTGTTCAGGAAAGACGATTGCCTTGACGCAGCTATCACGGTACATTGACCTGGAGGGTTTGGCCAATCATCGCGGAAGTGCCTTTGGTGCGATAGCTCGCGGCGATCAACCCGCTCAGATTGACTTTGAGAATTCCATCATTATCGAATTCAACAAACATCGGCAATCTTTATCTACCCTTCCAGTCTTCATGGAGGATGAGGGGCATCGAATAGGGGCCCGAACTTTGCCAATTCCAATGCATCGTCCCATGGCCAATGATTTTCCATTGGTCATATTGGAGACTCCATTACAGGAACGGGTCGATATTTGTATTCAGGAGTACGTCCAAAATCCGTTTTTAGCATTTCTTGTTGTTGGGGAACATGAATGCAATGACAATGATAACGACAATGGTATTAATAGCGAAGGAGATGCTCATGCCCGCATTCGCAACACGTTTTTGGGCGCTGTTGGGCGGATACAGAAGGGCCTACAGAAGCGCTTGGGGGGCACACGTAATCGGGGGAATGATATTCTTGGGGAATTTGAGAACGCCTTTGATTTATTTGAGAGTAGCAATGCCTCCAATGTTTCTGGGTTTCGCAAACCCATCCAATCGCTATTGGAGGACTATTATGATCCAATGTACGATTATCAAATGAGCGAACGACAAGGCGAGATACTGTTTCATGGGAACATGGAAGAATTAGTCAAATGGGCAGAGGATTATAGGACTACCAAATAATATACTATAAACTATCAGTAAACGTACACCACGTACAGTATACGTAGTCTATCATCGGGATTTTGATTTCACTACAGTATATGTTCTTGCATTAGTGTACGTGTAGGTCAAGTGTAATGCAGCCGGCCGAAATGAGTTTTAAACGATGGGAAGCTATTCCTTGGCGATATATATCAAATAATATCACTCCAACCTGCTGGTAGTACTGTACTACTTGTAGTAGTACTAGTAGGTTCGACCACCAACATTCAGCCTCACATTGACGATCATTCAAATGTCATATGTCACATGTCAGCCAGAGTGGATGCCAGTCTAAACAAGCTCTGCGTGTCAATGAATTGATCTCTGATCTGGCGAGAAAGAAAACTGAAGTCTTATGCCCTCCTAGCTACTAGTACTGTATGTGCTGTTTTTTCCTTTCCTTTCCATCCATCATCTTGTTCTCTTTTCATTTCCAGTAAAGTGCTACGAGACGACTTAAAACCCTCCTATTGGGACTGATTTCGCCATTTATATTTATAGGTATAGTTTAACGTTTAACCATGGTTTAAAAGCGGTTTACCGGAAGGTACTTTGTAGTGTACGACATGACTAGAGACGGGAATGGGAACACGGAACACGGAACGGACAAACTAATTCAGAAAAAATGAAACAAACATCAGCACTCAACGCAACAAGCAACACAACCGTATCATAGTGCACTGTACAGTAGCTCCGGTCTTCACTTGTACGGGGTAGCACAACACACATCACCAGTCCGTGTCGCTTTTAGATATTAATACATCCAGCAATCAAGCACTACAGTAAAGATACAGTACACGTACACACACCACACCAACGACTCATTGTATTTTTGAATAAGTTATGAAGAGTGGCGGTGCGGATGTTCATATTCATAATAATAGCAGAGAGAGTCCAAGTCAGAGTCAGAGTCAAGCTATCGGCGCCAACAACACCATCAACAACAACAACAACAACAATACCACCATCATGAACACGAATAACGAGGAAAGTGATGACAATGACAACGACGGATTCATGGGATGGAACCACGACCGCCGAATGGAAATCAAATCAAAATCGAATAAGAAACAAAAATCACGCTCACGCTCGAATCGTCAAAGGTCCCGTGGCAATGATAATGGCAGTGGCAGTGGCAGTGGTGGGAATGTTAATAGCAATAGCAATAGCAATAGCAATAATGATGATTTTGGTGGTCATAATGATGGTGGAAATCAGAGAGAGAAACGCCGCGGCAATTCGAATCGAAGTCAAGATAATGACAATGACAATGATCTGAGCAACAGTGACAGTGATAGTGACAGTGAATCGAGATCAAATCATGACAAGAATCACAAACACAACGGCGAGGATGACTTGAGCAGCTGCAGTTATAGCAGTTATATTTCCGAATCGGACAATTCGGACTCCATCGGATCGGATGAATCCACGGACACGGATCAGGAATGGAGCATCAGCATCCGACTCAACAGCGTCGTCGATCTCCCATCCTCCATTATTCCCAATGTTCCTCTCTGTCCCATTCTCAAATTCGGTTTACTCTCCATTCAGGATCCAGACCAGAGGCAGGAGATTGAATACATTTCGGCTGCGGTGAGGAGGGCCGAGTACGAGCAGACCAAGGATGAAAAATCCAAGGTCTTGCCGCAGACTTCCATTCGAGTCAGTCGCGGAATACTGCATGATTTCCAATCGCATCTTTCCTTGGTTCACTGCGCCAAGACTTTGGAGAACGAAAAACATCTCATAATGGATAAGAAGGAACAGCAGAAACAACAGCATGGACATGAACATGAGAAGGATAAGAATGCAAGGGAGCAAGAATCAGAGCATCATCAGTTGCAAATGAAGACGAATGCCAATGACAGTGCCAACGACAATGACAATGCCAATGGCAATATGCAGCCACCGTCCGCCATCGTCAAACAGTCATCTGGAAAAATTATTTCCAAAAAGGACAACGGTATGATGGAATGGCACGAGGAAATGAGGTGGGATGGAATTTCGAATCCTCTCCATATGGTGCTGGCGATCGAATTGTCTACCAGAGCCGTTCCTGTACCTGTACATGTACCTGTACCAGTA
>Ga0115005_10001772_pt1 | contig 17264 bp, 11 predicted proteins | sample ArcOceMetagenome_FD_87163 | JGI IMG/M metagenome (GOLD analysis project Ga0115005, IMG submission 87163) | Marine eukaryotic phytoplankton communities from Arctic Ocean - Arctic Ocean - Greenland ARC118M Metagenome | ecosystem: Environmental > Aquatic > Marine > Oceanic | place: Arctic Ocean... | reverse complement strand
CTACAATTACCGCAAATTTGTTTGTTTACGCGCAAGCTTTTGAATTTTTTTTTTTCAAATTTGCAGCCAGAAATGCAGGGTTCTTACGCGAAGTCACTGTTAATAGATAAAACACTCTTTCACAGTCAGCTACTGACTACGAGTAAGGGTGCAACCAACTTAAACCTAGCAAACTTTTGAATGCTCAGGAAGACAAGTCGCCTGCCAACAAAATGTATACCATTACTGAGATATATCTTTGTTTTTATAAAGTAAAGATTTTCAACGCGTCTTTCGTTCATCACGAAACAGTTCCCACTCTGCTTCTAGGAGACCAATGCTTCACGATACTGAAGATAGGCCTTGTATCATCACTTTCGTCACCAGACTCTCTAAAGTTTGCGTGGTTTTTAATCCTTACATAATGCCGGGTACTCCCTTCAATCTTTTCGCTTCTCTTCATACCCTCGTAGGGAACATCAAAGATCATGTTGTAATCGTCATAACTCGTTCCAGGGTCATTCCATCCGATTAGACTTTGATCCACATCATCTATATTGCATGCAAGCAGGGGGTAAGCATATGGCCCCTTTATCTGTGGGATGTAACCATCAATATCCTTGACACTGCTGAAATCGATGTGCTGATCTTTTCCAACAGGTTTGTACATCCCTTTAAATTGAGACATGATGTACATGACGATATTGGAACCAAAACTAAGAACGACAAATGAAATAACAAGCGCAAAACTGGTCCATCCATAAATCCGAGCAAGATCCCTCTGCTCTTCTGACATCCACTCGAAGTCTTCCGTTTCAATTATTCCGGGTACAGGTGGCCATTTAAACCCGACCTCTTGGCAGCAAGTAGACTCGTCACATACTCGAGCAGCGTCTGCGTCCTGTACAAATATTGACGTACCACTTGTGTTATTCAAGTACGAGCCTGGTGTTATAGAGTCAGATTGACCTTTGCAAACTCGATCAAAACGAAACAAGGCCCAATCGTAGGCAGAAACAACAACTCCGGCAACAATCGCAAATGAAAAAAAGTATCTTCGGCTAAAGTCGGCGAGCCCCGTGCCAATATAAGGAGCCGAACTCCAAATTCGCTGTACGCAAACAAGAAAAGGGTTGGTGAGTTTTAACAATGTGTATAGCTAGAACGATAATGAGATAGCAAAGTTTTGATAGCGTTCTCAAATGTGCGAGTGCTCCCAACATATAGAAGGTCCGCATAATTTGGAATTCTTACCATGATACAAAATTTATCTGTGAAATATCGAATAAAAATGGCAATGCATCCCATGAACAAAAAGTTTGGGTTTAAAGCACTGTAGTAGTAAGCAAGAAATACAATCTTTGACACATCCTGTGAGTTTGGTTTGAATGTTAGATTTTTGTCATTTCAAATGTCTTCATAATCTTCTGCGCCTCAGAAGATGGATTATGATTTATACAAATGCATTGCTGAACTTACAGTGTACTTCTCGGCAAGATTATACGGAGTTCCCCTGAAGCAAAGGCGCATCTGCTGCACAGTACGTGCCCTCGGTGCAAAAAAGTGTTTGCTAAGGTTGCCCATAATATCCAGAATACTGAGGATTGGCACTACGAACATCTCACTGACAAAGATTCCGTTAATGGCAGGAATTAAATCATCTTTTCCTCCTTGCAAAGTATTCATGAAGGGTGTCACGAATTTCACAGTGATGGCGGTGTTGACCCATCGAAATATGGTGATTTTAAGGTACATGGATTTTTGCCTGTCACCTTCAGATGCATGCTTCTCAATAAGCATGAGGAGTTTGACAACATTGGGAATCAACATATTCAATGTTGTTGTAAGGATACCAGCCCAGAAGGGGCCACCCCCCTGCCTAGTGTGATGTACTACGAATCCTCCCAGAACCACGAGTCCAATTGTAATGGAAAAGGTGATCATTTGCTGTATTATGCGTTCTGCAACATTAGTGTCGAGATCCAAATAGCGCATAGCCGAGGGTTCGGCTGGTTCTACGACATCAAGCACATGTTTTCCTCGGAAGAGACTGGGTTCACCCCTGCTCCCCCTCCTCTGCAATCGGACGTCAAGCTCTCCAGTGGTTAGGGTTTCGAGAGCAAGTCTCTGTCCCTCTTCAGTTTCGAAGGTGATGATGACATCGGTGACATCATATTCTTGCTGTTGCAATTCTTTAATTGTAACATCGTTCTCTTCCAATTTATCGTAGATCTCTTGAAGATGAAGGAGTATATTGAAAGGTTTGACGATTGGTCGAATCGCGCATTGGATGAACTTTGTAATACACCCAGACGGCTCATGCTGAAATTCAGCCATACTTGCTCGGACTTGTTCATTACTGTCGATATTTGTATGTGGCAACCACTTTTGCAATTCCTTCCTGAGATGCCTTCTTTTCATCAGCGCTCTCAAGAGGGGTGCATTGTTGAGTAGAATGGTAACAACAGTCACACCCTTGGAATCGAACTTGGCAAAGAATGCCTCCCATTCGTCTGGGTCGGTTGCATCCTTGGGCGGATTCTTCACCCTCACACTATAATCTGTCGCGGTCACCTTGTCCTCATCGTAAATAACTTGTTTCTTGGACTGGTACCAACTGAAAAGCACTGTGATCAATCCAAGCAACATAATAGCAGCATAATTAAACATACCCACGCGCAACGTGGCTCCATCGCAATCACTCTTCTTGACGAAGACAATATCACCCGCGATTTTGTACTCGATCTGATTCTTATCCAACTGACCCAAATCGCAATAACCGGGCTCGCATCCTACCCAGGAGCTTTCCGTACAAACTGCCGACCCTTTAATGGTAAATGCACGGTCTGCCTGATGATTTGCCACACCACCACTATAATCCTCACCCGAAAAATAAACGTAGTTCGGCAAACTGACAAGACCAGCCAGCAACAAACCAATCGACATAACCCTCATGGTATTAAAATAAAGCGCCACTCCAATTCCCCAATCGTTCAGCGATTCGCCTGGCGTACGAAAAAACGAATACAAAAGAGTAGGCTCCCTCCTTTCCCCGGGTTCGGCACGATTAATCTCCTCCGCGCTGTATTTATTCCCATCAATGTGAAAATGCCGAGCAAGGGTGATGTGTTCGAAGAACGCCCAGCCTTCTTTCAAATTAGGAGCGTGCGGGTCGTCTTTGCGCGGATTATACCATGTCATACCCATCAATACATTCTCTGTAAAAATACGCGCCCAAGTTTTATTGTTCATTGGATCATTGGCGGCAAAGTCTGCGAGATTCTCGGCTACTTTGTTAGATTCGATGGTGGAGACTGTTTGGAGAGTATAGCTCGATGCATTGTAGTTGTTCCATCCGAACCCTGCTTTGATTTTGTTGCTTCGATTAACGTAGGAATCGTAGTCGCCGAGTGCTTTGATTTCATCTCCGTCTCCGTCCGTGTCGAGGTCGACTTCGATTACTTCAATTGAACCAGATAATGGTTCTCCTTCTTCATTGCCAATCACAGTACTCCCGGCAAAGGCGGTGGTGCTGTAATTCGGGTTGCTTAAATTCATGCTACACGTATTTATCGTTGTGAAGTTATATTCGCAACAAGTGAAGAACCAAGCCCTGTGGATTTCGTCTGTGCTTTAGAATAGAATAAACAGTTTTGATACGATTGACTATTATTGATTATTGATTATTGATGATTTGTCCGCTCCCTCCGTTGTGTGTTGTTTGAGAATTTTCGGCTAAATCCGGGTTCCTCGACTTCAAAAATCACCAACTAGCTAGAGTGAGTGATATCAGTGCTAGTATTACATGTACTCGTAGATACACAAAGTTTTATCTTCGAGAAAGAATTACAATCCCGCTTCACTGATTATGAACCTTATTGAAAGATGATTGAGTTGCAAGATTAGATTGAGTGAACAAATGTTCTTGAAAGCTCAGGGTCCTTAACATCCAAAAGAATAGAACGATATCAATCTAGCCAATTGGTGAATTCTTCTTCGGTGATTTCTGCCATTTGTGTGACAGAACGAGTCTCGCTCAGTGGCAAAAGAGCATTGCATCCAGGTCGAGAGAAGCCCAGAATAAGGCAGTTCTCGGTCTGCGAATCAAATCCAGCAGCTTCACAATACGTCAAGTAGTAATTCCACACTCGCATAAAGCAGTCATCAAAACCGTAACCTCCTTCTCCATTCATTCAACGTATCTATTTGTAATGCTGATTTCATTTATTTTCCTGAAGGGTCAGTGATTGATGAGGGGCGATGACAAATTTCCTGAAACCTCCTGAAGCGAATACAGCAGCATTGCTGGCCATCAACTACGAACTACGAAAACAACAGTAGCGAAAGTTCAAGATGTCTTCTATAATAGTTTTCTTTGGATGTACGTTTCTTCTTGATTTTGTTCTAGTTCTATTTTGATGGACGGATGGGACCAATTATCTCAATGTATTACAAAAAACGAGAAGCTCTAAATGAAAATCAATGATACGTACCTCAACATCCAAGGATATGACTGAATATAGATAGGTCCTCCTCGTAATTTGAAGGATTCCTTTTTTGGCAGTAATGGTGATGATAGTAGCGCTTGATAGTAGGTTCTATTTCAAAGGTGCTGCGTGTGTCTGTTGTACTATCGTACATTTACTCGATTGTTTCGCCGTCCTTGAATGTATGTCTCCTTTGATATACTTTTTTAGACCATGCTAAAAGAAGCAATAATAAGTTTGCACAATTCTTTATGACTGGATTGTCACAATCACTAGATAGCACGAGAGTGGATTTATGGTACAAAGTTGACGATATAGTATGTTCAGATATGAAATAAGAACAAAAGGAGATTGCATGGTAAAATGTGATCAGAAATACCGTCAGTAGAGACTGAAAATCATGCTGATTCCGCCTTTGGGCCTTTAGCGCGTCAAATTAATATTACCGGGAATAACACCATGAGCCGACCAACCAACTGTTCTCATCGTCTGCATGGTGTTGATTGTGTCGAATGGTGCGAGGAGAGTTTTGGAGCAGCAGCCAGGTGCTATGCTAATGCGGAGGCTGCTGAACTTTTGATTCCGTTCATGGTGGCTGATGTACGTGGGCTGGTGGTTGGACTTCAAGTTGGACTTGTCTTGCTGGTTGATGGTGCTGAGTTGACGTCTCCTGGATGTTTGCTACTATACTGCGATGCGCCGGTAAAATTCAAATGACTATTACCAAGAACTTAGGGATAGAATAAACAGAACTGTTTTCATCGTCGCGTCGCCCGCTACAATTGACATGTTGACCTCAAAGGCGCGCCGGCACTTTTATTCGCCAAACTCCCATTCCAGCACTTTTAGTTAGTGGTCCACAACGAACGCAAACGATCTAACCAACTTCCGAGACAAAGGAATCAAACCCACCACAATCTTTTTCTGGAATTGAAATCAAATCAATTTCAATACCCTACTACACTTCACTTCTAGATTCAAACATAACTTGAAATCATGGCCACCGCCTTTGCTGCTGCAAGGCGTCTTTCAACACTGGCTCGCAATAGATCCAGCAACTTTTCATCTGTAGCTTCGACAATCACGAGCTTTGATGCCAAGCAAAATGACGCACCTAGTGCCAGACTCGGACTCGCAAGAACTGGAAGATCTTATTCCTCCATTTCAGTTTCAAATTCCAAATTCACCCTATCGAACAAAACTCTCAATGCCAAAAACAGTCACCATGCTGCCATCTACAAACGCAACATGTCCGCATTCCTCGACTCTTATGACGAGCACGTAACCGAACGCTCCCAAATGGCAAACGGAATGGGAGTAGCGCCCAAACCCCTCGATCCTATCCAATGCCAAACCCTAGTCGACGAAATCAAAGCCTTCTCCGGATCCGCTGATTCACCCGACGGACAGCGTCTTGTTGACATCCTCAGTAACAGAGTTCCACCCGGAGTAGACGAAGCTGCCTATGTCAAGGCCGGCTACCTCTCTGCCCTCGCCACCGGTGACGAAACTTCCGAATTGATCAGCAGGGAGCTGGCCATTACCCTCCTCGGTACCATGCAGGGAGGATACAACGTCGGAACACTCGTGACTCTTCTTGAAGACTCTGATGACAGCATTGCAAACTTGGCAGCTCAACAACTTAAACGCACTCTTCTAGTGTTTGATGCCTTTTACGATGTAGAGGAATTGCACAAGAAGGGAGTAGCTGCGGCTACGTCCGTCATGGAATCATGGGCTGATGCCGAATGGTTCACTTCCAAACCCAACATTCCTGAAAAAATCTCTGTCACTGTTTTCAAGGTCACCGGAGAGACCAATACCGATGACCTTAGTCCAGCGCAGGATGCGTGGTCGAGACCGGATATTCCCCTGCATGCTCTTGCCATGTTGAAGAATTCAAGGGATGGGATTGATCCTGAGGAGGAGGGAACTGTTGGGCCCTTGAAGCAGATTGAGGAGTTGCAGAAGAAGGGATTGCCGCTTGCCTATGTTGGAGATGTTGTGGGAACTGGGTCTTCTAGAAAGAGTGCGACTAATTCTGTATTGTGGTTCATGGGTGATGATATTCCCTATGTGCCCAATATTAAGGGTGGTGGAGTTTGTATTGGAGGAAAGATTGCACCTATTTTCTTTAATACCATGGAAGATTCTGGAGCTTTGCCAATTGAGATGGACGTCGATGATTTGAACATGGGTGATGCTATTGATATTTATCCTTTTGGGGGCAAGGTTTGCAAGCATGGTACGGATGAAGTGATTTCCGAATTTGGACTCAAGACTCCTGTTATTTTGGATGAGGTCAGGGCTGGAGGGCGCATCCCTCTTATTGTTGGACGTGGAGTTACCTCCAAGGCTCGTGTAGCTCTTGGGCGTGATGCTAGTGTTGCTGATACCTTTAAACTGCCTGATGAACCCGAGAATAAGCCAGAAGGATATACTCTTGCTCAGAAGATGGTTGGAAGAGCTTGTGGTGTGGATGGTGTTGCACCCTTTCAGTACTGCGAGCCTGGAATGACAACCGTTGGAAGTCAGGATACTACCGGACCAATGACCAGAGATGAATTGCGTTCTTTGGCTTGTTTGGGATTCAGTGCTGATTTAGTTATGCAGAGTTTCTGTCATACCGCTGCATACCCCAAGCCCGTTGATGTTGTAACTCATCATACTCTTCCCGATTTCATCCGTACTCGTGGTGGAGTATCTCTCCGTCCTGGTGATGGTATCATTCACTCTTGGTTGAATCGTATGTTGATCCCTGATACCGTTGGAACTGGAGGAGACTCTCACACTCGCTTCCCCATCGGTATTTCGTTCCCTGCTGGATCGGGACTTGTAGCTTTTGCTGGAGCCACTGGTATAATGCCTCTTGATATGCCCGAAAGTGTTTTGGTTCGTTTCAGTGGAACCATGCAGCCTGGAGTCACGCTTCGTGATCTCGTTCAGTCCATCCCCTACACTGCCATTCAGATGGGACTCCTCACCACTGAGAAGAAGGGAAAGAAGAATGTCTTCTCTGGGCGTATTCTTGAGATTGAGGGTCTTCCTGATCTCAAATGTGAGCAGGCCTTCGAACTCTCTGATGCAAGTGCTGAACGTTCTGCTGCTGGGTGTACGATCAAGCTCAATAAGGAGCCAATCATTGAGTACCTCAACTCTAATGTTGTCATGTTAAAGTGGATGATTGCTGAAGGATACGGTGATGCTCGTACTCTTGAGCGTCGTATTGCACGTATGGAGGATTGGCTTGCCGATCCTCAGTTGTTGGAGGCCGACCCCAATGCAGAATATGCTGCCACCATTGACATTAACTTGGATGATATCAAAGAGCCCATTCTTGCACTTCCGAATGATCCAGATGCTTCAGCGTTGCTCTCTGAAGTTCAGGGCGACAAGATTGATGAGGTATTCATTGGATCTTGTATGACAAATATTGGGCACTTCCGAGCCGCTGGAAAACTTCTTGAAAAGATCACTGAGCCAATCCCTACTCGTCTTTGGGTGGCACCTCCCACAAAGATGGACGAAGCACAGCTTACCGAGGAAGGATATTATTCTATCTTTGGATCTGCTGGAGCTCGTACTGAAATGCCGGGATGTTCTTTGTGCATGGGTAACCAAGCTCGCGTAGCACCAGGCTGCACTGTTGTTTCCACTTCCACTCGTAACTTCCCCAACAGACTTGGGCAGGGTGCCAATGTTTACCTCGCAAGTGCTGAGTTGGCAGCTGTAGCAGCCATTGTTGGTCGCCTTCCTTCTCCTGACGAGTACAGGGAATACATGAGCAAGGTTGATGGTTCCGCTGCCGACACTTATCGTTACTTGAATTTCGACGAGTTGCCCGAATTTGTAGAAAAGGCATCTAGTGTTGAAATCAGTGATGAGATGAAGGCTGCTGCCCACAAGCTTCAATCTGGAGAATAAAGAGCTTGACTCGATCCTACACTACACGTAGTCTCATTTGGAGTGATCTTTATATTTTGAAAAAGCTAAAACAGTTTCATTCATATTTCGTTCAATGCGCCGGTATTTAATATACTTACTACATAATAAGTATGAATGAAATTTCCGCTTTCTTCAGGAAAACAATCTTCTCCTCTGTTATTTTAATTATAAAATACATTCAATGAAAAGGGCGTAGAAAAGACGTTACAGTCAGTATCCATACATACTCCAACCAGTTTTAGCATCACCACAGCTACTGGTGGAAGACTCCAACACACACACATAATAAACAAAGTACAAGAGTGAATTCAGCACGTCTGCCTGTAACGCCGGTCAACGTGTTTGCTTCTCGAAGACTTCAATTGGTGCCCTTCTTCATTTGTATTGATGCCAAAACTGGTCATCTAGTAGCATAGCGGGCGGGGCATCCTTTTATGCGCACTTGGTCCTACCCACGTACAGTTTAGTTATTATATAAAATTGGTTGACATTATTGAGAATACAACTTCGTAGCTTGGTCGTAGTATGATATGCTTATTCAGATATTCGATATTCATATTCCATCTAAACAGAAATTGAAATTCTCACGTCTCAAGATTTTTAATGACCGCACGAATGAATAATTATGGTATAATTTATGGGCCAATATTTTGATAAAATTAATTGAAATTTCATGCTTTCAAATTCTTTGAGAATAATATGGTATAATTTACAAGAGGCCAATATTTGAAGAATACAGCCAATGCTCACAACCTCACCAAAATGCAATCATACGACACTTTGACTGAACTTCATGCCCAGCGCCTTCTGGCATTGATGAAGGTAACTGATGCTCATAGAAAAGATCTCGTCAAATATGAGAAAGCACGACTCATCATGTCTGAGGAGACCAACAGCAACGACCGAAAAAGGAGTTTCATGCAAGAATTGTCGCCGAGAAGTTCTAGTACTATGAGCACTACTAGCAGCAGTGCAAATCAGGAGCTTTCTTCGGCCGAGGAGTCGTCCATATGTGGTAGAAATTCATTTCGTAGTCCTAATATTGCGGGAGAAGAAACAACCAGGATGCCTTATCCAACTAAAAAAGGGAGGAGGTATCATTTTTTTATATCCAAGGCAGCAGAACAAGAAGAAACAGGGTTGCCTTGCCAGAAGAAGGAAAATTTCCCCAGACAAGAAGACATCAAAACGAAGAAGAGATGCCACCAATCATAGGTGACATCAGCAGGTTAATTTCCTCGCCACTGAGGAAAAAGAAGAAGAAAGGAGAGCAGCGTTTCCAACAAGAAAGTAGCACCCGTCATCTGTGTCAATTGAAACTCCTTCCTTCAGTAGCAACCCGTCATCTGTACCAAGTGAAACTCCTTCCTTCAGTAGCAACCCGTCATCTGTGCCAAGTGAAACTCCTTCTTTGAGTAGCATTTGCTTCTCTTACTGCCTCTAGTAGTACACAATTCATTCTTTGAATGGTGGGGAGGGAAAGGACTGTAAAATTCTATATAAAACTTCATCTTCTATAGTATTCTTATTATTATTCTATAGTATTCTTGGATTGTTGGTGAGAATTCTTCACATTTTTCATCAGTACAGACAGAACGAAAAGATAGTACCCAGTAATCTAGACGACGACGAGGACAACGCACAGCCACGGAGCACGATTACTACGTCTAGAGTAGTATTCATCATTAAAAACTATGAATAATGTTTGGCTTCGACGCAAAACTACTAGACTACACAACTCGTTCGACAACTTCAAGCTGCGGAGGGACTTTTTTTCACGACCTATTCCGTCCGGTGCGGATTAAAAAGTAAGGGCTGGCCTTCGGCCCGGATTAACCCGGCCTTCGGCCGGAATTATAATTATTCCGATTTTCGAACAGCCAAGAGGGAGGAGGGGGCTGAGAGCCCCAAAGATCCACAAAAGTTACTACCCTTTATTCCACATAAAAAAAGTTCGTGCTCATTGCGCATGTTGCTCACATCGAAACAATGATGAAAATACCACCGGCGGCACTGGCTGCTATTGCCTTTTTCCACTTTTCGTGCATTGAAACCTTCGCCATTAGAAACAATGGTTATGTTATTCCACATTCGTCAGAGTTGACACCGGAAGAAACAGAGCTCTTGCTAGAGCTTGAAGATCCATCGGCACTCTACAAACCTCTCGAGGATTTGGCCAAAAGGACACAACAGGAGCTTGACCAACTCCATAGAATAGAACACGAGTCTATCCCGGCTTTCATACAGGGCAGAAATGAGGTTAATGATAAGATTGGAGCCCTGAATGCAAAAACTCTAGAATTTCTTAGCATTGTCGAAGACCTCAACGAGATGGAGATCTCAGAATTCACTGATAGGTTAGAAGAATCCATTGAGAGCGAACTCAATCGCCGTGCGAAATTACCAGCTTCCGACGGCGATGACATGGGTACAGAAGAGACGTGGCCGAAGAGACTTGCAATGAAGGTGATCAAGGAGCAAATTGATATCAATGCCATGATTGAAAAGCCGGGAATCGCACTACGGGATCATGTCTACGATATCCTTTCAGATAAATGGGTCGCGGTTCAAGATGATTACCTGAATAAATGCAAAACAGCATTGGAAAGTAAGAAAAATATGCTCATGAAAGGGTTGGAGAAATCTACACAGACAGAGAAGGTCAATGCTTGTGTGGACGCGAGTAAAGCTGCGAATAAGGTCCTGGCCTCTTTAGTTGCTCTCCAGAATGACGAAAAGGAAAGCGGTGTCCTCACTGGAGCATCTATTGTTTATGGGGACAATTGGACGAGTGATACATATCAACCAAGTCTCAAAACCTCCGATGACGCATCTGCATTGAAATTAGGCGATGCCCGTGTAAGGCAATATATTCCTGAAGATTGGGAACGTATCCTACCTTCCGGTTGGAAAGACTGGGATGCTTCAATCCTGCAAAGTTTGTTCTTTTCCAAATCTCCTCAGGACATTTTACCAGCCTACCTGTGGCATTCTCTTCCTGTCCCTCTGGTTGCATTGGTGGAAAATTCATTTCAAAAGGCTCACCCCGCGCCCACTGAAACTCTTTTCGATGCTAATATGCATTTGGGGTCATGCTGGAAGATGAGTGGTAGAAGCGGGAAGGTTACCTTGAGACTTGATGAACCTGCAGTCATTGAGAGTATTACTATTGATCATTACCCGTGGCTTCCATCTGCTCATAATCCGAAGGAGTACGCGAGTCATATTTCCTCTGCTCCCAGGTTCATGCTTTTACAGGGATATCAATCATGCAATGGTGAGGAGAAGTGCAATTCACAGCTTGGATTCGATGATAATGAGCCTGTCAATTATAGTTCTTTCGAATACAAGATTGATTCACTGTTTTCTGATGAAAGTGAGTTCTCTGATGTCCAGTCCCCAACTAGTAGCTCCCAGACCTTTCCGTTGTCGCTTGTAGCTATTGCGGAGGACGAGGATGACGAAGATGGTTTCTCACAAGAGGGCGGTTGCAGTGCAGTGAAGCCTACTTGCGATGGAGCACCTGGTGATACACATGTGGCAGTTCAAGCTATAACACTCTTTATTGATCAGAATTGGGGAAATCCTGACTATACTTGCATCTACCGCATACGAGTCAATGAAAGGGAATAGAAATTTGATTTTTATCTGTCGAATTTGAAAGTTGATACTTATAAGTTTACAATCCCACATATAAGCCAGCGCCAAATCAAAACAAGTGTTTGTATTTGTTTTATTTATTGTAATATGAATACGTAGATCACATCTTGATCTAGTCAATGAGAGATCCAAATGGATTAGAAGTCGAAAAAGTACTTTTCGCGCGACGAAGAGCATCCAAAGCAATTCGTGCTCTTTCCTTCTCCTTTGCCAATTCCACATATCTCCTGTCTAATCCCATATTGCGAATGTGGCGACTTTGTTGTTCTCTTTGGGCCGTTTCTTGTTTCTTTTTCCATTGCATATGATGACGGCTCTCAGTCGCACGTTGGGCCAAAGATAGACGGCGCCTCCTTTTACAATCCTCGACGTATTCCTCTACATCGCCTCGGGCAACCGTATCCAATTCTCTTCGCTTTTGATCTTCTTCATATTCAATTGCACGTTGTTGATCCGTGATTAAGCGTCGAATTTGGACTTCTTTGCCTCTATAGATAAGAGATGCTCTATCTCTGTCCGCACACTTTTGTTTGTATTCTTCGACATCTTTTTGGCCTGGTGTTATGCAAAGACGAAGGTTAGAACAAAGATTCTCTATGTTATCAAATGAAAGACGAGCAGCACAAACATACAAGCTGAACGAGTTAGTTCGACTTCGTGCTTCTTTTGCAGTTCTTCACATCTCCACTCTTCCTCAAGATCGCGATGTCTCTTTCCTTCACGATTGCGAAATTCAAGCGAGTTCCGACGTTCCTTGGCAACCTTTCCAAGATAGTCTTTGACATCATCCTGTGCAGCCCAATTCAACACATATGATTCGTGCTCTTTCTCTTTCGCGATGTTCCTCAGCTCGTCCATTACTGCTCTGTGATGCATGCACTCCTTGCCTCTGAAAGCAAGACTCTCTCTCCTAGCCTTTTCACAGCGCTTCGTATATTTCTCAGCATCATCTTGCCCAGCCCATTGAAGTTCGTAGCTTTTATGATCTGCGAGCTTCGCTGCGACATTTCTCTCTTCCTCCTCGAGGCGTTGCCTGCTTCCTTCTGCGTTGCGGAAAGCGAAACTCTCCCTCCTTTGTTGTTCGCATCGCTTCAAGTATTCTTTCTCATCTTCTTCTCCGTCCCATTTCATTTGATAGGAATTGTGTTCGGCAACCTTTTGGTCAATCGCTTGCTCTGCCTCGACCATGCGCTGTACTCTGCCCTCAGCGTTGCGGAAAGCGAAACTGTCTCTTCTTTCCCTTTGGCATTTTTTCAAGTACTCCTCGGCATCCTTTTCTCCTGCCCACTTCCGTTCATAACTTTTGTGCTCGGCGATCTTTTTACAATCATTCTTTTCTTCCTCCTCATTGCGTTGTTTTCTTCCTTCTGCATTACGGAAAGCGAAACTCTCTCTCCTAGCCAATTTACATTGCTTCAAGTATTCTTTCGCGTCTTCTTCTCCTGCCCACTTAAGCTCAAAACCTGCATGCTCTACCTGTTTCTCTTGAGCTCGTTTCTCAGCCATCTCTTCACGCTGCCTTGATCCTTCAGTATTACGGAAGGCGAAACTTTCTCTTCTCTCCTTTTCACATTGTTTCTTGCATTCTTTCGCGTCATCTTCTCCTGCCCATTTGTGCTCGAGACGCTCGTGCTCTTCTTCAATGCGATCCATTTCAATCTTGGCTGATGCATCCCTCCTTTCTTTCCAGATGTTGGATTTCAAGTGAGTAGAAAGACGCCTTCTACGATCTTCATTTTCCTTTAACTTTTGCTTATGCTGGACGAAGACATCAGATTTAAATTTGATTTCTCTGTCAAGCTCGTTGAGGCGGTTTTGAAATCGATCACGCTCGCTATCTGCCTTATTCTGCGCATACTGGGATGACAGTTGGTTACGCAGACCCAGCATCTCCCGCTTGGTCCTATCAACTTCGGCGTGGAACCTGGCTGCCTCCTCCTTTTCGGCGATCCATTGTTCCCGAAGACTAGCAACTTCTTCCGCTACGTTTCGATGGTGATCAATCTTTGCGATTCTGCTTGCATTCAAAGTTTGGTTAACACTTTCCGTGGCTTGCCTGATTGCATGTTGAGCTTTACTTGCCTGAGCTTTACGTTTGATGGATGATACATTTGAGCGAAATTTGGATTCGGTGATGTGTTTTTTCGCTGGGGACTTCGTCGCTTTGTGGATTGGACGCTTCTTCGCCTTTGCTGTATTGATTGGCGCCGATGTATTGTATTCTTCAGCCATGGCAGGGGCTGGATCTCTATTTTCATCGATGGATGAAAGCTTGCTCGCTTCAAAATTCATTTGTTCTTTCAATTCTGGCTCACTCGCTTCTTTCTTAACATCAGACCCGCTCGACTTTTTCGTGTTCTTCTTGCCGGTGAATTGAATAGAACCAAAGGGCAATACGCGAGAAGGCGAAGAATTGCATACGTTCGTGATGTTTCTGAGTCCTTTCTTCGTCACCGTTGGTGATGGGGAGTAGCACAGACTGCTTTCATCGTTGACAAGATCACCAAAAACTTTGATTGCTCTAGCCGAACGCACACTTTGGTCATCGCTGCTGCTGCGTGACCCAAGGGAATTATCTCTTTCCATGGAACTCGTCGGGTGAACTGGATCCTCGCTTATCACCTGGTACGAACAATAGGTACAGTGGTGAGAGGCATGTTCACATCGTTCCAATCATATGAACATCATCATTCCGATTATTAAAGAATTTAATAAAGAACAAACAATCAGAGCACTTTGAACTTACAATGGGCATATTGATATTCTTTGCGTTAGCTTTCCTGGATCAATTTCACAAGGTGTCAATGTTTCAAATATATTTCCTCTTTGGATTGATAACAAACGAAGTTAGGTCTTTGATTCGATGAGAAATAAGGGATGCAACAGGTTCTTTCTTTTTGGACGAAAAGAGATTGAGTTGAAGATGTTGTCTTCTTCCTTGTGAGGCGGGATTTCGGCACAGCTATTTTTCTCGTAATTACAACGGCTAGTTTGTGCCAAGACTCAAATCCGCCAGCACTCGGGATCAACAAACCTTCTCTTTCCTTTTCCTTTTGTTTCGTTTTCCACACGGCGCGGCGACACTTGAACACCCGCCCGCCCGACCCTTTCTCTCACAAAAACAAATCAAACCATGACCCCAAGACCACCGCCGGCAGCAGGACTCCAAAGAGCTCCTCTCGATGTTTACAAGAAAATAACTGTTATTAGAGAGAAAACAGATAGCGTTACTTTTGAAGATTCACAGGGGCAATTGCAACATATCAAGGACTTGGGAGAAGAAGCTTTATCGGCGGTAAGCACTTTTCTATGATATCGGTCTCGCGGTATTTGTTAATGTTTCATGAAACTAATCTCACTTTTTCAAACCTTTCTCATAGACGCCATCACTTCAACCAAAAGTCAAATTAGATATTCCAGTGCCTACGATCACAAATGTGCCAAACTATGAAAGGGATGTACCTGCAACGTATGAAGTACCAAGGTCCTACGTGAGGTACCAGAGACCGCCCCTGAAGGAAGAGACATCCGTCGATTACAATGTTGATATTGAAGACGAAACGTGGCTTGCAAACAACCTACAGTTCGGGACTGCTATCAACGCTAAGAAAGAAAATCATTCGAGTGACCTCGCCATTATTTCAGAGGGTTCTGCGACTGGTGGAGAATCCTCAGACGATGGTGGGTCTTTTAACTTGAAAAAGAAACCGACACTGCCTCTGCAAATGTTTGAGCACGTGATTGATCTACTTGAGAAAGCAACGGCTTTGGAAACTATCATAACGCTCTCCCAGGCAGAAAGATTGATCATGGCAAAAATCCCAGAGATTTTGCAGATATTTGGGACATCTCACAATGGTCCGAATCACAACGAGCAGAAGCGTCAGAAGAAAGATGTGACTGTTCGTGTTGTCATCAGTGAGGTTTATAATCATTGGGTGAATAAGAGATCGAAATTGAGGAAACCTTTACTTCGCAAGTATTGGCCGGTCACCGCCAGCAATGATACCAACCCCCACCAGGTTTTTCGACCGCGTGAAAAGGAAAAGTACAAGTTGAGGAAAAAACGCCAAAATGATCTCGATGCGTACAAGAAAATGAAGCAGCTTAGGATCGATTTCACCAAAATTCGCGCATTACTACAACTTATTCAACGAAGAGAAACATTGAGCAAGTGTATGCTCGATATGCAATGTGATTGGTTCGAGCAGCGACTGTACGAAATGATTGACACTAGTGCACTTCCTAGAGAAAGTGACAGGCTATCGCACAACGAAGTCGAAGAAGTTTTGGACGTGCCGAAATACTTTGATACCCAAAATATTGATCGTGGCAAAAAGAAGAAGCGAAAGCGGGCATCTAATTCCAAAAGTGGTGGAATTTCACCGATACCTGTGGAGGGAAACATTACCCCGGTCAACGACATTGGCCAACCAGTCGCGAAGAGTAGCACTCAAAATCTACGCAAACATGTCGCTGCTAATCAAACAAATCCGCCAACTTTCTTAAATCCATTAAGATCACGTGAAACGTATGCGACATCGTGGGAAAATGCGGTGCCATTCATTTCGAGCTATTCAAATGCAAAACCTATACCAACATCCCGATTCCGACATAGACCGAGGATTGGAAGAGGCGGAAGAGTCATCATCGATCGCATCCCTCAGCCTTGTGATCCTAATGCTCCTCCTGTCGATGTATACACTACTGGAGAAGGAGCACGAATTGAAGGTGGAGAGAGTAGGCGTGCTACTCGTATGCTAGATTTGTTGCCAGAGCCGCTTGACACTGATGTTATCCGTTGCCGTATTGAGGAAATATCAGCTGCTGCATTGGTTGACGATGATGAAAGTGCTGTCAAATTCAGAGCGCCAACTTTGCCATCTGCTCCTAACAGTGCAACACTGGCTAGTGATGTTAACAATACGGAAGAGGTTTTGGTGAAGTTGAGCGACTGGATGGAGACGGATGAACAAATTTTTGGGACAGAGGTCGGTCCACCTCTTGGTCCAGTTTAATAAGAAGCTCTCGTGTCATTGTGGTGTTAAGGTAGTGTGACGATATTGTTATAGAAACGCAAAGCGATTTCATCAGGGTATGATATAGTCAGTTGTCATCAGAGCCAACTTCACCTGAAGTTGAGGGGTTGTGGATGAGATCCTGAAATGGGTTGAAAAGGATGCTGCTAATTCT
>Ga0115005_10001771_pt1 | contig 17268 bp, 16 predicted proteins | sample ArcOceMetagenome_FD_87163 | JGI IMG/M metagenome (GOLD analysis project Ga0115005, IMG submission 87163) | Marine eukaryotic phytoplankton communities from Arctic Ocean - Arctic Ocean - Greenland ARC118M Metagenome | ecosystem: Environmental > Aquatic > Marine > Oceanic | place: Arctic Ocean... | reverse complement strand
AATCTAAATCTAAATCTAAATATACATTTAATTAGCCTTTAAATAGGCGTTAAACTTTTGGCAAGCATCATTGTTTGTTAATTTTATTTAAATAGTTAGCTCACGATTTAACGCCACTTAAACATCAGCTATTAAGACAAACTCCCATTAAACGTGGTGTAAAAAAGAGTCTGAAATGTGAGGTTTCGTTAACTCACTTTTTTTGGAATAACATAGAATTTCTGTGATTAATATTAGTCACAAAATAAAACATCAGTTTGATTGAATAAATTCAAATCATTAATAATAAGCTTACGTGCCTTTTCCATACTTATCGCTTCAAAACGTATTTTTCCGCCTTGAGCTAATTGACCTAACTTGGCGGTATCAAGCGATATCACCGAGCCAATTTTAGGATAACCACCAATAGTTTGTCGGTCATTCATCAATACAATTGGCTGGCCGTCTTTAGGAAGTTGCACCGCACCACTACAAATACCCTCTGATAGAATCCCATCAATATCACAAATGATTTTTGGCCCTTCTAAACGATATCCCATCCGGTCATAACTTTTACCCACTTTATATTCGCTTGAATAAAATAATTTTTGCTGAAAGGAAGAGAAATGCTGGTGTTGATAACTAGGTATAATACGTAAGCGTAATTCGTTACAGTATTTAGGCTGATCCTGCTCTGATAGTTTGACTAATCTAGCATGGGTTGTAGTTTCACATGGGAGTATATCGTTTACCGATAATTTTGTACCTTTTAAGCCACCAATACCTTCACGACAAACGGTTGAACTACTCCCAAAACTCGGTGTTATATCAAAACCACCATCAACAGCAAAATAACTTCGAACACCTTCGTTAGTGTGGCCTAGCTCTATTAAATCACCGGCTTGCACTTTATAGCTGCGCCATAACTCTTTTATTTGGCCGTTAATAGTTAAAGGCATTTTAGCGCCTGTTACGGCAATAACAGTATCAACTTGAGCAATTACAGCAAAACCGCCCACACTCACTTCAATAGCACTCACATTAAGGTTATTGCTGCATAACCTGTTTGCCCAGTGAAATGCTTGCTTATCGATTGGGCCACCATTGGTTAACCCCATATGAAAAGCGCCAAAACGACCTTCATCTTGAATGAGACTTAACACCCCAGATCGTTTAACAATAAAACCTAAACGTATATTTGATTTACCTAAGGACGAATTAATATTGCTAATCATACGTTGTACCTAAAACACCACCTAGTGACGAAAATTCATCTCTGGAAATAGCTTTAAATTTAACGCGATCACCAACTTGTACTGGCATATTTGGATTATTATTAGCGTTAAACATCTCTACAGGACAAAGACCAATAATATTCCAGCCGCCGGGAGAAGTACTTGGGTAAATAGCTGTTTGTCTATCAGCTATAGCAACGGCGCCCTTAGGTACTTTCATTCGAGGAGTGTTTAACCTTGGCATCGCAATACGCTCATCGACTTCACCTAAATAAGCAAAACCAGGGGCAAAACCGATAGCGTATACGCGATATTCTTGTTGCTGATGAATAGAAATTATTTTTTCAATTGGCAAATTTGTATGTTTCGCGATGACCGTTAAATCTGGACCTGATTCAAGAGCATAATAAACAGGCAACTCGATTAATTGGCCTTGATTATCAATATTTATTGCTATATTTTTTAATAACATACGTAGTTTATTAGCTACCAGATGATGGTCAGTTTCAAGTAAATTAAAAACGACTAATATCGAAGTGTAAGAAGGTATTACATCAATAAGCCAATTGCTCATTTCCTGCTTAATCAGCAACTGTGCCCGATGAACTTTAGCGGTGACTTCTTCACTAATTTTTTCGGAAAAATAAATAATTAAACTATTCTCACCGGCAATTTCTATATTAATCTCGGGTGACATTAGCTAATAAGTTCCCTAATCGCTTCTATTGCTCGCACGCCTTCAATATTGTCACCGTGAACACATAAACTGTCCACTTTAAGATATAAGCGTTCACCGCTAATAGTCATTACACTACTTTGCTCTTTTAAAAGTTTTACTTGCGCAAGCATTTTTGCTCTATTGTGCACCGCGCCTATTTTGCTGCGTGACAATAATGTGCCATCATCGTTATAACATCTATCGGCAAAAGCTTCAGTCAGTATTTCTATGTTAAAATTTTGAGCTTGAGCTCGATGCTCTTCAATAGAGGAGGTGGCCTGTATCATTAATTTTAATGGTTTGTGATACTGTTCAAGTGCGGTCAATATCGCTTCACGCACTTCAACGTTTGCCATCATATCGTTATACAGAGCACCATGAGGTTTTACATAGCTAAGCTCAACATCTAAAGATTGTGCGACACCGTCAATTGCCGCTACTTGATATAAAACCAAAGCAATAATTTCTTCTTTAGAGCATTGTATTGATCGACGGCCAAAACCAACCAAATCAGGATAACCAGGATGCGCACCAACACTGACATTATGTTGCTTAGCCAATTGTAATGTTTTTTGCATAACCAATGGATCGCCTGCATGAAAACCACAAGCAATGTTAGCTTGATCAATATGTGGCATTACTTCAGCGTCTAAGCCCATATTCCAATGCCCAAAGCTTTCTCCTAGGTCGCAATTTAACTTCATTTCATTTCCTTAAAAAAGCATTACCGTATAATAAATATTTTAATCATATGTTGACTAAAAAATAAAATATCACTCGTTAGCATTCCAATTCATAGGTATGTCTTAGAAATCATCTTACTAAATTTTAGGGTCCTAAAGCTAATTGTATCTAAGTAAGCTATGTTTACATTAATTTTTCATCAAATTAAGACGTTAACATCAACATTTTAAGGATCGCACTCAGTTCTAAATATCAAATACCCACCAAGTTATTGGAATGTCACCTTTTCAAATCAGCAAGGTCAAACAACTCATGACGGACACTGATTTATTTCTTTTAAGGATAAATTAATAATTTAATAATTTAATTCTACATTCTCATAGGATGTTTATATTTATTTATTCATGAATAGATAAAGCTTGAAGTTTAAACTGTCTAGATTAAATTTCAAATAAAATTGGAATCCATACCTGTACTAATAACTTACGGTAAAGTTATATATTACGGCATATTGCTCGCCAAATAATCCAGAAGAGTCTTTATATTCAATAAAAAGAATTTTTATTCATTTATTTGATTTTTTAATGAACCACTAAAAAATAATTCCTAGGTTTACCTGTATTCTCAATTTAAGTGGTGCTACTCGAACATAGTCAGTTTTTATTGACTTGTGTCAAATATATCTTCTGGTACAATCAGTCGATAGTTGATTATTAGATGTAACGTGGAACATTATGGTTATTAAAGCACATAGCCCAGCAGGGTTTGCAGAACAATATATTGTTGAGTCAATATGGAATGGTGGTTTTCCTCCCGGTTCTATATTACCGGCTGAACGAGAGTTATCTGAACTTATTGGCGTTACACGTACAACGTTAAGAGAAGTTTTACAGCGATTAGCGCGTGATGGATGGTTGACCATTCGTCACGGTAAGCCAACAAAAGTGAATAACTTTTGGGAAACGTCAAGTTTAAATATTCTGGAAACGTTAGCGCAGCTTGATCAAGAAGGAATACCTGATTTAGTTGATAACTTAATGTCTGCTCGTACTAATATTAGTGCGATTTATGTGCGTGCAGCAATTAAAAATAATCCAGATAAAGCCATTGAATTGATCAAAGCATATGAAGACATTGAAGATAATGGTGAAGCCTTTGCTGAATTTGATTATCGATTAAATAAGGAGTTGGTCGTTGCTTCAGGCAATTCAATTTATTTATTAATTCTTAATGGTTTTAAAGGGCTTTATTCTCGTCTTGGAACGTTATACTTTTCTCATCCGAAAGGACGAGAAATATCACGTGATTATTATAAAAAATTAATCGAATTAGCCAGTGAAAATAAATTTGATGAATCTGTTTTTGCTGTGCGTAAATATGGCCTCGAATCAGGTAAACTTTGGTTAGAACTTAAAGACGATGTTTTAAAAGAGCTCGTAGAATAATATCATTATTAATTAACGCTTATTTCTCTCTATGGAAGGCAAGGTTTAACTTGCCTTTTTTGTATCTAAATCACTATCTCTTTCAGGACATTGAGCTATAACTTCTTGTTCGCCATTTTCATCATCTTGTACTAGTCTTACATCAAACTGCCATAGCGAATATAAATGTTTTATTACTTCATCTTTTGAATCTGCCAGAGGTACATTTTGATGAGGGGTATATTTTAACGTTAATGACCTATCACCATCAATTTCAGCATTAATGACTTGAATGTTGACTTCAATATTACTCAAATTGTATTGTTCAGATAACGCAGATCTTACTTTTTTATAGCCACTTTCATTATGAATGGCAGCCACCTCAATGAAACTCTCTTGGTCATCATCGTGTAAATAGAATAATTTAAAGTCTCTCATTAATTTAGGGGATAAATACTGACTAATAAAGCTTTCATCTTTAAAGTTTTCCATAGCAAAATGTAAAGTATCTAACCAATTGCTACCGGCTATTTCAGGGAACCATAATTTATCTTCTTCAGTTGGGTATTCGCATATTCTCCTAATATCTATAAACATATTGAAACCCAAGGCATATGGGTTGATACCTGAATAGTGTGGACTATTGTAGTCTGGTTGAGCAACAACATTAGTATGGTTATGCAAAAACTCCATCATGAAATTATCAGTGACTAAACCTTCGTCATAAAGGTGGTTTAAAATAGTATAATGCCAGAAACATGCCCAGCCTTCATTCATCACTTGGGTTTGTTTTTGAGGATAAAAATATTGTGAAACCTTACGGACAATTCGGACAATTTCTCGTTGCCACGGTTTTAATAAGGGAGCATTTTTTTCAATGAAATATAATATGTTTTCTTGTGGTTCATTGGGGAATGTTGGTTTTTTATGTTCAATACCATCATTGTTTTTAGGTAATGTTCGCCACAACGTATTTACCTGTGACTGTAAGTATTCTTCACGGTCTTTTTGACGTTTTAGCTCTTCTTCTAATGATATTTTTTGTGGCCGCTTATAACGATCAACCCCATGGTTCATTAATGCATGGCAAGCATCTAAACATGATTCAACTTCATCAATACCAAATTTTTGTTCACATTCACGGATGTAGTTTTTAGCAAATAATAGATAATCAATAATTGAACTAGCATCTGTCCAAGATTTGAATAAATAATTCCCCTTAAAAAATGAGTTATGGCCATAACAAGCATGTGCCATAACGAGTGCTTGCATCGTCATGGAGTTTTCTTCCATTAAATATGCAATACAGGGGTCAGAATTAATCACTATTTCATAAGCTAAGCCCATTTGACCGCGTTTATAATTTTGCTCTGTTTGTATAAATTTTTTACCAAATGTCCAATGATTATATCCAATAGGCATACCCACACTCGCGTACGCATCCATCATTTGTTCTGCGGTAATAACTTCAATTTGATTAGTGTAAGTATCCAAACGGTAATGTTTAGCGACTCTTTCAATTTCAGTTTGATATTGCTTAAGTAGATCAAAATCCCAGTCACATTGATCACTTAAAGGTTCACGTTTTTTCATCATTAACATCCTTTTCTATTGATAACTTAGGCTGCTTTTTTACTGTTTTTTTTGAAAAGTTCTCTGAACACAGGATATATATCTTCAACGGTTTCGATATGTTGCATTGCGAAATGTTCTGTAGATAATGCAACTTCTTGATATTGTTGCCAAAGTGTTTGGTGAGGTCGTTGCGTTATTTCAATGTAACTAAAGTAACGTGCCTTAGGTAGAATACTTTCCGTTAATAGTTTTTTACAACGTGGGGAATCATCAGCCCAATTATCACCGTCAGAGGCTTGCGCGGCATAAATATTCCATTCACTTTCTTTATAACGTTCATCCATGATTTTAACCATCAAATCTAATGCACTTGAAGCAATGGTTCCGCCAGTTTCTTGTGAATAAAAAAACTCTTGTTCATCAACCTCTTTTGCTTGGGTATGATGGCGAATATAAACAACATCAATCGTTTTATAGGTTCGTGTTAAAAATAAATATAATAAGATATAGAATCGTTTAGCAATATCTTTAGTCGCTTGATCCATTGAACCGGATACATCCATTAGGCAGAACATTACAGCCTTTGAAGTAGGGACAGCTTGCTTAGCGAAGTTTCTAAAACGTAAGTCAAATGTATCTATAAAGGGTACTTTTGATATTTTATTCTCTAATATTACTATTTGATCTTTAATACAGTTAATTTTTTGAACATGTTCATGTTTATCATCAACTAATACAGCTAATTCACTCTCAAGGACTTTTAGTTTTTTACGCTTGCTCGATGTCATGGCAATACGTCTTGCAATAGATCCCTGTAAAGACTTTACAATATCTATATTTGAGGCGACCCCTTCAGCGCAATAGCCTGAGCGCACTGTCTTATAGTCAATTAACTTATCTAACTGATTTTTTTCTAAATTTGGTAATTCAAGATCTTCAAAGAGTAAGTTAAGATATTCATCTTTAGAAATTGAGAAAACAAAATCATCATCTCCTTCTCCAGAGTCACTTGCATCGCCTTGTCCGCTTCCTTGACCTTGCTGTTGTGGAGGACGTTTTATTTGGTCACCAGTTACAAATCGATCATTACCTGGGTGAACTCTATCTTTAACGCCACCCCTATCTTGATGAAAAATGGGCTCAGATAAATCCTTTTTAGTGATTGTAATATTTTCACCACGATCAACATCAGTTACACCACGTTTATTAATAGCTTGTTCAACCGATTTTTTGATTTGGCTTTTGTAACGTCTGATAAAGCGTTGACGGTTAACCGTGCTTTTGTTTTTGCTGTTTAAACGCCTATCAATAAAATTCGCCATGCATTCCTCCTTACTTTATTGGCTTTTTTGTAAAACAATAAAGTACAACCTAAGAAGATTTTCTTACGCGTAAATACCATTCGGATAATAATCTAACTTGTTTTTTTGTATAACCTTTAGCCATCATACGATCAATGAAGTCGTCGTGTTTTTGCTGATCGTCATTCGATGTTTTCGTGTTAAAAGAAATAACGGGTAATAGGTCTTCAGTATTAGAGAACATTTTCTTCTCAATAACTGTGCGTAGTTTTTCGTAGCTGGTCCAATTCGGATTTTTACCATTATTATTCGCTTTAGCGCGAAGCACGAAATTGACAATTTCATTACGAAAATCTTTAGGGTTACTTATTCCTGCAGGTTTTTCAATTTTTTCTAACTCATTATTTAATGCTTCACGATCGAAAAGTTGGCCTGTTTCAGCATCGCGATATTCTTGATCTTGTATCCAAAAATCAGCATAAGTTACATACCGATCAAAAATGTTTTGACCATATTCAGAATAAGACTCGAGATAAGCCGTTTGAATTTCTTTCCCAATAAACTCTATATATTGAGAAGACAAATAACCTTTTATAAATTCTAGATAACGATCAGCTGTGTCTTTAGGTAATTGTTCCCGCTCAATTTGTTGTTCCAACACATAAAATAGGTGTACAGGGTTTGCCGCTACCTCTAAATGATCAAAGTTAAATACTCGCGATAATATTTTGAAAGCAAAGCGTGTTGAAAGGCCTGACATTCCTTCATCCATTCCCGCATAATCACGGTATTCTTGATAGGATTTTGCTTTCGGGTCGGTGTCTTTTAGACTTTCTCCGTCGTAAACACGCATTTTTGAGTATATGCTTGAGTTTTCTGGGTCTTTTAAACGAGAGAGTACAGAAAATTGCGCTAAGGTTTCTAGCGTGTCTGGGGCACAATGTGCATTTTTTAATTCACTGTTTTGTAATAGTTTTTTGTAGATTTTTACTTCCTCTGAAACACGCATACAGTAAGGCACTTTAACAATATAAACACGGTCTAAGAATGCTTCGTTATTTTTATTATTTCTAAAGGTTTGCCATTCTGATTCATTAGAGTGGGCAAGCAAAATTCCATTAAAGGGCAGGGCAGACAGGCCTTCTGTGGAATTATAATTTCCTTCTTGCGTGGCTGTTAATAAAGGATGTAAAACTTTAATGGGGGCTTTAAACATTTCTACAAATTCCATCATACCTTGATTAGCTCGACATAACGCCCCCGAATAACTATAGGCATCAGGATCATTTTGTGAGAAATGTTCTAACTGTCGAATATCAACCTTACCGACAAGGGCTGAAATATCTTGATTGTTATCGTCACCAGGTTCTGTTTTTGCAATAGCTATTTGATCTAGAATTGAAGGGTACAATTTAACCACTTCAAATTTAGCAATATCGCCTTTGAATTCATGCAGTCGTTTAGCAACCCAAGGTGACATTATTGTATTTAAGTAGCGTTCTGGAATTTTATATTCTTTCTTTAATATTTTTCCATCCTCATTGGCATCGAATAAGCAAAAAGGGTGGTCGTTTACGGGGCTTCTTTCCCCATTAGCACTGAGAACATAAATAGGTTCTTGTTGCATTAAGGCTTTTAATTTTTCAGCGAGTGAGGATTTTCCGCCACCGACGGGTCCTAATAAATAGAGAATTTGTTTTTGTTCTTCTAGACCTTGAGAGGCGTGTTTGAGATAAGCTACAATTTGTTCAACAGCTTCTTCCATACCATAAAATTCTTTAAAAGCAGGATAACGAGCAATAACACGATTAGAAAATATACGACTTAAGGTTGGTTCAGCAGAGGTATCTATCATCTCTGGATCACCTATAGCGAGTAATAATCGCTCTGAGGCGGTGGCGTAAGCGAGTTTGTCTTTTTGACAAATACTAAGAAAATCTTGAATACTAAAGCTCTCTTCTTGAGCTTCATCGTAACGTGATTGAAAATGCTTAAAAATACTCATAACTGCCTCCATGAAGGAAAAAATTTGCAGATGAGTAAAACTAATCGTAAAAGATGTCGATATGGTTTAACTCATTCAAATAAGACCGGGAACTATCGATACCTACTTCAAATACACAGATATCTTCAATTGAAATGGGTATGTATACGTTTAAGTTTAGACGGTATTTTTTAATATATGAGAGTAATTAAGAAATTTTTTGTAATGGAACGATGAAAAAAAAGCTTTTAGTATTGATAACTATACAAAAATTTATTGCTAAATTTTACATATAAAAAAACCAGAGTGTAGACTCTGGTTTTTTTCAAACAAGTTAAAAATTATTTATTAACGCGTTTTATACTAAGCGAAATTTGCAGAAGCAAAATCCCAGTTAGCTAATGCCCAGAAACCTGCCATGTAGCTTGGGCGAAGGTTACGGTAATCAATGTAGTAAGCATGTTCCCACAAGTCTACAGTGAGTAACGGTGTAACACTGTCATCTGTTAATGGTGTAGCAGCATTTGATGTATTAACAATCGCAAGACTACCATCAGCGTTTTTAACTAACCAAGTCCAGCTTGAACCAAAGTTGTTGATTGCACTGTCAGTGAATTTAGTTTTAAATTCAGCGAAAGAGCCGAAGCTTGCATTAATTGCGTCAGCTAAAGCACCTGTTGGTTCGCCGCCACCAGAAGGGCTTAAGCTGTTCCAATAGAATGTATGATTCCAAATTTGTGCTGCATTATTGAAAACGCCTGCAGATGAAGTTTTTACGATGTCTTCTAAAGACTTCCCTTCAAATTCAGTACCTTCAATTAATCCATTAAGTTTTACAACATAAGTGTTGTGATGCTTACCGTAGTGAAACTCAAGCGTTTCAGCTGAAATGTGTGGTACAAGTGCATCTTGTGCATAGGGTAATGCTGGTAATTCAATAGCCATTATTTTCTCCAGAAATGGGTTGTAAAATTTTATTTTTGCGCAAAAATAAAGAAATTGTTTGCTCTTATTTAAAACTCAGTTAAAACCTAGTAAACTAGTCAAGTATTATTCAAGCTTGCATAGTGTACTCACTTATATAGGTTTTGCCACTGTAAATATCAAGCTTGTTATTACTTATATGACTAAATAATGCTTTTTAGTTTTTATTGCCTTGATTATTTTAGTACTGACTCCATTAATTAAAGCAATAAACATTAAATTTTATATTAAAGGTCGACACTGTTTCGGTCGCATTTAGAGGTATTCCATGGACACTATTGAACGTATTAAAGAACAGATTTCAGAAAACAGCATCTTACTATTTATGAAAGGCTCACCTAAATTACCGAACTGTGGTTTTTCGTCTCAAGCTTCACAAGCATTAATGCAATGTGGCGAAAAGTTTGCTTACGTTGATATTCTACAAAATCCAGATATTCGCGCTGAATTACCAAAATATGCTGACTGGCCAACATTCCCACAATTGTGGGTTGATGGTGAATTAGTCGGTGGCTGTGACATTATTATGGAAATGTTTCAACAAGGTGAATTGCAAGCCTTAATTAAAGAATCTGCAGAAAAAAACAATCCTGAAGAAAAAGCTTAATCGCACATAAAAAACTGATGAATTTAACTTTTTTATCAAAAACGATGAAAATAAGTTGAAAATGACCTTATAGTCTCAATAATAGGTGTATATCAGTTTTTTGGTTTAAATCAATTTAATAATAATATTGGAGAATGAAATGAGTGTATTAGTTGGTCGTTCAGCACCAGATTTTACTGCAGCAGCTGTTTTAGGTACGGGCGAAATCGTTGATACTTTTACGTTATCAGAAGCAATTAAAGGGAAAAAAGCCGTAGTATTCTTCTACCCATTAGATTTTACTTTTGTATGTCCATCAGAGCTTTTAGCTTTTGATCACCGTATGGAAGAATTTCAAAACCGTGGCGTTGAAGTTATCGGTGTTTCTATTGATTCACAATTTTCACATAACGCATGGCGTAACACTCCAGTAAATGAAGGTGGCATTGGTCCAGTTCAATACACTTTAGTTGCTGATACCAAACATGAAATTTGTAAAGCATACGACGTTGAACATCCTGAAGCTGGTGTTGCATTTCGTGGTTCTTTCTTAATTGATGAAGAAGGCAATGTACGTCATCAAGTAATTAACGATTTACCGTTAGGTCGCGATGTTGATGAAATGATCCGTATGGTTGATGCATTACAATTTCATCAAGATCACGGTGAAGTTTGTCCAGCTGGCTGGAACAAAGGTGATAAAGGTATGACAGCTTCTCCAGAAGGTGTTGCATCATACTTAGCTGATAACGCAGATAAACTTTAAGTTATTGAGCTATACCTTAATGGGATAAAACTCATTATTGAAAAACATAAAAAACCGCTTAAATGCGGTTTTTTTATGTTCAGGATGAACGGTATGTCATGATCACATGGATGTGAATGAATGACGATGTTCAGGATGGTCTTTCTCAGACATCCTGTCTTTCAAGGCATTAGTGCATCCATGCACGTCAACGGTCAGCTTTTTAGTTCCAGACAAAAGCTAAGTACCTGAATCCATGCAGGCAATGTCATGATCACATGGATGTGAATGAATGACGATGTTCAAAATTTAACAATATACTTATTCTAATAATAAGGTAATAAAAATCAAAAGGGTCAACGTTAAATGAATTGAAAGAAAGACAAAACTGAAAACCAATCTACACTTAATTTATTATATTATTAATTTTTGGAATCGTTTTGTTTGTATCTAAGGCTATTTATGAGAACTTACCTTTTACCTACTTTATCATTAGTGGTTATTTACTCACGTTTGAAATGACATGGCCAATACTATCTTCAGCAGGTTTATTCTACAGCGCGGCTTGTGTTACGTTAGTGTCGCGCTCAGCAAACAGAAGGCTTGATAAGCAAAAAAAACTGGGTATTAAAAATAAAACACCTGAATTGCTTTATGAATACTTACCTTATATTTATAGTGCAGTAGGCGTTTTTACAATAATGGTTACAAAAAATCCATTATTTCAATTTTTTGCATTTTCTTTACTTGTTTTAGCGGTTAGAAATTTATTATGTCGCCATAAAAATCGAACGAGTGGCGTTAAGCTATTTTAATCATTATCAGAAATGTTGGCGTTCGGTTGGTTCTCATCATCTATAGCTAAAGGCCACCCACCCATTTTTTGCCATTTGTTCACAATAAAACAAAAAAGCTCAGCCGTTTTTTCAGTATCGTATAGTGCTGAATGCGCTTCGTTATTATTGAACTCTAAGCCCGCAGCCAAACATGCTTTAGCAAGTACGGTTTGTCCGAGTGCTAAGCCAGATAATGTTGTGGTGTCAAAACTAACAAAAGGATGAAATGGAGAACGTTTTATTGAACAACGTTCGGTAGCTGCATTAACAAAACCTAAATCGAACGAGGCATTATGAGCGACCATAACAGCACGTTGGCATCCAGCTTTTTTCATCTTTTTACGTATTAATTTAAAGGTATCGGTTAATGCTGTGTATTCATCTACAGCGCCACGTAAGGGGTTGGTTGGATCTATACCTGTAAACGCTAATGCGGCTTTTTCTAAGTTAGCCCCTTCAAAAGGGTTAACATTAAAATGAATGGTTTCATCAAGCGAGAATTGTCCGGTGTTTTCATCAAGTGATAAAGTTGTGGCAGCTATTTCTAGTAATGCATCTGTTTGCGCATTAAACCCCGCGGTTTCAACATCGACAACAACAGGGAAATAACCTCTAAAGCGTTGGGCAAAAGCACTTTTAGCATTTTTATCATCAGAGTTATTATTTTTATCTTGAGGGCTTTTACTCATAGTTACATCTTTTTTAAGTTAATATTCAGTTTCAATAAACAAATTATCGCAGAAATAAATTGGAAACACTATGCGAACACAGTGATGCGGCTTTAAAATTATGAAAAAATTACGGATAACTGCTAAAGTTATAAAATACATTGTCGATAACGGATACGTGGCAGGATAAAAAGATAAATATTTTATGAAATTAATTATCATCTCAATATTATTATGCGTATTTGTAAGTCAAGCCAATGCTGGTATTCGGCAGTATGGTGCTGATTTAGAACATGCTAATTGGCAGTTAACCAATAATTCTCGATTACAGTGTACGTTATCGCATCAAATACCTAATTATGGCGAAGCAAAATTCTATAGTACGGCAAGCCGTAAAATGAATATGGAATTTGAGCTCGACATGATGCGTTTACCTGATAACTATTCTTTAGCGGAAGTTCGTTCTGTTGCCCCTAATTGGCGACCTGGAAAAAGTGGACGGACTATTGCTGATATGAAACTTCATAAACAGTTCACTCCAACGCTGCCTAAAAAAGTTGCCTGGAATATGCTCAATGAATTAGAGCAGGGGATGAACCCAACTTTTTACTATAACGATTGGTATAGTGATAATGAGCTGATTTCAGTCGGTATTTCTACAGCCAAGTTCAACCGTGCTTATCAAGAATTTATTGGTTGTGTTGGTAACTTACTTGACTATAACTTTGACGATATCTCGTATACTGTTTTGAATTATCAATTTGGCGGTGATAGCTTAACTAAATCATCTAAAAAGCGTTTAACGATGATTGCAGAATATCTTACATTAGATACAAATTTAGAATTAGTCCTTATTGACGGTTATACCGATAGTTATGGTGGTCGAAATGATAATTTGAAAGTGTCTAACCGCCGTGCAAAAACGATTCGTGAGCATTTCGTTAAAAACGGTATTGACCCGAGTAGAATTGAAGCAAATGGTTATGGTGAAAAACGTCATATCGCTTCTAATAATACTATTATTGGCCGAGCTCAGAATAGGCGTGTAGTTATTCGAATGGAACAACCGTAAAGACGAATTTACTGTAAAAACAAATTTTTATCAATAATCAGTTGAATAGGCTGGTAGGTTATCTTAATCTACCAGCCTATTTTTTTATTGGATCTTTCATAATGAGACCATTGTTTAAATCTTTATTTGCTTTGTTGGTTTTATCAAGCTTTACCAGTTTGGCAAAAACTAATGATGCATATACTTATGCTAATTACGACCAAGTAAAAACAACCCATATTTATTTAGACCTAGCCGTTAATTTTAATGAAAAATCACTTTCTGGTTTTGCTGAATTATCGTTAGACTGGTTAAGCAAAACATCACAACCTATAATTCTTGATACTCGTGACTTAATTATCCATCGTATTATGACACAAACCACATCAGGTCAGTGGCGTGGTGTAAGTTTTGACATTGCTGAACGTGATAGTGTTTTAGGTTCTAAGTTGACCATTAATAATACCTTTAAAGCACAGAAAATTCGTATTTATTATCAATCTACTGAAAAAGCGTCAGGTTTACAGTGGTTATCTCCAGAGCAAACTGCTGGAAAAAAACATCCATTTCTCTTTAGTCAAAATCAAGCGATTCATGCACGTTCTTGGATCCCCGTTCAAGACACGCCAAGCGTACGTGTAACTTATACAGCACGTATTACTACGCCTGATAATTTATTAGCCGTTATGAGTGCAAACAATGAACCAGATACTGCTCGTGATGGTGATTATTTCTTTAGTATGCCTCAAGCTATACCTGCGTACTTGATTGCGATTAGCACAGGTGATTTGCAATTTAAGTCAATGAGCAAGCAAACGGGTATTTATGCTGAAGCGAGTATTTTAGATGCCGCAGTTGCTGAATTTGATGATACTCAAGCGATGATTGATGAGTCTGAAAAATTATTTGGACCTTATCGTTGGGGTCGTTATGATTTACTTATTTTACCGCCTAGCTTCCCTTTTGGCGGTATGGAAAACCCTCGTTTGTCTTTTATTACGCCAACCGTTATTGCGGGTGATAAGAGCTTAGTTAACTTAATTGCTCATGAACTTGCTCACTCTTGGTCTGGTAACTTAGTTACGAATGAAAGCTGGCGCGACCTATGGTTAAACGAAGGTTTTACCAGTTACGTTGAAAACCGGATTATGGAAGCTGTCTTTGGTGAAGACAGAGCGATTATGGAACAAGCGCTTGGTGCACAAGATTTGAATTATGAAATTGCAGAATTACCGCCTGGTGATACTCAGCTTTACATAGACTTGAAAGGACGAGATCCTGATGATGCATTCTCTGGCGTACCTTATGTTAAAGGTCAATTATTTTTAATGTTCTTAGAAGCTAAGTTTGGTCGTGATAGATTTGACTCATTTATTCTAGATTATTTTAATGGCCATGCTTTTGAAAGTTTAGGAACAGCTAATTTTGTTATTTATTTGAAAAAGCACCTTACCCATAAATACCCAAATATTGTTAGTGATAAAGAAATTAATGAATGGATATACGAGCAAGGTTTACCAAGTTATGCACCTAAACCAACCTCTAGTGCATTTACCACAATCGATGGCTTAATTAATCGTTTGAACCTTGATGAAATAACATTATCAAAATTGCCGACTGAAGCGTGGACACTTCATCAATGGTTACACTTTATAAATAACTTGCCAGTAACATTATCTACTGAGCGAATGAGCGCACTTGATGAAGCCTTTAACTTAACGGCGAGTACCAATGCTGAAATTGCTCATGCATGGTATTTACTCGCCTTAAGAACCGGTTACGATGCAGTTTACCCTGCTATGTCAAAATATTTAATTTCAATTGGTCGTCGTAAGTTAATTGTACCGCTTTATAAAGCGCTCGCTGAAACACCAGCAGGAAAAGCTTGGGCACTTGATGTTTATGCAAAAGCACGTCCTGGTTATCATGGTTTAGCTCAAGGCACCATTGATAGTGTTTTAAAAGGTAAATAATACATCTAGTGCTACTTGCTTTTTAAAGTCAAAACGCCACGCTAAATAACTTTAGCGTGGCGTTTTTCATTTCAATTTATTATATGATTTTTAGTTATTTACTCGTAATTTTTTCAACAATCACATCGACTTGTCTCAGGTTGTTTTGATGCGAAATCACCACACGAATATTCTGCATTTCTTGATTAAAGGTTAACGTTAAGCGACCACGTTTCCTTTCTTGTGCTAGTGGCAGACCATATTCTTTTTGGTAAAATGCAATGATGTCTTCTTCTGTACTTTTTGAAAAGTAGTTAACAACTGCAGGCATTTTATCTTTGAACTCGGCAAAAATACGCGCATCACTCATCGTTGGGATTGATAATGTTACGCTCTCTTCTGCAACGGCTAAGTTGGCGTTTACCAAAGTAAAAGCGAACAAAATTGCACTTAATGAATAAGCCGACTTTTTGTATGTATTTGAAACGTACTGGTTAATCATAGGTTTGGATCCTTTCACTGATTGCTCTCAATTTAGTTTGTTGAAACGTAACTATCAAGGTAATTTTTAACAATCTGAAACTTATGTGTATTTAGTCACTGTTTAAATAATACATAACAACAGGTTTATTAATCATCTATTTGTATGAAAATAGCTAACTATATGATTAATAATTAATTAACCTGAACGGTCAACAAAATCATCACGATAGTGATCAACCCATAGTGCCGTTGCTCCACAAATAGCGACAGGCATAACGACTAGATTAACGATAGGGATCATTGAGAATAATGCTGTAGTGATCCCAAAACCGTAACTTAACCCTTGCTTTTGCTTTAGGGCGTAACGCATTTCATCGAAGTTGATTTTATGATTATCAAAAGGATAATCTTTATATTGCACGGCCATCATCCAAGCTAAAAATAAAAACCAAAGTACTTGCCCTATCACAGGTAATATCCAATAGAGAATAAAAAAACCAAGAGCACGCGGGAAATAATAACGTAATTTACACCACTCTCTAGAAAGTACGCGTGGTACGTCTTTTATCACATCCATTGTTGAAGCGGGAGGAATCGTTTTACCACAAAGTAACAGTTCCATCTTTTCTGCTAACAAACCATTAAAAGGAGCCGCAATCCAGTTTGCAACCGCACTAAAGATAAATGAAAACATGACTAAAAAAAAGAGTAAAGCAATTGGCCATAAAAAGGTACTTAACCAAGAAAGCCAATCAGGAACCCAGCTATCTAACATAGACATATAAGTATCTAACTCTAAAAATAATCGATAAAAGGCAACACTAAATAAAATTAAATTCACTAATAATGGTATGAAAACAAAACGTCGTATGCCTTTTTTTCTTATGAGTTCAAATCCTTTAATAAAGTAACCGGCGCCACTGTTCGCTATCGGTTGATTAATAATTGTATTCATTGGTTGATTTTTATCCTTACACGCTGTTTTAACTCTGATTATAAAATATATTCATAAATTGAACAGATGTTTCATGTTACAAAATATAGATAATTCTGATAAAATTTT
>Ga0115005_10001767_pt1 | contig 17292 bp, 12 predicted proteins | sample ArcOceMetagenome_FD_87163 | JGI IMG/M metagenome (GOLD analysis project Ga0115005, IMG submission 87163) | Marine eukaryotic phytoplankton communities from Arctic Ocean - Arctic Ocean - Greenland ARC118M Metagenome | ecosystem: Environmental > Aquatic > Marine > Oceanic | place: Arctic Ocean... | reverse complement strand
GTTATAATATCATCATCATTAAAACTAATTTCTAATTCAATAAATAGATTTTTTTGAGTTGCTTCGCAATGATGAATAAACTTATCTTATCCACCACGAAGTCCGATATATTCTTGTAATTTCTAATGATACGTTGCATTCAAAAATTCAAAAAATGAAATAAAATTACTTTTACAAGAACCGTTTGCACCAATCAAAACATTGATAGGTTTTAATGGTAAATGTATTTCCCGAATTGATTTAAAATTTTGGATTTTAACAAAATCAATTACTATAGTTTGAATTTTTTTAAAGTCGTTTGATTTCTGCGATTACAAATATAATATTAAGACAACCTATCTTAAAATAGTTCGGATTTTATTAAAACCCAAAAACGCATTTTCAAATCTAAAAATAATAAGTTTACCTCAAATCACGAACAGAAACCTCTTTTTTGCGTTAGTCTTAAAATTCATTTTATGTCTAAAAATTTACGCTACCTTATTTTGCTTTTGATTGCTGGAGTTACTGCCGTATTTGCCTATTTTCAATTGAAAAGCAATTCGTGGACAAGCACTTTTGAAAATACTGCAACTTCCTCTTCTTGCCGCACTACAGATTTAAATAATGATGGAATTTTGGATATCGTTCTGGGTGCTGGAACGATGGAAAATAAAGCATCAGAAAATGGTGTAATTGCCTTAAATGGAAAAAATGGAAAAGTACTCTGGAAAGTACCCTGTAGAAATCAAATCGTTGGTTCTGCCATTTTCAATGATATCAATGGCGATGGTATCAAAGATGTTTTTATCGGTGGACGTTCTGCTCAGTTACTTTGCATTGATGGTGCTTCTGGTACGGTCATTTGGGAATATTTGAAAGATTTTGAAGGTATGGATTTGAGAGATACAACGATGTTGAATTTTTATAATTCGCAATTTATTCCAGATCAAGATAAAGACGGAATTCAAGATATTCTGATTTCCTTTGGCGGTTATGTTCCTGCGGCACCCACTGATTTCAATCGACCGCACGGCAGTTTATTTGTATTTAGTGGCAAGACAGGTAAACAGTTGGTTCAGTTTCCAATGCCGGATTATAAAGAAACTTATTTTTCGCCGGCTATTTATGATTTTAAAAAAGATGGAAACCCATTCATTTTATTTGGTTCTGGCGGTGAGACAATCACTGGTGCGTTTTATGCGATTCGCCTAACCGATTTGATGAATCGTAGTATAGATTCCGCAAAGGTTTTGGCAAGCGGACGAGGTCAAGGTTTCATTGCAACGCCTGTTATTTTGGATATTACAAAAGATGATATTGCAGATATTATTATCACTTCTTTTAGCGGTCGAACGATGGCGATTGACGGGAATACTTTTGATTTAATTTGGACACACCGACCCAAAAGTTACCGAGTCGCAACGAATTCAACACCTGCTCCCGTTGAGGTAAATAATGATGGCATCATGGACTTTTTCTGCTCTTATGGCGAAGGCGTTTGGAATGAATTCAAAGCGACAAAACAAGTGGTTATTGATGGAAAAACAGGAAAGGAACTTTTACAGTTTAACAATCGTAGTAACTTTTTGTATTCTTCACCGCTTGTTGGCGATTTCACGCAAGATGGAAAAGAAGATGTTTTGTTAAGTGTAAATGTTACAACGGGACATAGAGCCGTCAGAGATTCTGCGGGACAAATTGAAACGCAAGAGAAGTATGTAACGGAATTATTAGTTTTTGACTTACAACAAAACAGTGTTTTTCGTTTAGGGGATAGAGATATTGGTACGAACCTTTGTTCAACGCCTTTGATTTCGGACGTAAATAAAAACGGAAAAGTAGAAGTTTTGACTTGTATTAATTCTGACGGAGATAATATTTTTTCTGCCGAAAATCTAATTATCGAATGCAGAGAGTTACCGCTTAATTTGAAAGTAATTCGTTGGGGAGCTTACATGGGTTCTAGTTATGATCATGTCTATTAGAGATTAGGCCGCTTCGCTACTAGATTTCAGATGTTAGACACTTCTGAAAGGACCAAAATTTGAGCTTAAAGGTGACTATTTGTTCAAAATCAATAAAAAAGTGTTCGTTTTTACAACTCGTTCTAATAGAAGAAAAACTAAAATCATTGATTTTACAAGGCCAACAAGTCTATTAAACCATAACGAGTTGAAACGATTAGGATTCAAATAGATTATTAAAGCGCTATATTTCTTATTGTTTCGACGTGATTTCAATCCCAACTTTAATTAAGTCGAATGTTTTGAATAAAAAAAACGCCTTATTCAACTTAATGAATAAGGCGTTTTTAAATTAAAATAATAAGGCTGCAAAGGCAGGACCGTTTGCCCTACTTTAAATCTCCTTTTACTAATCCAACATGAATCTCACAAACATCTCCAGTTCTACCAAACATTTCCGAACTCGTCGCCTTATCTAAAGCTAAAGTATCAAAACTGCTCACTTCGCCATTTTGACGAATAACTTTCAGACTATTTGTTGCGGCAATTTCATAAATAATTGGTACTTGGCAATATGTGAAACAAAGTGAGTTTACTTTTAAGGCAATCTGTTTTGCTTCACCGTGAATATTAGTATAATTATAAGTTTGTGCTTCGGTTAAAAACTCGTCTGTTTTCAATAAACAAGGATTGAAAAATAATTGTCCGTGATTTACAAAAACACCGAATTCTCCGAACCTTGATAAAATATCCTCTTTCACTTGACCAGTCATACCTGGTTGCTGTGCACCTCTTCCTGCTGGCGTATGAGAATATGGATCTGTGGGAAAAGCACCGTATAATTCTGGTGATTTATGAACACCAATTCCTGCATTGATTTCATAATAGTGTTCTAATAATCGACCCACAACATCTGGACTTTCCTTCTCATTTATTGCCTGTAAGCAACATTCTTGAACAGCTAATAATAATTTAGAAACCATGTGCCAATACGTCGAGCCCAAACCTTCATAACCAAAGAATGTTCCTGAACGGCCTGTAAATGCTTTGTGATTGAAGACTTCTTCAAATATTTGTAAAACCAAATCGCTATCCGTTTCTACGGTTGCAGCGTATTCAGAAGTTGCTAATTCTTCCAAAATAGCTTTCACATCATCGGCATTTCTAAAGTTACTATTGAAATGATATTGACCTTTAACATCTTTTTCAATCAAATCTACATTACCATTACTGACGAGTTTTTGTAGTAATTCACTATTTGCAACAGAAGCTGATGGAATTCTATTTTTTGCCAAAAATCCTAATAAGTTTTTATTCGGATAAAGCATATAAGTGTATTGATCGGCTCTGAAAAGTTGACTGTTTTTCAAAGCATCTAAGACGTTCAATATCTCTTTTGAAGACAAATAACCGGCACTTAATAAAGCAACTTGTCCTTCCAACATTTCGCTTAAATAATCAATCGAAACTTCGGTATCACTTTCAACTGTCATTAAGTTATAAGCGTGATATAAATTATCTGTTCGTTTATTGGCATCAATCGAATGCTCTAAATATTCCAAACTGATTTTAACAAAATGCTTTAAATCTGCTTTGCTAATCGCCACTTTTTTGCCAGAAAAAGACTGTTCATAAATAGCCGTACGGAAATTACTTCCTGCTTGTCCTAAACCATCCAAAACGATTTTTCTTTCTACGTTATTAATTGAACCTAATAATAGCGATTTGTTATTTTCAAAAGTCTGAACAACTTGCTTGAAAAAGATTGCCATTTCTTCTGAAATCTCAATTTCTTGAACTGCGGTATCTTCAAAAAGCGGTTGGAAGAAACTCAAAAAGCGTCTCAAATAGTAAAGTGTTACCATCGACACACCGTTTCCAACTAAGGCATTATTCGCATCATTCCATTCTGGGCGTTGCGTATTCATCCAAATTCCACCTTCTGGAATAAAGTTGGAAATTTTTGATAAAATAGTTGCTAAGATTTTCTCTACGAAATTGACTTTATAAACTACTCCGTTGCTTGATTGTAGCAAAGCACCGTCTGCACCAACTTCACTTCTTCTTGCTCTAATTACATGATCTAAAGCTTCGTCAAAATCAACCGTTTTTTTCGGATTCTTAAGAATATCTGCGTAAGATTTTATCTTATAAGGTACATTCGCATAAACGAATATATTTTTATCGAAACTTTGCTCTAAACTTCCTGGAGCATGTTTTTCGATAAATTCCAAAAATTTTAATAGATAAATAATCTGATGATCACCCCAATAACCGATGTAAGATTGTGGATCGTCTGCTTCGATTGCTTCCCAATCAAAACCATCTTTTACAACTCTATAAGGATTGTAACCATCGAAAGTAGAAGCATTCAAAAACTTATGAATCATACTTTCAATAAACTCTGGATAAGCATGCACCAAAGCTTCCCAGTTTTGAAAAATATCTCGCCAGTTTCCTTGATAATCTAAAATTTTTGAACCGTCTTCGTTTCTTGTATTAATCGAAAATTTATTCCACGGACGACTCGGGTCACCATGTCTTCTACTGAACTTTAACGGCATATATTCCAAACAAAGGCGTTTGAAATCACTATCGTCATTTTCATTTACTAATGCTTTTAACTCCGCCAAAGTAAAGGTATCGTTCAGCGATTCTACTTTACTTTTAAAGGCATTATAAATTGCTTTATTCGCTTTCGCTAAATAAGCACGGAAATCCCATTTTTCAATTTGGAAATTATTATCAAAAATTCCACCTCGCATGATATTAAATAAGGTATTGGAAAAATGGCGAGAATCTTTTAATTTATCAGCGGTCAATTGAATACCATCTGCACCAGCATTCAATTGAATTAAATTTTGTGTGCCTTGCTTAATATCGTTATTTACAACATCAATTAAATTCTTTTCCGTTCTAATTTTTTCAATCATTTGGACAACGCCAGCATGATTTTGATTTACATTTGTAATAATCATCCATTGCTTTTCGGCTTTCGCTTCCAGCGTAATATCTGCATTAATAAAGTAAGCACCTTTTTCAGCTTTTACATCAATTTCTTCTTGAATTGATTGACCTTTTCTAAAGTTCTTTAACTGCATAGAAGATACCAAATACTTACAATCATCAAAACCTAAAGACCAAGCAATATTTGCTTTCAAGGCTTCACTCGGCTCGGCTCTGTCTACGATGATTGCACTCAAAGCATAGATTCCTAAACCAGTTTCTTTGTCTAATTCGTTTCTTTTGTAAGCGTCAACCAGGTTAGAATAATTGTTTTGCAACCATTCGCCAATTCCCGCAGGAATCAGATTTTGAATTCCATCTACTAGAGATATTTTTGTTGCTGCTGTTCCATTATTCACTAAAGTTGATTTTCTGACAAAACCAAACTCATTACTTGAACTCCATTGATAGCTGAAAGTTAAACCTAGATCATGGTTAATTTCTTCAAAAATCACTTTGTTACCGTAAGTATTTTTATATAAATTTCTCGTGATATCATACATTCCATCGAAACGCTCCGAAAGCGGTTCCCATAATAAAGATGAATCTTCTTTATTAACTAAAAAGATACTTTTACTTCCCGTAATATCTGCAGATTCTGTGATTTTATCAGAAGTGTAATAGGGAAATAAGGCGAATTCTGAATTTTTTCTACCAGCTGTTACGCCACCATTACTGGCAATAAATAGCCAATGATCAGAATCACTCACAATGCTCATGAAAAAATGAGGCATTTTATCACAATTAGAAATTTTAAAGTAGTTTTCATTTTCTATCACTACTTGACTAATCTTAATATTTGAATTAGCTACGGCTTTTGGTTTTGTTTCTGACGTATTCATCTGTATATTTTACTATTTGATGTAAAGTTATTTTGCACTTCATGCCTGTAATTTCCAAAACTAAATAATACTTCTTATTAATCGAAATTTGTTTTCTATAATCATAGCAGGTTCAATACTTGTTCCTTAAAATGATGTAGTCTTGACGTAGTATATTAAGATAAAAAGTGATTTGATGTAGTAAAAGAAATTATTTTTTGATGTTGAAAATTAGGAATAAGCGTAAAAGTCAAGTAAAGTCCGTTATTTTGAACTTATTTCAAAATATTCTATGAGTAATAATTCAACTCAAAAGTGGTGATTTCCTTAAAATCACCACTTTTAGTAGTCGTTATAAATTGCATTTTTAACGGTCGTCATGCTGAAACGAATTCCCTATAATGGATGTTTCTTGGTTTTTGAATCCATCTTTATTGGCCACTAATTTAGGGCATATCTGGTAAAATTAAAATCAATATTTTAGAATTCTAAAAACTTAAAGAAACCTTTAAAGTTACTATCTTCACGAATCTCTACTTCATTTAAAATGATACCTTTTAAGATTAAAAAACTTACTTTGTAAATCACCTGTTACAACACAATTATAAATTAACGAATTAGAAAACAAAAAATGCCACTTATACAAAACTCTACGTATCGACCACCTTTTTCCATTTTCAAAAATGGACATTTAAATACAATTTATCCTTCACAATTTAGAAAAGTAAAAACGGTAAAATACCAACGGGAAAGAATGACAACGCCCGATGATGATTTTATTGATTTAGATTGGATTTATAAAGATAAAAATCGGGTGACGATTATTTGTCATGGATTGGAAGGAAGCTCTGAAAGTCAGTATTTAAAAGGAATGGCGAAGATAATGAGTGGAAATGATTGGTCGGTTTGTGCATATAATTATCGTGGATGCAGCGGCGAACCAAATAAACAAATTCGAGCATATCATAGTGGTGCAACGGATGATTTGGAATTGGTAATTCAGCAAGTTTTAAAAAAAGGATTTCGGGAGATTGTGTTGATTGGTTTTAGTCTAGGTGGAAATGTAGTCTTAAAATATACAGGTGAGAACGGTTCGAATATTCATTCAGAAATCAAAAAAACAGTTGCACTTTCTACGCCTGTTCATTTGGAAAGTGGTTCGGAAGTGATTCAACAGCCACATAATTGGATTTATATGAAACGCTTTTCGTCGAAATTACGACAGAAAGTAATTGCGAAAAAAGAGCTTTTGAGAAAAGCAGGTTTTGATGTCGAAACCTTATCTAAAGCAAAATCTTTCTATGTTTTTGATGAGTTGTTCACAGCAAAAGCACACGGTTTCAGTAGTCGAGTCGATTATTATACAAAGAGTAGTAGTTTGCAATTTTTGAATCAAATCACGATTCCAACGTTATTGATTAATGCGAAGGATGATCCGTTTTTGTCACCCGAATGTTTTCCCAGAGATATTGCCAAAAATCATCCATATTTTTATTTAGAAATTCCTAAATATGGTGGACACGTTGGTTTCACGACGTTTGGTGATGACAATACGCTTTGGTCAGAAAGACGGGTTTTGGAATTTATTAATGCAAAGTAAGTAGAAAAATTAGTTACTGAATAATTATAACTTTTTCAGGGTCGTAAGTATTTTTTTTATAAGATAAATAATAGACGATTATGCAATAATCAAGAATTAATAAAAGCCCGTTTCTTCGGTAGACGGGTTTAGAGTTATTTCTCTCAAAATCAAATAAGCCATCAAACTTTCATCAAAGTTAGAGATACCTAAACGATTATTGTTCATATGAATATAACTTCCGATAATCTCAGGAATTAGTTTTGTCAACCCTGTATTGCGTAGTTTTTTGAGTATTTCAGTGCAGTATTTTTTCCAATTCTCCAAACCTTCAATTTCTGCTTCTCCAGCTCCTTTTTCAGATAAAATGCCTTCTATAATTTCCGTAAACATTTCTGATTGCTCGTCGTAAATAGATTCGTATCGCTGAATAATTTCGGTTTTGGAAAGGTTTAAATAATGACAATTATAATCTAGCCAATAATTAAAAATAGATTGAAAAAGATTCGATATATTATGTTTAGGATCACTTTTTGCCAAATATAAATTCATTATAATTCCTATTAATAAAGCTTGTTCATATTCAGTTTCTGCTTCAATTAAGTTCAAAATTGTTTTGGAAGAATAATGGAAAAGTTGTTCGGAAATCAAAATGCCTTCCGTTCCGCCATAGCGTTGTATTTCAGGTTCGTAGGCAATATGTTGAATAGCATTATTTGGAAAATTGGTCGTGTTTTTTATTTGATGTTTGGATGGGAAATTGGTAAAAAAGTTATTAAAATGAAGATTTATTTTTTCGATTAAAATAGGCGTGTGTTTTCTGTCAATTAAAACTCTTAAACGAACGTGCTGACCGTTTTCCATATATCGAATAAAGAATGATGAAAGAATATATGCTTTATTTAATTTAAGAAAAGGTTGTACGGCTTTCTTGAGAAAAAAATTGAGTGAATCATCGTAAAATAGGTGAACAGAAATCCATTCTTCTTGTTTCATAATGTGTAGATATAAAGGCGTTTTGGTATTTAGTAACGGATAGGAAATTATAGTTTTCATGATTCTACGTGACAAAATTAGGTCTAAAAAAGTGTAAAAGACGGAATTTAAAACAAAATTTGATTATAAAACAATTTTAAAAAATTAAATTTCATTATTGTCAATTATACAAAATAAAAAAGAAGTATTTGTCAAAATAAAAAAGAGTTATTTGTCATATTACGAAATATACAAAATTTTAGCTAGCTTCGCTGACGGAGGATTGCAAAATAATATTGTCTAACCTACAAAAATATAGAGGAACTATGGTTAATTATGAAGTTTTATCGGAGAATACGAGGGTCTGGATTTATCAAAGTGATAAACCTTTTGAAGAAGCAGATATTCCTAAGATTAGAGTGAAGGTTAAAGATTTTGCTACAAAATGGGTAAGTCATTCAGCGGCATTAAAATCTTTTGGAGACATTTATCATGGTCGTTTTATTGTCTTAATGGTAGATGAGACGCAAGGTGGAGCAAGTGGGTGTTCGATTGATAGTTCGGTCCGATTCATTCAGGAATTGGAGAAAGATTATGGAATGGATATGTTTGATAGAATGAACTTTACCTACAAAACAGAAGATGGAATTAAATCGGCTCATCGTGAGGAATTTATTGAATTATATAGATTAGGACTGATTAATGATGAAACGGTAGTTTTTAATAATTTAGTGACAACGAAAAAAGCTTTTGAGAAGAAATGGGAAATTTCATTAGGTGAAAGTTGGCATAAAAAGTTAATTGCTAATTAAGATATTCCAACTTGTTAATTCAAATTGAGATCAATTAAATATGTGAAATTTAAAATGGTCAATCCTACAATTGTAGTGATTGACCATTTTTTTTTGTAGAAGATGAAAAGTATTTTAAAAATGCTTTTCGTATTAATTCTTGATTTCTTCTTTAAAATTTAACCTTCCGCCAACGATTTGATTTCAAATAAAAGATTGATAATATTAAAACCGTAATCGAAAAAATGAATTCTGCTGACCAAACCCAAAGTAAATTATCCGTGTAAAGAACCATATAATAAATATAAGTAATATAGATTATAGCTGTAATCACATTGATAACTAAACCAACTGATATTGCACCAGTTCCGACGATTCCGTTATAATAAATCGTGTAAGCGGCAATTGCTACTTCGATGAAAAATAACATTTTTAAAAGTGGAATTGACGCTTGAATAATATCGTTATTATCGGTCACGACTAACATTACATATTCGGGAGCGAGAATTAATACAAGTGATGGAATTGCTGTAATAATAACACTAATAAGCATAATTTTAGTTGTCGTCCAAAATACTTCATCTTGTTTATTCTGACCAATTAATTGGCTAATAATTGTGCTCGTTGCAGAGCCCAATCCCCAAGCTGCCACGCTGAAAAAGATATAAATTACTCGAACAGTACTGGAAACCGCTAAGCTTTCTGTTCCTAATTTTTCGATTAAACTAAAGAACAGAAACCAGCTAAATAAGCCGACACCACTTTGTAAGGCAATCGGAGTAGATAGTTTGAGTTGTATTCTGATGGAGTCCCAATCAATCGGAGGTAATTTGAAGAGTTGGTATCTCTTGGAGAATTTGTCCCATAAAGCATAACCTACAAAGGTTATAAAAGCAACAACTTCTGAAATTGCACTTGCCATTCCGGCTCCTTCGATTCCCATCTCAGGGAATCCCCAATAACCAAAAACCAAAACATAATCAAGGAAGACATTTACGACTGCGAGGACAATTGTATTATAAATAATGACGTTTGTCCGTCCAAGTCCGGAGTATAAAGCGATGGCTGTTAATCCGGCATAACTGAACAAAATGCCATCGACTCGGTAGTACAAATAACTTTCACAGGATTTGAGAATTTCTTCACTTTGAATGAAAATATTCAGAACTTCATATCCAAAAAACTTTAGAATGATGAAAAATACAGCTGCTAAAATGAGTTGAAAATAAAGCATATTCTGCGTTATCGCTCCGACCGCTTGCCAGTTTTTTGCACCAACTCGCCGAGCGATTAGAATCTGTCCACCACGAGAAAATGCTAAGCCAATTAAGGTAATCATTAAATAAAATGGAGCAACCAAACCAATAGCTGCTAAAGAAATCGTGTCACCAGCACGTCCGATAAATAAAGTATCCGTTGCGGCTACGATATTATAACCTAAGCTGCCGATTATTAGCGGAAAAGAAATCACCAATATTCTTTTATAAGAAGTTGAAACGTTTTTGAACATATTTTACTTTTGCTTTGCTGCTAAGGTAGTGAAAAATGAGAATTATTATGTAATTATGCTTACGTTCTGCTTTCCGGTCGTTTCTGTATTAGAAAGGTATTCTATAATCTATTTCTTATTTTATCCAATTGAGAATCAATACGTTTTATACATTATAACCGGGATTAAAAATAGTTATTCAAGTTTTCATTATCTTTAACTTTTTAATGATGTTGATAAAAATCATAATTTAAAACGATGAATATCGAAGAATTCAGGAATTACTGCTTGTCGAAAAAAGGGGTAGCAGAGGATTTTCCTTTTGATGAAGTAACTTTGGTTTTCAAGGTAATGGGAAAAATATTTGCACTTACTGGCCTGAGTTCTGAACGATTTACAGTAAATCTTAAATGTAATCCAGACCGATCGATTGAGTTGCGGGAAGAATTTCCGGAAGTTCAGCCAGGGTTTCATATGAATAAAAAGCATTGGAATACAGTTTCTTTTGATGAATCGTTGAATGATGACTTTTTAGAGGAATTGATTACGCATTCTTATGATTTGGTTGTGAAAAAATTAAAAAAAGCAGATAGAGATTTTTTAGAAAATTTATAAAAAGGAGCACGACTTTCCAAAGTCATAAATAAATATGAAATACGATTATATAATAGTTGGACAAGGAATTGGCGGAACATTGTTATCTTATTTTTTAATCAAAAATGGACAAAAGGTTTTAGTAGTAGACAATGGACATTTGACCTCAGCTTCTAAGGTTGCAGCGGGAATCGTGAATCCGATTACGGGACGACGCTACGTGAAATCTTGGATGTTTGAAGAACTTTTAGAATTTGCGAAAGCGACTTATGGTGAGCTTGATGAACTTTTGGGAATCAGTTGCTTTGAACCTCGAAATATTATTCGGGTACTTTTTAATAATAGAGAAGTTCACGATTATTATGCTCGTTCGGGAGAATTGATGTATCAAAAATTTATGTTAGATAGTTCTGATGTAAGCGAGTATTCAAAAACGCTAAAACCATTTTATGATACCGGCGAAGTAACGTATTCTGGGAAAGTGAACTTACAAATTTTATTAAAACGATATGCTGAATATTTAAGTGAAACACAAAGTTTATTGATTGAATCATTCGATTTTCAAGCGCTTAAAATAGAACCCGATAAAATTAGGTATAAAAATATTGAAGCTAAAAATATCATTTTCAGTGAAGGTATAAAAGCGACTGAAAATCCATATTTTGGTTACCTACCTTTCAAGGGTGCGAAAGGTGAAGTGTTAATTATTCGTATTCCAAACTTGAAACCGGTTAAAATATTCAAGCATAGAATTTTTCTCGTACCACTTTATGAGGATGTTTTTTGGGCTGGTGCAACAAATGATAATCAGTATGCTGATGATTTGCCAAGTGAAAGAGGACGAAAAGAATTGATTAGTAAAATCAATGAAATTATTCATATTCCTTATGAAATTTTAGATCATCAAGCTGCTATTCGTCCGAATGCAAAAGATCGACGACCGTTTATTGGAAAACATCTAAAATTAGATAATGTATTTGTTTTCAATGGTTTAGGTACGAAAGGTTCGTCCATCGCACCATATTTTGCGCATCACTTTACGAATCATTTATTGAACAATGAACCATTAATGAAAGAAGTGGACGTCCGGAGATTCGAGTAGCGTAATTGAGCATTAAAAAAATAACCAAAATAAATAACTTGACTTACTACTTAGTCTACTTCGAGAAAAATCCGAAAGTAGGCCAAGTGCTGTATGATGGTTTTACATGAATTTTTGGAATTGTAAAATCTAAAATCGTAATAAAGTTTAGGTAAAAATTATTTCAAATACTTTTAATTATTAATTATCAAAAAACATAAATGTCAAAATCCCAATCTAAAGTATTTGGTACTGATAAGATTTCAAAATTATTGATAAAGCAAGCCGTTCCTGCTGGAATCGGAATGTTGATTATGTCCATATATGGAATTGTAGATACGATTTTTGTCGGTCATTATGTCGGTGTGTTAGGTATTGCAGCGATAACCGTTGTGATGCCGATTAGTTTCTTAATTTCTTCCATTGGAATGGCAATCGGTATTGGCGGTGCGTCCATTATTGCCCGTGCTTTTGGTGGAGAAGATAAGGAAAAAGCGTTCGATACGTTTGGAAACATGATTAGTTTGACCGTGATTTTAGGGTTGATTATCGTAAGTTTGGGTTTAGTTTTTCAAGAGCCGATTTTGCAAACTTTTGGAGCGAAAGGCGATATTTTAGAACCTGCAAAAGTCTATTTCAAAATTACTTTAATTGGCGTTCCCGCTTTAGCTTGGGCAATGATGGCGAATAATGCAATTCGGGCAGAAGGTCAAGCAACGATGGCGATGACGACAATGTTGATTCCTGCGATTTTGAATATGATTCTCGATCCGATTTTTATCGTTTGGTTTGATATGGGATTAGCAGGAGCAGCTTGGGCAACCGCAATTTCGTACTTCTCAGGCGCAGCGTTTACGGCTTGGTTTTTATTCTTTTCTGGTCGTTCTGAATTGAAAATAGTCTTAGAAAATCTTCGAGTAAAAATCGGGATTGTCAAAGAGATTTTTTCTATTGGAATTGTGACGATTGCACGACAAGGCACGGTAAGTATTTTGATGATTCTTTTGAATCAATCTCTTTTTAACTATGGTGATGAATCTTCTCTTGCCGTTTTCGGGATTATTAATCGGATGATGATGTTCGCTTTATTTCCGGTTATCGGAATCATGCAAGGTTATCAACCGATTGCTGGATATAATTATGGAGCTGGAAATAATGAACGTGTTCGAGCGGTTATTAATTTATCAATCAAAGCAAGTACGATTATCGCCACAGTGATTTTTATCTGTATTATTGTTTTTTCGACAGCAATCACAAGCGTCTTTACAACGGATGAAAACCTACTGGCACATACGCCTCGTGCATTGATGATTGTCTTTGGAGCAACGCCTTTGATTTCTGTTCAATTGATTGGTTCTGCTTACTTTCAAGCCATCGGAAAGTCGGTTCCGGCACTGATTCTAACCTTAACAAAACAAGGTTTTTTCCTTATTCCATTAATAATAATTTTACCACCGTTCTTGGGTTTAGATGGGATTTGGTGGTCGTTTCCGATAGCCGATGTACTTTCGGCAATTGTGACATATTGGTATTTGAGGAGAGAAATGAAGCGGACACTTTATTAGATACTTGACTTGATGATGGATAGAAAAAGAACCAAAATTTTGAATAAGACTTAACTTTATTATTTTGATAATTCGGGATAGTAAAGCCGAAAATCCATTTTACCATCTCGAATTTTCGGGATGGTAAAATCAAAACCTGTAAAACCTATGTTTTTTATACTTTCAAAAATTCTACTATTCTTAATTTCACCAACAACATGGTTTATTGGTTTGATAGCGTTCGCACTTTGGACAAAAAACGAAAAGCTTAGAAAACGATTAATGGTCATATTCTTAGTATTATTCTTGATTTTCACCAATACCTTTTTAACGCAATCAATTATTGGTAAATGGGAATATCCGATAAAGAATATTGAGGAAATGGAGGAGTATGAAGTTGGAATTTTATTGGGTGGGTACACATTGGAACAAAAAGAGAATTACGATTTTACGACACTGAGTAAAAGCGGAAATCGGTTGATTCAAACGGTGGAATTATATGCTTCGGGGAAGATTAAAAAAATCATGCTTTCTGGTGGAAATGGCATGATTGGAAGTAAATTCGAGGAAGCGACGAGTAGTTTGGAATTGTTGCAAAAAATGGGTATTCCGAAAGCTGATATTCTATTTGAAAATAAATCTCGGAATACGTACGAAAATGCTATTTATTCGGCGGAAATCTTAGATGAAAAATATCCCGATAGTAAATTTTTACTGATTACGTCTGCGTTTCATCAACGTCGAGCATTAGGTTGTTTCCGGAAACAAGGTTTAAATTGTGACGCTTTTAGTGCTGATTTGAAAACAAACACTAAAACACTTATTATAAATTTCATCGCTCCGGATTCTGAAAATATCGCATTATGGCAAATGACGATTAAGGAAATAGTGGGTTATTGGGTTTATAAAATGAAGGGTTATTTATAAATCAATTTCTTTATAAAATCATACAGCAAGTACTTGTTTCCATTTACCACTTTCTGCAAATTCTTTGATAACGTGATTGCGTTCTTCAAGAAATTTTTTCATATAATTGGTCAAAATAATACGATTAAAAATTTCTCCAATAAATCCAAAAGGAGATTGAAAATCAAATATATCGGTCATGACTGTTTGACTTCCTTTTACTTCAAATAGGTGTTCGTGTTTAAAACTTTGAAAAGTTCCTTTTACCATTTCATCAGAAAAGTATGTTGGATATTTTAAAGTGGTAATTTTTGAAGTTAAGTTTTGCCAAACGCCAAAGTGTTTCGCTCTCCAGGTTATCATTTCGTCTATTTCGATTAATCCTTTTTTACGTCCGTTAACTACATATTCCTTTGTTTTTGAAGTTGAAATCTTATGTAAATCGACGCTTCGTGCTAAATTAAAGCAAATTTCTATTGGTGCGTTAATTAGAGTTGTTGTTTCTATTCTGGGCATATATTTATTTTTAATTTGTAATTTCACATTGGTATATAAATTCTTCGTAGTGCAACAAATCAAAAGTTTTTGATAGTTAAAAGATTGACAATTGTACGGATGACTCAAAGTCGAATGTTCAATACTCAAGTCCAAAATTAGAGAACACTTAAAAAAAGTTATCAAGAAATTTTGATCAGTTGCAGTAGGTCTATTTTTAGTAAATCAAAATTACGTGTTTTTAATTAAACAGATTGAATTTTTTATACCTCAAAAATTAAGACTAGCAAAATAGATTGTAAACAATTGATACCTTAAAATGGAGCGTTATGGGTAGAACGGGTGAGAATTGCGGCTTAATACAAAGAAGTTTAGAAAGAAATAGATACTTTTGTCGCTTCAAATGAAAAAAATATCAAATTTATTCCAAAAATATTTATAAAAAATCGTTTAGTTTATGTTTAAGGATTCATGGGTTCATTATTAATCGTACAATAATAAACCGATCGAATAATCAAACAATACGATTTTTTCAAAATTAAAAAATTACAGATTTATCGTTTTATGAAAAAACTAATTTACATTTTTGTTTTATTAATAACAGGATTTGGAGCATTCGCTCAGAATGACACTTTACTACACGAAAATTTCAATACCATTTTTGATATGGTTCCATCTGATATGGGAGCGGCGGATAATGTTGCTAAAGCACCAGCTGGACCAGCTAAATGGGTAAATTATGACGCTGACGGAATCGCTGTTGGAGGAAATGGAGCTTCTCAATCTTGGTATTGGGATAGTTTGGACTTTCGTGGTGATGATTTAGGTGTTTTGAAAAGTCAATCTTGGTTAACGGGATTTTCCCCGGATAATCGTAACTGGTTGGTTTTACCAGCATTGTCAATAGTTGATGCAACTGCTGTACTGTCTTGGAAATCAGCACCTTATCAAGGTCCTCGTTATATGGACGGTTATACAGTTTTGGTTTCAAAAAGTGGAAATGATGTAACCGCTTCTGCGAATACGTTTATTGATACTTTATTTCAAGCAGCTGAAATGACTTCGATTAATACGACAACTTCATCATTATCATTGTCAGATTATAGCTTTTCGGATGGTTATATTCACGCAAATAGTTATACAGATTCTATGTATTTCTTGCATCCTGGAGAAGATACTTTAAATTTCACAACAGCGGAAGTTTATAATTTAGGTCAATTAGAATCACATTCTGTGGATTTGTCGGCTTATATCGGGTATACAATTTATATCGCTTTTCTACATGATTCTGAAGATGATAACTTGATTGAGTTAGACGATATTTTAGTAATGGGAACGGCTGCAGTTATTAGCACAGATAAAATTAGCGAAGCATTAGGTTTGGAAATTTTCCCGAATCCAACTCGTGATTATATTAATCTGAGCTATGAAGTAGTTGAAAATACAGAAATTTCTGCTCAGATTTATGATATGCAAGGTCGCTTAATGCAAGTTCACAATAACTTGTCAAGTACAGCTGGCGAACATCAGCATAGGTTTGATATTAGTAATTTTGCTGTTGGAAATTACACAATTGTAATCGTAGCAGAAGGACAACGTTTGTCTAAGAGTTTTACTAAGCAATAATCTGTAATTTACAATTAATAATATCGCCCTAATACCAAATAAAAAGCCTTGCAAAACTAAGTTTTTGCAAGGCTCTTTTAATTTGATAGAAACCGTCGTATTAAATTTCGTGTGACGCAATTTTACTAAAATAGCAAATTTATGCATGTTAAAAATAAAGCATATTTTTGGTAAGCAAAAAATGGTATTCAGCCCTAATTAGATCCCGATAAAAATCAGTACATTTCGGTATCATCGGCGTTTCAATCATATATTATAACACGTGAAACGATTACTTCAAAAGAGCCTTATTAATATCCTTAATCAGACTTGGACCGGAATAAATCAAACCAGAATAAATCTGAACCAAAACAGCTCCAGCATTCAACTTCTCAATCGCATCTTCTGCCGAACAAATTCCGCCAACAGCAACAATTTTCAATGTCTTATTTGACTTTTC
>Ga0115005_10001766_pt1 | contig 17294 bp, 12 predicted proteins | sample ArcOceMetagenome_FD_87163 | JGI IMG/M metagenome (GOLD analysis project Ga0115005, IMG submission 87163) | Marine eukaryotic phytoplankton communities from Arctic Ocean - Arctic Ocean - Greenland ARC118M Metagenome | ecosystem: Environmental > Aquatic > Marine > Oceanic | place: Arctic Ocean... | reverse complement strand
TGATATTATAGCTCAAACTTCAGATAGAATGTTAAAAGAACTTTTAATAGAAAAAGGAGCAATGCAGATAATAGATGCTGAAAAAGCTGATGATTTATTAAAAATTATTGATAATCCAATCATCGTTTCTGGAGGAAGTGCAGCAAATACTGCAGTTGGATTTTCTTCATTTGGAGGAATAGCATGCTTTTTAGGTCAGACAGGTTCTGACGAATTTGGAACTTTATTTGAAAAAAATATTAACGAAGCGGGTGTGTTTTTTCAAAGAAAACAAAATAATAATTTATTTGAAAAAACATCTAAAAGTATAATTTTAGTCTCACCTGATGCTGAAAGAAGTATGAGCACATTTTTGGGAGCAAGTATAGATTTTAATATAAACTGTGTTAATGAAGAATTAATAATAAATAGCAATATATTATATATAGAAGGGTATTTATTTGATCAACCAGAAGCTAAAAAAGCTATTTATCATTGTTGTAGAATTGCAAAAGAAAAAAATATTCAAATAGCATTAAGTCTTTCTGATTTATTTTGTGTTGAAAGACATAGAAAAGATTTTTTATCTTTAATATCTGAATTTATACATATTGTATTTGCTAATGAAGCAGAATTAAAAAGTCTTTATCAAATGGATTTCAGTAGTTGTATTAATAAATTAAAAGAAGTTGTAACTATTGGAGCAATTACTCTTGGATCTAAAGGTTCTTTAATATTTAAAAATGGATTAGAATATAATATTAATGCAAATAAAATAGAAAACCTTGTTGATACGACTGGAGCAGGTGATTTGTTTGCAGCGGGTTTTTTGTATGGTTTCTCAAAATCTCTTTCTATAGATAACTGTGGATCTCTTGGAACTAAAGCGGCATCTGAAATTATAACTTATTACGGAGCAAGACCAAAAATTTTATTAAAAAATCTTTTGAGTTGAAATATTTATTTTGTATAAATTGAATTATATGCTGCAATAGCAGCAGAGTTTACAATATCAGAGACAGTTGATCCCATTTGCACTATTTGAAAAGGTTTATCACCACCGATCATTAATGGCCCTAACACTGAACCTCCTCCCATTTTTTGTAATAATTTAAATGATATATTTGCTGATAATAAGCCAGGCATTATTAATACATTTGCCGGCCCTGATAATCTACAAAAAGGATAGTTTTGTTTAATTAGATCATGATCTAATGCCACTTCTGCGGTCATTTCTCCATCAAATTCAAATTTTACTTTTCTTTCTGATAATATATTTACGGTTTCTCTAATATTTTGTGAACTTGGTCTTACAGGGTTTCCAAAATTAGAAAAAGATAACAAAGCGACTCTTGGAGTATATCCAAGATTTTTTACAGTGTTTGCAATTCCTGAAGCTATATCTGCTAATTGTTCAGGAGATGGTCTGTCATGAATATTAACATCTCCAATAAATACTGTTCGTTCTTTTGAAACCATCATAGACATTGATAAAAAACTTTTATTATCTTTTGAATGTATTACCTTAGTTATATCATCAAAACATCTTCCAAAAGGTCTTGTTACTCCAGTTATCATTGCATCTGCATCACCTGAGGAAACCATAGCGGCGGCAAATACATTTCTATCTTGATTAATTAATCTCTGACAATCTCTTCTTAGATGTCCTTTTCTATGAAGCTCTTTGTAGAGATTATCTATATATAGATCGTTATTTTGACTTAAGCTTGCATTATGAATGATTAATTCATTTAAACCCTCTAAATTTACTTGTTCCATCGTTTCTCTTACTCTGTGCTCTCTACCTATTAAAATGGGAGTACCAAAACCCGAATTATAAAAAGATAAAGCAGCTCTTATAGTTTTTTCTTCTTCACCTTCAGCAAATACTACCCGTTGTTTTCTTCCTTTTATTTTTGCTTTTATAGGTTCTAAGATAGAAGCAATAGGATCAGTTCGACTAGCTAATTCTCTTTGGTAAGCTTCTAAGTCAGCTATCGGTTTTTTAGCTACGCCTGATTCCATCGCAGCCTTTGCTACAGCTGATGATACAGTTGATATAAGTCTGGGATCGAATGGAGCTGGTATAATATAATCGTTACCATAATGAAGTTGTATACCTTTATATGCTGCATTAACTTCATCAGGAACATCTTCTCGTGCTAAGGACGCAATTGCATTTGCAGCTGCAATTTTCATTTCCTCATTAATAGTAGAAGCTCTTACATCTAATGCACCTCTGAATATATAAGGAAACCCTAAAACATTATTTACTTGATTTGGATAATCAGACCTACCTGTAGCAATTATAGCATCAGTTCTAACGGATTTAACGTCTTCTGGCATGATTTCTGGGGTAGGATTTGCCATAGCAAATATGATAGGTTTGTCTGACATACTTAAAACCATTTCTTTAGAAACCGAACCTGGAACAGATAACCCTAAGAAAACATCAGCACCTTTAAGGGCATCTTCTAAAGTTCTACATTTAGTATCTACGGTATGTCCTGATTTCCATTGATTCATATTAGATTGACGACCTTTATAAATCACACCTTCTCTATCAACTAAAATAACATTTTGATTTTTAGCCCCCATAGCTTTTAGAAGTTCAACACATGCTATTGAAGCTGCTCCAGCGCCGTTGCAGACAAATGTAGTGTCTTTAATATCTCTTTTGGTTAAATGTAGAGCGTTAATTATTCCAGCAGCTGTTACTATAGCTGTACCATGCTGATCATCATGGAACACAGGTATATTCATTATTTCTCTTAATCTTTGTTCAATAATAAAACAATCTGGAGCTTTAATATCTTCTAAATTAATTCCTCCAAAACTTGGTTCTAATAATGAAACGGCATCAACAAATCGATCTATGTCATCAGTATTAACTTCTAAATCTATACTATCAATATCAGCAAATTTTTTAAATAAAACAGCTTTTCCTTCCATTACAGGTTTTGATGCCGCTGCTCCAATATTACCTAATCCTAATACAGCTGTTCCATTAGATATAACAGCAACAATATTTCCTTTTGACGTATAATCATAAATTGAGTCTGGATTTTTTTCGATTTCTAAACATGGAGCGGCTACTCCAGGAGAGTATGCTAATGATAAATCATGTGAACTAGTTAATGGTGTTGTAGGGATAATTTCTATTTTACCAGGTCGACCTTTTTTATGATATTCTAGAGCCTCTTTATCCAAGTTTGAAATAACTAAATTATCTTTATTTTTTTTTGACATGATATCCCCAAAATATATTATTAGATTTATTTAATTCTTTTTAATAAAAACTGAAAAATAAATATCATAACTTTATTATATTTTAATTTCTAATAATAATTTATAATTATATGAATTAAATATTAATTTAAAGGTTATATTTTGATTTTAAATCACAAAAACACTCCTATGATTGAGCAATACTTAGCAATTAAAGATGAATATAAAGATGTATTATTGTTTTACCGTATGGGTGATTTTTATGAATTGTTTTTTGAAGATGCTATTATAGCTTCAAAAGCTTTGGATATAACTTTAACCAAAAGAGGAAAATCAAATGGAACGGATATTCCAATGTGTGGAGTTCCGTTTCACTCTGCTGACAACTATCTACCTAAACTAATAAAAAAAGGTTTTCATGTAGCCATATGTGAACAAACGGAAACTCCAGATGAAGCTAAAGCAAATGGAAAAAAAGGGCCTTTAAAAAGGGAGGTTGTCAGAATTATTTCACCTGGCACAATCACAGAAGATAATTTGTTAGAGAGTAAAACAAATAATTTTTTAGGAGCAATTATTAAGTTAAATAATTCTGTTTCAATTTCTTGGGTTGATGTATCAACTGGATATTTTAAATCAAGGAATTTTGAGAACAAAAATAATGAAATTAATCAAAAACAGCTTTTAAATAATTTTTTATTAAGAATGAACTTTTCAGAATTATTAGTATCTGAAGCTATGAATTTAGATTTTATTCCTGAAGAATGGCATGTAATTATAAAACGTCAATCTTCTAGTCTTTTTCATTATTCTGTTTCACTAAAACAAATATGTTCCTATTATTCAATTGTTTCAATAGATGGAATAGGAATTTTTAACGAAGGTGAAATAATAACAGCAGGTGTTCTTCTTTCATATTTAAACTTAACTCAATGTGGAAAAATTCCTATTCTTTCTATATTAAAGTCAGAAACACAAAATAGTTATGTCGAAATTGACTATTTTACTCAAAAATCATTAGAAATAGTTAAAAATCTTTCTGGAGATAGTGAAGGGAGTTTAATCTCATGTATAGACGAAACAGTAACTCCTTTTGGAGCACGTCTATTAAAACAAAGAATTTTAGAACCATTTTATGATATTAATAAAATTAATGAAAATTATAATTTAATAGAATTTTTTATTGAAAATAGTCACTCTTCATTAAATTATAAATCATATTTAAATAAAATACCTGATTTGGAAAGATCATTGTCAAGAATTTCTTCAAATAGAGGTGGGCCTAAAGACTTGCTATTAATTTCAAATGGGTTTTTATATATAAATGATATATATCAAGATTTAACTAAACCTAAAAAATATAAATCAAAGCCTTCTCTATTAAAAAATATAATTCAAAGTTTCAGTATTGATTACAATTTATTTTTTGAGATTCAAAAGGCTTTTAAAATAAATGTGCCTTTATTAGCTAAAGAAGGAGGGTTTATAAAGGATGGTTTCAATGAAAAATTAGATCATTTAAGAAACTTAAGAAATAATGAATACAATCAAATTGTTGAGTTACAAAAGAAGTATTCTCATATTTCTAAAATTAACTCATTAAAAATTAAACATAATAAAGTTCTTGGCTATCATATTGAAGTAAGGGCAATGCATGATGCATCTTTAAGAAATTTGGAACAGTTTATTCATAGACAATCAACAGCTCAGACTTCTAGATTCACTACAGTTGAATTGAATGAAATTGAAATCCAAATTGCTAGTTCTTCATTTAAAGCAATTGAAATTGAATTAGAAATATTTAATTTTTTTATTAAGAAAATAGTTGATATAGGAAACAACATTTTAAATATAACTGCATCTGTTGCATCACTCGACATTGCTGTTATGGCAGCAAATCAAGCAAAAACTAGAAGCTATATAAGACCTGAATTATCTAATGATAAAACATTTGAAATCATTGATGGAAGACATCCTGTAGTAGAAAATCAAATGAATATATCAGAAAACTCATTTATCTCAAATGATTGTATCTTAAATAATAAAAATTATATTTGGTTAATCACTGGTCCTAATATGGCGGGTAAATCAACTTATTTACGACAAAATGCATTAATTGCAATTATGGCTCAAGCAGGTTTTTATGTTCCAGCAAAAAAAGCTAAAATAGGAATTTTTGATAAAATATTTTCTAGAGTTGGCGCTTCAGACGATTTAGCAAGAGGACAATCTACTTTTATGATTGAAATGATAGAAACTTCTGCAATTTTAAACGTTTCAACAGAAAGCTCATTAGTTATTTTAGATGAAATAGGCAGAGGGACAGCAACTTTTGATGGTTTAGCAATTGCATGGTCAGTTTTAGATTACTTACATAATAAAATTAAACCTAGAACTCTTTTTGCAACTCATTATCATGAATTAACAAGCTTAAAAGAAAAATTAGAAAATTTATCTTGCCATAAAATGGTTATTAAAGAATGGAAAGATACAATTATATTTATGCATAAAATAGAAAAAGGCGAAGCAGATAAGTCTTATGGTATTCATGTTGCTAAGTTAGCAGGATTGCCAAATGAGGTTATTAATAAAGCTAATAAAATGCTAATAAAACTAGAAAGTAATCAAAGTAAAAAAAAATTAAATGAATTAGAAGAATTTAAAGATAATTTTTTATCAAACAATCAAAATGAATTTTTTTTAAAAGAATTAGATGCATTAGATGCTGACAATATAAGCCCTCGAGAAGCATTAGATATTATTTATAAAATGAAACTATTAAGACAAAAAAATGTATAATAAAAAATCAGAAAATATTTCTAAGTTAAATTATTTAGAAAATTTAAATAAAGAAATTCCATTATGGTTACAATGGTTAGAACCAATACTTTATGCTAAAAAAAATGCTAAAGATATTTTTGAAATTGAAGAAATTGATATTAATGAAATAGAATTAGAAAGATTTAAAAAAAAATTATTTTTACAACTAAAGAAACAAAGTTTAGATAGAAAAGAAAAAATTAAAAAAGTTTTTTTAGAAAACTCAGACGGCCCGCTCAATGTAGGCCTTAATACTATTTTAATGGATAGCCTTTTAAAAACTCTTTTTAAAACATCTTATTTTAAAATAGTAAATAATTATAATTATAACTTTTCTTTAATCGCTGTAGGAGGTTATGGTCGCGGTGAATTAGCTCCTCATTCAGATATTGATATATTATTTTTGTTACCAAATAAGTTAAATAAAGTAGAATTAGAAAAGATTGAAAACGTTATTCAGTTAATACTTTATGTATTATGGGACTTAGGGTATTCGGTTGGACATTCTTCCAGAACTGTTAACGATTCTATAAAAAAAACTAAATCAGATATAACAATTGCTACAGCTCTATTAGAAAGAAGATTTGTAATAGGTAATGAAGAAGTATATTTATTATTAAATGATAAATTTGATTTATACGTTAATAATTCAAAAACCTTAGATTTTGTAGAAGCAAAACTGAAAGAATCTGAACTAAGACATTTAAGTTTTGGAAGCTCAAGATATGTAGTTGAGCCAAATGTTAAAAATGGAAAAGGTGGATTAAGAGATCTTCATACATTAATTTGGATTTCAAAATTTGTATATAAGGTAGATACTGTTTCAAGATTAATAAATATCGGAGGATTATTAAAAAGAGAAGCATTTTTGTTTGCTGATGCTCAAAGATTTTTAATTTCTGTTAGATGTCATCTTCATTATAGAGCCTCAAGAGAAGATGATAGATTAGCGATGGATGCTCAATTAGATATCTCTAAAAGTATGAATTTCAAAAATAGAATTACACAAAAAGATGTTGAAAGATTTATGAAAAGATATTTTCTTGCTACTAAAATAGTAGGCAATTTAACAAGAATATTTTGTGCTGACATTGAAACTAAGTTTAAAAAACCATTAAGAATAAACTTTTTAAGCTTTAAAAAGACACAAAAGTTTCCTCCTTTTAATATTGAAATAGGCCGTTTAACAGTTAAAAACAAACAAATTTTTACTGAAAACCCAAATAATATTATTAAAATATTTAATATTTCTCATTTTAATAATATAGATATTCATCCTAAAACTCTTCGCATTTTAACTAGTTTAATAAAGTTAATTGATTTTGAAGTTCGCGAAGATATTTTGGCGAATAAAATGTTTTTAGATATTTTGACAAGTGAAAAAGATTGTTCAAGAACAATAAGGTTAATGAATGAATCTAATGTACTAGGAAGGTTTATTCCAGAATTTCAAAAGATTGTTGGATTAATGCAATTTGATATGTATCATTCTTATACTGTGGATGAACATACTATTTTTACTGTTTCTAATTTACATTCTTTGAAAGATGGAAACTTTAAAAGTTTTGCTCCATTAGCAAGTAAAGTGATTTTAGAAATTCAATCATATAAAACTTTATTTGTAGCTATGTTGTTACACGATATAGCTAAAGGTCAAAAAGGAGACCATTCAGAAAATGGATCATTAATTGCTTCAAAATTATGCCCAAGACTAGGTCTAAACAAAAAAGAAACAGAGACAGTAGAGTGGCTGATTTTAAATCATTTATTGATGAGCAAGACAGCATTTCGTTATGAGTTAAATGATATCAAAACAATTAATGATTTTGCTAAAAAAATAAAATCACTTGAGAAATTACGCTTATTACTTGTTCTAACCGTTGCAGATATAAAGGGTGTTGGTCCAGAAATTTGGAATGATTGGAAAGGGTCTTTAATTTCAGATTTATATACAAAAACTCTTAGTGTTATTGTTTCTGGAGAAAATCAAAAAAATGTAATAGATGAAGTTCAAAAGTCAAAAGAATTATTAGAAAAATATTTAATTAAAAATAACTGGAAACAAAAAAATATTAATGATTACTCTAATAAATTTTATTCCACATATTGGAAAATATTTGATTTAACAACTACCATTAAGCATTCTAAAATCTTTGATAATATGATAAAAGAATCTAAAAATTTTACAGTACAAATTTTTAATGAAAGTAAATTAAAAGCATCAGAACTTATAGTTGTTGCGCCTGATCATCATGGACTTTTTTCACTTATCTCTGGTTTAGTCTCATCCTCAGGATATGATGTTGTAAATGCTAAGATTATAACCCGTTCTGATGGTTATGCATTAGATACGTTCTTTATTCAAAACAACAAAAAAGAACCAATTATAGAAGATCACTTAAAAACAAAATTATTAAATATAATGCATAGAGGTTTAGAAGGTAATTATAATATCGAAGAAGCTTTAAATATAAGATGGTCACAGATTCCAATTCGATATAGAAATATAAAAGCTCCTGCTAGAGTTAGAATAGATAATATAACTAGTAATGATTATACTATTTTGGAGATAAAGTGTAAAAATGCTCCAGGCGTATTATATAGGATTACAAAAATTATAACTGATTTAGGTTTACAAATTAACACAGCAACAGTTTCTAGTTATGGAGATCGTGTAGTTGATATTTTTTATGTTAAGAATGCATTTGGTTCAAAAATTGAAGATGATTTAACTATAGAAAAAGTTAAAATGAAGATTTTTAAAAACCTAGAAGAAACTGATCCCGCTAATCAAATGATGATAGTTTGAGATTAATAATGAAAAATGAAACATCATTTTTTATTAAAGGTTTTAAGCATACGGCTTTTATAACTTTATTAAGTCGTATTTCTGGATTTATAAGAGATATATTTATAGCTACTTTTTTAGGTGCAGGCATTTTTTCTGATATATTTCTAATTGCATTTAAGCTACCTAATTTATTTAGAAGAATAACTGCAGAAGGAGCATTAACATCTGCATTTTTACCAATATATACTTTATTGATACAAGAAAAAGGAAAGTCATTTGCAAATGACTTTTTTATTAGCTTCTTAATTAAAGCTGTTTTTTATTTAAGTCTATTATTAATATTATTTGAGTTATTTATGCCCTTTGTCATCTATATTTTAGCTCCAGGATTTGCTAATAATGACATTGTCACAACACAAATAATATTGTTATCAAGAATAACAATAATTTTTATGCCTTTAATATCTGTTGTCGCGTTATTAGGAGTTATTACGAATGTTTCTGGAAGATTCTGGCCTATTGCATTAACGCCAATTATTTTAAATGGTTGTTTAATAATTAGTTGTTATTTTATATCTGACATAGATTATTTAAGGTCACTTCCTTTAGCTATAGCGAGTGTTTTAGCAGGGTTTTTACAATTAATATTTATGATAATAATTATTAAAAAATTTCAAATTTTTCGATCTAAAAAAGATGATTATAAAAATATAAGCAATGCAAATAAAATTGATATTAAGATCTATTTAAAAAAAACTTGGATTAAATTTATTCCAGCTGCATTTGGTGGCGGCATATTACAAATTAATATATTAGTTGATACAATTTTAGCAAGTTTATTGGGCTTTGGATCTGTATCCTATCTTTATTTTGCGGATAGAATAGCTCAATTACCTTTGGGAATAATAGGCATAGCCTTAAGTACATCTTTGTTAGCATCACTATCTAAATCAATTGCTTCAAAAAATATAAAACAGTTTTCTAATCAATTGTTAACATCTTTTGAAATAGGGTTGTTTTTTTCTATTCCAGCTTCTTTTGTTTTATTCTTTTTTCCTGATATAATTATTAGCATTCTCTTTGAAAGAGGTGAGTTTGGACTAAAAGAAAAAAATGCAACCATTGAAGCATTAAAGGCATATTCTGTTGGAATTCCAGCATTTATTATTTTAAAATCTTGTCAACCTGCTTTTTTAGCAGAAGGAAATACCAAAACACCAATGTATATTGGTATAGTTTTATTAATTTTAAATATAATATTATCATTATCCTTAATGAACTACTTTTTTCATGCTGGCATAGCTTTAGCAACTTCGTTATCATCATGGATAGGTTGTTTAATTTATATAATATTATTAATAAAAAATAGAAAAATTTCTTTGATTAAAGATAAAATATATAAAAAATCTATAAGTATATTTTCTATTTTAATTTTTTCTTTAAAATTAATAATGATTTCTTCATTAATGATTTTAATAATGAAAGTATCTTTATATTATTTTAGCATTTATGAAATAAACAAATTTGTTTCTTTAATTTTTCTAATTTTTATAGGTTTATTAATCTATTTTTTGACATGTGGAGTTTTAAGATATATTCCTGAAGATCTATTGAAAAAAAGAGTGTCTGCAGGCAAAGAAAGAAAATAGAATTAAATGACAATTTTACATTCAATACAACCATCAAAAAGAATTTTTTCAGGCATACAACCTACAGGTAATTTACATTTAGGAAATTATTTAGGAGCAATCAAAAATTGGGTAAATCTTCAAGAAGAGATAACTTCTATTTTTTCAATTGTAGATATGCATGCAATAACAGTACCCCAAGATCCAAAAACATTGAGAGCATCAACATATGAAGTTGCTGCTGCAATTATTGCAGCAGGAATAGATATACAAAAATCTATTCTATTTAACCAATCATCTATAAAAGAACATGCTGAGTTAGCTTGGATTTTAAATTGTGTTTGTAGAATTGGATGGTTGAATCGTATGACACAGTTTAAAGAAAAAGCTGGAAAAAATAAAGAAAATGCTACTATAGGACTATATAATTACCCAGTATTGATGGCCGCTGATATATTGTTATATCGGGCTACGCACGTTCCTGTAGGAGATGACCAAAAACAACATATTGAATTAACTAGAGATATAGCTTCATCGTTTAACAGCATGTTTACTAATGATGAAGAAGAAGACTTTTTTTGTTTACCTGAACCTCAGATTATAGGGCCTGCAAAACGAGTTATGAGTTTAAGAGATGGTTCTAAAAAAATGAGTAAATCAGACTCTTCTGAAGCATCTAGAATAAATTTAACTGATACTAAGGAAGAAATTTCTAATAAGATAAAAAAAGCTAAAACTGATCCAGAGCTAATACCAGAGACAATTGAAAATTTAAAAAGTAGACCTGAAGCATTGAATCTTATTAATATATACTCATCTTTATCTGATCAAAGTGTTGAAAAAATATTAGAGGAGTTTTCTGGAAAAGGATTTTCTTATTTTAAGCCAAAATTGATAGAATTAACTATTGAAAAATTAGGTCCAATTTCAAGTAAAATGAGATATTTACTTAAAGATACTATAGAAATTGATAAAATTTTAAAAACAGGTGCCGAAAAAGCAAGAGAAATAGCAGAACCAGTATTAAAAGATGTAAAATACTTAGTTGGTTTTATTTAATAGAACCAAATTTTCTAGAATTACACTTTAAATTATGTTATAAAATAAATTAAGGAGTATTATATGTTTATTCAAACTGAAGACACACCAAATCCTGAGACACTGAAGTTTATGCCAGGAGAAAATGTTCTAGTAAAAGGAACGGAAGATTTTTCTAATATAAACGTTGCCAAAATTTCACCCCTTGCTTCTCGATTATTTGAAGTAGAAGGAGTTAGCAGAGTTTTTTTAGGATCAGATTTTATATCAGTTACTAAGAATATAGATGTTGATTGGAATAATTTGAAGCCCTCAATTTTAACTGGTATTATGGAACATTATGCAAGTGGATTTCCGGTAATAAATGATAGTCAAATAAGCGAATTGGAAGAAAATGCTGTAGAAGATACAGAAACCATAAAACAAATTAAAGATCTACTTGAAACTAGAGTTAGGCCTGCTGTAGCTATGGATGGCGGAGACATTACTTTTTGTTCATTTCAAGATGGAGTAGTTACATTACAAATGAAGGGAGCATGTGCAGGATGTCCATCTAGTACTGCCACTCTTAAAATGGGAATTGAAAATATGCTAAGGCATTACATTCCAGAAGTTACTGAAGTTAAAGCAGCTGAATTATAATTATTTAAGTTAGGTAAGTTATTAAATTAGTTGAAAACTATGTTGCAAAAAACTTAAAAAATAAATGTTATTTATTTATTATAATATGTTTTTGTTTAGTTCTTGGTCTTGGTATATGGAAAGTACTATCACCAAAAACTTTAAGTTTCTTTAGTAATATTTTTAGTACTCAAACTAACATAAATTTAGAGCAATTAGATAAATACTCTATAACTTCAGATCAAATGTCTGATAAAAATATTGCTCTACGTTGGTCAAAAAAAATTTATACCAATATAGAAAAAGATATTGATCTGCCAAGAGTCTTTCTTGACTATATTCCAAAAAATATTGATGAATATAACACTCCAACAAAAAAAAAGTTGTTTATAAGTATTTTGTTACCAATTATAATTTTAGGTAATGAATTGGTACTAAAAGATAGAGAGCTAATGAAGATTGCTTTTCTAGATAAAGATGCTAAAAAAATTCAATATTATTCAAAAAAATATAGAATAAAAAATTTTAAAACTATTAACTTTTTAAAAGTTTCTTCATCTCAAGTGAATGAAATTAATGAAGAGCTTTTACAAAAAATAAATATTATTCCAATTTCGATGATATTAGCACAAGCGGCAATAGAAAGTGGCTGGGGTTCTTCAAGATTTGCAAAAGAAGGTAATGCTTTATTTGGTGAATGGACATGGAAAAATAATGCAGGTTTAAAACCTAAATATAACAAAGATGCAAAATTTTCAGTGAAAGTTTTTGATAATATTTCAGATTCTGTTAATTCATATATTTTAAATTTAAATAGTCATCCTGCATATAAAAAAATGAGAGATTATAGAACAATAGCTATCAAAGAAGATAAGATTTTATCAGGTTATGATACTAGCAATTATTTGGATCAATATGCAGAAATAGGGTATGAATATGTATTAAAAGTAACTAGCATGATAAAAAATAATAAATTTGATAAATTTGATAACATTAAATTAGAAAAACTTAATTAATAATAAACTGTCTCCCTAACCATCTCCATCTATTATCTTGTGCAGCCATTGTACAGTTTATTCTTCCTCTTCCAGGTTTAAAAGGTTGAGCTAATCTGACTTCAATTCTTTTATTTCCTAATTTTTTAGTTTCAGATTTAATAAAATGGCTAGCAAAACATCTTACGGTATTTTGAGGCTTTATGTCTGGAGATAAAGTAAAACCATAGTATGGAGGGTTTTTTTTAATCACAGGATCCTTAGGATATAAATCACTAATAGGCATTGGAAGACCGTTTACCGCTAATTTAAACCTTTCCATGTTTCCATAAACCTCATTCATAGCAAATCTTGGTAACTCATAAAGCCCTAAGCTTTGATGAGCAACTCCAGAATGCTGAGCAAAAGCTGCTTTAAATCCATGTGTTTTAACTTCATTTAAGACTTCTAAGTTATATTCTCCATAAGGGTAAGCAAAAATTTTTGGTTTACTTCCTATTTCTTTTACAAATCTATCAGTAGCTTTTGATAATTCATAATTTATTTGATCTTTATTATAATTGTGCATGTGAGAATGAGATTTAGTATGGTGTCCAATTGTTACGCCGTTATCTCTTAAAATTCTAATTTCCTCCCAACTCATATAGCCAGGCGTGTTATTATCAATCACATCAGTAGAAACAAACAAAGTAAATGGAAGTTTGTTTTTTTTAAAAATTGGCCAAGCGTATTTAAAAACAGAAGAATACGCATCATCAATTGTTATAACAACTGATCTATCTTGAACAAGTTTAATATTTTTTATTGCGTCTACTGCTTCATTGATATCAATAACATGATATTTAGGTTTTAATAATTCATTAATATGTTTTTCAAATTGTTCTAGTTTGACATTTGTTGAAGGATAATTGCCTTCTCCAAATCTATGATACATTATAACCGAAGCATAATTAGCTGAATTAATATTTTTGATATTATTCTCTTGAGCCACAGATGTGTTAGTAATGAGTAAAATTTTTATAAACATAAATATAAATATAGAATATAAAAAATTCATTTTAGCCTCAAACTAGTTTAAACAATGTAATACTATTATTTAAACCAATTTTTTTTTTAAAGATAATAAAAAAAGTTAAAATCATGATTTTTTCAATTGAAGGCAGTACTTCTAAATTATCTATGGCTTTATTAAAAAATAATTTAATTATTAGCAATAAATCCATAGAAATAACAAATGAATTAGCTGAAATTATAGTCCCAGCTATAAAAATGTTTTTATATGAAAACTCTATATCTATTAATCAAATATCACATGTAGCAGTAGGATGTGGTCCGGGAGGATTTACTGGACTAAGGTCTGTAATAGCAGTAGTGAAAGGAATGATTATTTCCAACGATAATTTAAAAACAATAGGAGTAAATAGTTTAGCTGCGTTAGGAATATCTGTTATAGAAGAGGCAAAAAAAAAGAGAATCAAATATATCATATCTTTAGTTGATACAAAGAGAGAAGATGTTTTTATACAGTTATTTAAATTAGAAAAGGATAAAAAATCATTATTTCCTTTTCGGTCAATAGATAGAACTAAAGTATTAAAATTAGAAAACATACAAGAATATTTTATACAAAATAGTCTAATCGATGAAGACGTGTTAGTTGTTGGTTATGAATCATATTTAATAAATAATAATTCTAATAACATTAAAATTTCTGAAAATATAATTCAAGTTCCAAATGCTTTTTGGATAGCTAAATTAGCAAAGCTAGCAATCGATCAATTTGAATACTTAAATAAAACAGATATAGTTTATAATAAAATTGAGCCTCTATATATAAGATCACCAGAGATAACTAAAAAAATTTAAAATGATAAAAATTCAACCTTTAAAAGAAAATGATTTTAAAAGAGTATTGGATCTTGAAAAAGAACTTTTTCAAGATCCAATGACATATAGTGAACTAGTGAATTTCACTAAACAAGATTGTTTTAAAATTTGGAAAATGGAGATAAATCAAATTATTGGTTATGTGTCATTTTTTAAAATTAAAAATGAAATAGAAATCATTAAAATTGGAATAGATAAAGCTTATCAAGGAAAAGGTTTTGGATCTTGTTTAATTAATGAAATGAAGAAAGCAGAGGTCAATTATTTTTTTTTAGAAGTCTCAGTTGAAAATATTTTTGCTATTAACTTTTATTTTAAAAATGGCTTTTATAAAATAGGAGAAAGAAAAATGTATTATAAGCAAAAAGACAATTCAAGAATTGATGCTCTTACACTATGTTTAAAGATTTAATAAATGTGCAATAATCATAGAACATAGTTGAAAAAGATAGAGAATCAATTTTGTTAGAAAAAAAAATAGAAAATAGATTTTGGTTTCAAAAAATTAAAAAAAATAATTTGAGTTTAATATTTAGAAAATATAAAAATTATTATTTAACACAAAATTTTAAAAAACCTTTTCCAATAATAGAAGTTGGTGATTTTATAATAAAATTAGCTGAAAAGCGTTCTGAAATAAAGCATGCGCAATCATTAAGATATTCTGTTTTTTATAAAGAAAGAAATGCAAGAGCATCTCTATCAAAAAAATTGTTCAGAAGGGATTATGATCAAGTTGATAATTTTGCTGATCACTTAATAGTAATAGATAAAACCAGAAAAAACTTTAACAATAAAATAATAGGTACATATAGATTAATGAGAGGTGACTTAGCTAGTCAATTTGGAGGCTTTTACACGTCTGCAGAATTTGATTTATATAATATAGTTAATTTATTTAAAAAAAATGAAATACTTGAGTTGGGAAGATCATGCGTACACCAAGATTATAGAAATGGAACTACAATGAACTTATTGTGGAAAGCGATTGCTAATTACGTAAATATGTATGATATAAAAATTTTATTAGGTTGTGTAAGTTTTCCAGGCACTGATGTAATTAAATTTTCTAATCAATTATCTTATCTAAAACAAAATCATTCTTTACCAAAGGAATTGTCTGTAGAAAGTTTAGATAATAATATTTATCCAACAGATAATTCTGAAAATAAAAATTTGAGTGATATAAAAACTTTTGTCAAATTACCTCCTTTAATAAAAGGTTATTTAAGAGTTGGTGGAAAAGTCAGTGAAAGTTTTTTTGTAGACCATGAGTTTAATACAATAGATTTGTGTGTAGTTGTTAAAATAGATAACATAGACGATAAATATAAGAAAAAATTTTTACATTAATAGGTTTCAAGGTGATAGCTAAAAACAATATATATTTCAGACCTATTATTAAATCTTCAATAATTGATCAAATTCTATTTAATATAAAATTATTTTTATTTTTATTTTTAGCGGCTCCAATGATTTTGATGTCATTTATTTTGGGAGGAATTTTTCCATTTGTTAGAAATTGGTTACCTGTGATTTTTTATCGAATGGTAGTTTGGCTTTTATCTATTAAAATTGAATATGAAGGAAATATAGAAAAATCAAAAAGGTGTAATCTTTTTATTAGCAATCATATCTCTTATTTAGATATACCTATTTTAGGTTCACAGTTTCCATTAAAATTTGTTGCTAAATTAGAAGTTAAAAATTGGCCTATTTTTGGCTTTTTATCAAGATTAGCAGGTACTATTTTTATTAAAAGAGCAAGATCAGAAAGTTTATTACAAAAGAGAATAATATTTAAATTACTGTCTGAAAGAGAAAAAATTCTAATTTTTCCAGAGGCAACTACATCTGATGGAAATAGAGTTTTATCATTTAAATCTAATGCGTTTTCAGCCGTAGAAAATCAAAATTTTTGTATTCAACCTTTAGTTATCATATATTCTGAAATAAACGGAATGCCAATAAATAGATGGTTAAGGCCGATAATAGCTTGGTATGGTGATATGGATTTAAAGCCACATCTATTAATATTAAAAAGTCTAAAGTCAATACGAGCCAAAATCATATACTTAGAACCAGTTAATTCAAAAGACTTCATTAATAGAAAAGATATGAGCAAATACATAGAACAAAAAATACAAAGATCTTATTCTTACTCTTTATCAAGAAAAAAGCTTGCAGGATAAATAAAATATATGGCACTAAAGAATTGATTATTGTAAAGTGTTAATTATATGAAAAAGCTCTATATTAAAACTCATGGCTGTCAGATGAATTTCTATGATTCTGAAAAAATAGTCG
>Ga0115005_10001764_pt1 | contig 17304 bp, 17 predicted proteins | sample ArcOceMetagenome_FD_87163 | JGI IMG/M metagenome (GOLD analysis project Ga0115005, IMG submission 87163) | Marine eukaryotic phytoplankton communities from Arctic Ocean - Arctic Ocean - Greenland ARC118M Metagenome | ecosystem: Environmental > Aquatic > Marine > Oceanic | place: Arctic Ocean... | reverse complement strand
TATATGAAAAAACTGCCTATTGACCCATGGGGCAATCCTTACCTTTACTTCTCAAAGTCTGGAAAATTTGAGCTTGTCTCATTCGGTGCCGATGGTGAAGAGGGTGGTGAGGACGATGCTGCTGATATTAGTAGCAACGATTAATCACATCCATGATGCATCGTAATACCGGTTTTACACTAATTGAGATATTAGTGGTGCTCGTCATCATTGCCGTTTTGGTTTCTATGGCGACGATCAATACATCTCACGATGGTCGTTACGATGACTTGAAGAATGAAAGCGAGCGGTTGAAATTCATACTAACAGCCGCCGCTGACGAGGCCCTTTTTCAAAATAAGAATCTAGGTATTGTGCTCAGTAAAACCCAGCTCAATCCACTTTTTTGGGAGGAGGACTTTGATGCAGCTACAAATAACCCTCAAAATTCTCAAACCCCTCTGCTACCCAAAAAGAAAATATGGAAGCCATACGTTGGTCGCCATGTAAAAGCTTATGACCTTCCAGAGAACTACTTTTTTGAGCTAACAATAGAAGGGCAATCAATTTCACTACCATATGCTCTAAAAGAAGATGATAAGCAAATCGAGCCGAACGTATTTTTGTTTGCTTCTGGCGAGCAGACACCATTCTCTCTCACGCTTTTTATAGAAGCGTTCCCTGGTAAAGCGATCGTGAGAGGCGATGGTTTAGGTCGATATTATTCTGAGGTGATACGTGAGGAAGAATAAAGGCTTTACCTTATTAGAGGTTATGATCGCACTAACCATTTTTGCGTTAATTGCCACCACGCTTTCTCAGGCAGCATCCATTACCGTTGACAATCAGATTCACATTGAGCGTAAACTACTCGCCACCTGGATAGCTGAAAACCAAATCATCGAGCTTAGGTCAGTGTCTTTTAATAACATAAGCACCAGTAAAAAAGAGGTTGAGTTTGCAGATAGACAGTGGATTGTCAGCACCCTGGCTGCGCCTAAAAAGAAATTTTCGGGCATGCCTATTCCATTGGATGTAAAGTCATTAACCGTCTCAGTGAGCTTAAAAGAATCACCAGATAGCCCTTTGCAAACACTCACGGCGTATGTTGCAAATGATTAATAAACAACAAGGCTTCACATTATTAGAAGTTTTACTGGCCGTCTCAATCACAGCCATGATCGGGATTGGTGCGAGCCAATTACTGTCGAGCACCGTTAGTACAAAAAATGCAACCGATGTTCGCGCTCAACAACTTCGAAGCATTCAGCGCATGGACTTTTGGCTGAAGCGTGATCTTTGGCAAATTGCAGGGCGCAAAACAAAGGATATTTACGGCAATCCAACGGATATTGTCACAACCGCTAATGATTACGACATCGAATTCACCCACTCTGGTTTAGCGGCATTGCCTTTTGGCGAGATCAAGCGCTCTAACCTACAACGAGTCGCCTATGCGGTTCGTAGCCATGAAAGCGACTATTGCAAAGATGCGATTAAACCTCAGGATGAAACCGAGCAGGGTCAGTGCTTTGTGAGAATATTTTGGCCGGCTCTCGATTTGGCTCCTAACTCGGAACCAATCGTTCAGGTGGTGCTGGACGAGATAGTAGAAGTCCGTTTTTATTTTAGAGGCCAGTTAATTGACCTACAAAATCCTATAAACAGCGTCATCATTCAAGACTGGCAAGAAGAATGGCCAAGTCCGTATTTAACAAGCAATCTGCTTGAAGATCTCGCTCAGATCAAGGTTGAAATTACTACCAAGCAGCTGGGTAAACTAGAGAGATGGTATGAGGTGCCGCGTTATGCGTATACACAGCCATAATAAGCAATCAGGCCTTGCACTGATTACCGTGCTCTTTATTTTTGCGCTGGTTTCCATGTTAGCAATCTCAATGCAGCAACGTCAGTCGATGGATATTGCCCAAGCATCCGTTACGTTCACACAAGCCCAGGCTCAAATGCTGGCACTCAGTGCTGAAGACATAGCCAAGGCGGGCCTTTCATTGGATTTATCACAAGACACAACCAATGGTACCGAAGTGGACTCTGCATCTGAATTGTGGAACCAAGAATTCATGACCGAATTAGATGGCGCTAAAATATTTGTGAGTATCAGAGACCTACAGGGCTTATTTAATTTAAACTCACTATCGCCGGATGCGCCAAACCCCACTGCAGCACTCAACCGTTTCCAGCGCTTGCTAACCGAAGTAGACCCCGGCATTCCTCAGTCAATAGCCACAAACGTGAAAAATTGGCTAACACCTGGTAACAGCGCTAATTTTGACTACCAAAATCTAACACCGCCTTACCGCGCAGCCGAAATGGAATTCAGCCATCCTTCAGAGCTTAAACTGATCCAGGACGTGGATAATGAGACATACCTTAAAATTGAGCCCTACATTACCGCGTTGCCGTCTAAAACAGCACTAAACATCAATACAACCCTCAAAGAGGTTTTATCTTCTTGGGATGCGACGTTAACCACAGCAGATAGCGAGACATTGGTACAAAAATCTCACTCAGGAAAATGTGGTGAAGTAGCTTCTTACAAAGACATTGAAGAATTTTGGCAGACGCCTGAGATTACTAAAGTCGCAAATAAAGAAACCAACCCAGCTGGGCAATGGAATCAAGCTGACTTTAGCGTAAAAAGTGAGTATTTTAGTGTCTTAATACGGGTTCAGTTAGACGACAGAGACTTGGTCAGCGAAAGTATTATTCGTCGCAAGCCAGCCTCAAATACAGAAAAAGGCTTCATTGGTGTGATTTACCGCGATCTTTCTAAGAATTATGAAGATATACCCCTTCCAAAAACTGTGAAATGTTAATCATATGACTAATTTACATGTACTCAATACTCAATCACACAGTCTGTGGAAAATAGAGCAGGGCGGGTTAAGTGCTGGCCACTTAAACGAAGGGGAAACCTTAGGTTCCGTTATCCTTAATGGGTCAATCTGCCAAGTTTTATCCACTCAGATGCCCGTTAAACAAACTAGGCAAATTATTAAAGCACTGCCATTTGCACTAGAAGAGCAGTTAGCAAACGAAATAGATCAAAACCATATACATTTCATTGGCCGTGAAGGCACACAAGCACATGCCCTCGTGTGTGACACCCAAGTAATGGACACACTTATATCAAAATACGACCCAGACAAAGTTTTATTTTTACCATTGCTATTGCCTCAAATCGAACAAGGTATTTGTGTATGCATCATTGAAGGCGTGGCCAGTATTCGTTATTCGAAATTTGGTGTAATTAGTGTAACTGCTGATATCGTTACGCTTATGCTAGATAAACTAAAACACCATGAAAAAACGATTGTTGAGTTTTACGATGTAGATGGCGATAACAACTTACTTCCGCTTGAAATTGAGAACATGGGCTACGAAGTTCAACAGCCAAAGACAGATACACTCATTACACACATTGAGAAATCGGCGATCAGTTATCCGTGGAATTTATTATCAGGCCCTTACACAAAAAAGAAGGCCCCTGTCAAAACGAAGCACTCAAAATTAAGAACACCACTGGCAATCGCCGCCTCTCTTATTGTGACGATATTTTTCATCCAACTAATACAAATGAAGCAATATGAACAAATGACGGAGCTGGTGAAAGAGGCATCTAAGTCATTCTATGTGACATTATTTCCAGGTGAAAATGTTCGTAGCATTCGTCGGCAATTTAAGGACAAATTAGAAGAAGCCGGTGCAGGCCCTATCTCAAGTGCTGGGTTTATTTCAATTTTAGCCGCTGCCACGAAAGACATAAAAAGCACTGCAAATATAGAGTGGGATGCAGTGCGCTTTACACGCCAAAAAAATGAATTAGAGATTAACCTGATCGTTGATAATATCGCACAGCTCGATAGCGTTAAGCAAAAAATGACCGACAGTGGATTATTGGTGGATATTGCCTCTGCAACGAATACAGGTAAGCGCATTAAAGGTGTATTAAAGGTAAGCAAAAATGGCTAATTCTATTGAAAATCTAAAGCTTAACCTTCGCTTGCAGGTTGAAAAAAGCAGCCTTTATAAAGCCGCTAACGATTGGTATTCACAGCTTGCCGCTAAAGATCAGCTAATAGTTAAAGTATTAGCGGCTTTCGTATTAATAGCCTTGGTTTTTGCATGGATATGGCAGCCTGTCATGAACGGTACAACGCAAGCCAAAAGTCGCTACACATCTGAAATGGCATTTCATGCGAAGTTAAAAGAGAATGCCTATCTGTTTTCCAGTGCTGGCGGGCAAATAACCGGGCAAGGCGACTCTATTTTAAGTACCGTAAACAACACAGCAAAAGTGAAAAATATACAACTCAAGCGTTTTGAGCCTGAAGGAAAAACGGGGCTGCGCATCTGGCTTGACCAAGTTAACTTTAATTCACTGATAGATTGGCTAGAGTTACTAGAGACCACTCGAGGAATTAAAGTTGAACAAATTTCTATTGATAAGGTCAATTCAGGCATCGTTAACGTAAGGGCAGTACTTCAGTCATGAGTGAATATCAATATGATCTATTTGTAATCGGAGCCGGTTCTGCTGGTGTCCGTGCTAGCAGAATGGCTACTGGTCTTGGTAAAAAAGTAGCCGTAGCGGAGTCACGCTATCTAGGCGGTACCTGCGTAAATGTAGGTTGTGTTCCCAAAAAGTTATTCGTTTATGCCAGTGAGTTCCCTCATATCACTCATGATGCAAAAGGGTATGGCTTAGACTTCAGCCTGAATAACTTTGACTGGCCGACATTGCGAGACAATAAAACAAAAGAAATTGAACGGCTAAACGGTATATATCAAAGATTACTCGACAATGCAGACGTGACCACCATTATCGGCCATGCTAAATTGGTTGATGAGCACACCGTGAGTGTGAATGGTGAGTGTTATACCGCTGAAAAAATTCTACTGGCAACCGGTGGCTGGCCAAGCCTACCTGACATACCAGGAAAAGAGCACTTCGTAAATTCTAATGACTTTTTCTATCTAGATGTATTTCCAAAGCATGCGGTTGTTGTGGGCAGTGGTTATATTTCTGTGGAATTTGCCGGTATTCTAAATGGCCTAGGTTGCGAAACTCATATTGCATCGAGATCCGGCAAATTACTAAGGGGATTTGATGAAAGCACTCGCCGATTTGCCGAACAAGAAATCCTAAGAAAGGGCATATCTTTACTGCCTCACCAACCCACTAGCATTACAAAAAATGGTGAGAAGTATACGGTTCAGTTCGCCGACGACTCCAGTATTGAGACGGATATCGTGATCTGTGCAACCGGCCGCACTCCTAACCTTCAAGACCTAGGCACTGAAGAACTAGGGATTGAATTGGATAACAAGGGCTTTATTCAGGTTGACGATACTTATCAAACCAATGTAACGAGCATATTTGCGCTAGGTGACCTAATTGACACCCCACAGTTGACGCCTGTTGCGCTGGCTGAAGGCATGATGTTTTTGAAACAACAGTATCAGGATTACACAGGTAAGCTTGATTACGACAATATTGCAACGGCAGTGTTCAGCCAGCCTAATCTGGCTACCGTTGGTTTAACCCAAGAGCTAGCAGCCGAAAAAGGCCATGATGTGCGAGTGTTCGAGAGCGAGTTTAAAGCATTGAAACTCACCATGACGGATTCGAGTGAGCGCACTTACATGAAGCTTGTGGTCGATAAAGAAACGGATAAAGTTTTAGGCGCTCATATGGTAGGCGAGCACGCTGCCGAAATTATTCAAGGCATTGCGATTGCGATTAAAGCAGGGGCCACAAAAGCCATATTTGACGAAACCATGGGCATTCACCCAAGCTCGGCAGAAGAATTTGTCACCATGCGCACGCCTTCAAATTAACGATTAAACATCCTCCAATCAAGCAAAACGCAAGGTGGTAGGTTATCTTTATTTTCTAGGTAGCCTGCCACAAAGCTTAAATTGAGAATTGCTTCGTTATCATCTACATCATGTTGTGATGTAAAATCATGCTGATAGTAGGTCACGATATCACTAATGGCATTGAGCCTGACCGCGATCATTTTTTTACCAGTATTTATGTAGAGCAAAATAGGGCGCGTAATATTCTCTAAGCGCTCTCTAGCAGCCTTGAACAAACCAATTAGCTTACCAAGCGTCCTTACTTTCTCATGCTCAAGAATAGTAAGCGCCTTATCAAGTTCACCTTCATCCCTTAGATTTAAGAGTTCGTCAGCTAGGGCGTGTATACGCTTATGTGGCTCATCAAAATCTTTCATGATGTCTGCAAGCAATTCATCATTAGGCTTGAAGGTTAGATACCATTTCCCAAACTCACACTGATTATGGTCCCTGGCTTTATTAAAGGGCTCTCCAGATATCAAACATGTTTCGAGATCAGTGATCCACTGTATGTGGTCATTTTCACGGTCTTCTAAAATATCAAGCAGCTTTAGGTTGCCCAGGTATTCTGCCTCACAGCCCATTAGTCGGGCAAAATCATATATAGGCACAGGCTTGCCCTGATAAGTGGTTACCTCTGCACCCAATGTGGCATTCACTTCGATACGCGTTGTCTTGCGCTTATCCTGCTCAATGTAGCGAACCTCACTTACCGGCGTAGCGTACTGAGTATCCGCCACATAAAAAGTAATCACCTCAAGATAGTCGTGCTCTTGAAATAAGGAGGGGGCGAGCTGCTCAGCGTTTTCCATATCAATCTCAGAATGGTGGTTTTTACTTAATATTAGCTAAGAGATGAATATATACAATTTCCGATAATTGTTATTATCGGAAGTACTATTTAATGTGTAATCTACGTTCGCCACACACAATAAACCTGAGTAATTTACACTCTAATCCCACATATGTAAGCTTCACGCCTTTTAACTACTGCATTGGTGGCTATTTATGCGTGTAGAAAAGCTTAATCATCCAGTCTTAAATCGAGTTACTTATAGGGCTTATTTGGATGGCTTACCTGTTAAGCATGTTAATAAATTCTTATCTCATTTGGATAAAAGAGACTTTGCTCCCAATACAGTTAAGTCTTATGCGCATGACTTATCGCAATACTTTCGTTATCTGAACAAGAAAAGCTTAGATTGGAAGCACTCTGATATAGAAGTAATAACCAGCTTTATAGCGTTTTATAAACACTCAAAAGCTGACTCTCTATCGGTACTCCCAACAGAATTAGGCCAGGCTAGGTCCATAAGTACCATTAATAGAGCCCTAGCTTCGATCTCAGCTTTTTATCGATATAAGTTGAATATTGGTGAATTAGGTCAGTCAATTGCGCTAGAAGCTATATCAACAAATGTCTCAAAAAACCCAAAAGTTAAGGAGTTTTTGTCATTTGCCTCTGCATCTAGACCTCAATCGGTTTCTAGAGAATTAAAACCATTTCGTAGAGCTAAACCAGTAAAACGTAAAGTAAAAACAATACCTGAAGACGTACAACTAAAGCTCATAGAGTTTTGTGCAAACAGCAGAGACCGACTATTGATTTGCTTGCTGCTTGAAACAGGCATGCGTGTAGGCCAAGCATTACAGTTAAGACATTCAGATATTGAGAGCTGGGATTCAAAACTAACAATATTTTATAGGCTAGATAATTCAAATGAAGTTTATTCAAAAACTAGAACCTCGTATGAAGTTGTGATTACAGATAAATGGGCAAATATGTATACAAATTATTTGCTTAACGAAATAGGTGATATTGAATCAGACTATGTATTTACAAAGTTATATAGAAAAGATGGTGGAAATCGAGGTGAACCGCTCTCCTACCCTTCTGTAAAATTTCTGTTTAAGCGGTTTTCAAATTCAATAGGCTGTAACATTACCCCAAACATGTTAAGACATACGCATGCCACTGAACTTTTACGCCAAAAAGTGCCGATTGAAATTGTTTCAAAAAGACTAGGGCATTCTTCAATTGAGACAACAAAAAATATCTATGAACATTTAACAGCTGAAGATATGAAAAATACAATTTTTGGAAGTAAAGAAGGCATTGAGAAATGAGCACTAATATGAAAACCAACTCAAAGTTAAAAGTGATTTCGAAAAGCCCTATCTTTCAAGAAGATGTTTGGAGTTTCGAAGATCTTGGCTATAAAGAAGATGAACGCCCTAGCGGGCAAAATAATCTTACACTCTACGGAATAAGCCAGCCATGGCTAAGGGATAGATTTAAAGAAGTAATTTGGCGAAAACGGGTATCTGTTCAGGCTTATACAATCGTATCCTATGCGAGAGTCGGCAGAAGTCTTAGTGCATTTATAGATGCTGAATATGACCGTTCCTCTATTCAAATAATCACAAAAGATCTAATGCAGCGGTATATGGATAGCATATCAGATAAATCCCATGCAACTCGTAGTAGTACATATTCACAATTAAATGAGATTACCACCTGTTGGATGCAATGGGGTTTATTATCAAAGGATAAGTACCCTTTGATAACAAAAGATATGGCACCAAGGCGCCGGCCAGCTTCAAAACCTAAAGGCTTGAGTTTTAAAGTACAAAATGATTTAGATGGTTATTTGGAAACTGAAGATACTGAAGCAACTAGAATGCTAAAAGTCATTATGGAAACTGGTATGCGTGGTAGTGAACTTATTACTCTAAAGAAGGACTGTTTAACTCAGGACAATGATGGAGATTGGTATCTAACTAGATTGAATCGAAAGTTTTTGAAAGAGCACACAATTCCTATTAGTCATAAGTTAGCCGATTTGGTGAAGAATCAAATTACTTACAATGAAGAATACTGTGGAAATAGGAATATTCCGAACCCAAGTAACTATCTGTTTGGTCATAAGATAAATGGTGAGTTTAAGACCTATTCCCTAAGAACAATTAATACTCGCTTAAAGAAAATCACAGAAAGTCTAAAACTTACAAATGAATTAGGTATCAAACAAGAAATCAGCACTCATGCTTTTCGACATACAGTTGGTACTAATCTAATAAATAATGGCGTGGATATGATTACGGTTCAGAATTTTCTTGGCCATGAAACACCAATGATGACAGCAGTTTATGCACAATTGCATAATAAAACGATGCGAACTGCAATAAACAAGGCCCAGAATCAATTAATCGATATTAAAGGCAAGTTTTACAGTGGGATTGATGTTATCCAAGAGGTTGAAGTGATTGAAAGTGACAGCACCCCTATTGAGGCTAAATGGTTGAAACATCAGCTAGCAACGCAGGCTTTACCCAATGGCATATGCGCCCTACCAATTAAGCAAACTTGTCCACATGCAAATGCTTGTCTAACATGTACAAGCTTTAGAACCGACAAGACTTTTATTGATGTTCATCGCCAGCAACTAAGGACTGCAAAGTACTTAGTGGATGAGTCGAAAGCGAAGAATTATACGCGACAATATGACTTAAACATCCAAGTTAGAGACAATTTAATTACGATTATAGATGGGCTGGAAGCAGTAAATGACTGATAATTCAAAGCACTTAATTGCTCATAAAAAAAACGAGTCTGTGAAGAAAATAGAGGCTGTTCGAGAGGCTGTATCTTATATGCTTTACTCCTCTGAAGAAATAAACTTAAACAAAGTAGCAAAAAAAGCCCGCGTATCTAGGACTTTTATATACAGCAATAAAGAGTTAAGAGAGTTAATAGATAGCAGTAGAGAGCCATCTAAAGTAAAAGCAGAAAGAAAACGAATTTCATCTGGCCAGGCGCGTTCAGATGAAAGCAAATTAGCCATTATAAATAACTTAAAGCGAAGACTATCTGAGCTGACTAAAGAGCTAGATAGAGTTAAGTCTGATAATGCCAAATTAAGAAGCTATATTTCGGAAATTGAGGACTGAGAACTTTTTAAAAAGTTAGAAAACAGAAGGAATGTAAAATTCTACTGCACTTTCTGCCATGAAGCAGAATAGAATACTTTGAAGCTATATCTTGCGTTACAACAATAAATGAATCCAAGTGGAAGCCGCATCATAGCTTTAACCCTCTATGATGCACGAAATTACTTGAACACTACTTAACTGGGGTCTCTCTAGGTTTATCACTCATGAGTATCATTTAAAGTCCGCTCACACAGTCCCTCTAAGAATCAGTAATAGACGATAATTCAGCCAAAATACCACACTGTTCGACAGACCTAGCACTTCCACATTTAAGGCGTAACTGCTTTAAGGTATCGTGAAGTTTTTGCAGGTCTGCAATGCGTGACTTAATAGCGTATAAGTGCATATCGACCATTTCATTGACTGCTTCACAAGGTATAGATGGTGAAAATTGCAAAGAAATTAATTGTTTAATTTCATCTAATGCCAAGTCCAGTCCACGGCAATTCTTAATAAAAATTAGTTTTTCTAGTGCATCTGAGTTGTAAACTCGAAAATTCCCTTCGGTACGATTAGGTGGTGAAATTAACCCCTCTTTTTCGTAGTGACGAATTGCTTGTACAGAACAGCCACTGCGTTTTGCTAATTCACCTATTTTCATATATTACCTCACTAACCCTTGACTCTATACTTACTATAGAGATTAGAATAAATAACTTACATCATCTTAATAATCAAGATTAATTTATGACTGAAGATTCTAAAGCATGTGACTGCGAAGGCAGTCATGGAGCGTCATTTAAATGCAAATCGAAAACTATGGGTAATGATCAGGCTGAGATAAGCCACTTGAGTGTGTTTGACGTTCCGAAAATGGACTGCCCGTCGGAAGAGAATCTGATACGTACGGCTTTTACTAGTCTTGGTGAAGCACTCACCTTTGAATTTGACATACCCAACCGCAGAGTGCGTGTATATCATCCAGGTATTGGGGAGGAAATAGAAAGAACTATGGTGTCTGTCGGGCTTGGAGCAAGTTTGATCTCGATTGAGTCGGTCGATCGAGAAGCTACTCACGCTGCCCGGGAAACTGCAATATCAGATGAGCTGCGCGAAGCACGAGTGCTTCGGTGGTTACTGGGTATTAATGCAGTCATGTTTGTACTCGAGCTTAGCGTGGGCATTATTGCTCAATCCACAGGACTTATTGCTGATTCACTGGATATGTTTGCTGATGCAGCTGTTTACGGTGTGTCCTTATATGTGGTTGGTAAAGCTGCCAAACTTAAGCTTAAAGCAGCCCATTTCTCTGGTTGGTTACAAGTCACGCTGGCACTTGGTGTGCTATTAGAGGTGGGTAGGCGTTTCTTATATGGAGGTGAACCCGCCTCAATTCTCATGATGAGCCTAGGTGCAGTGGCACTAATAGCGAATATTGCCTGCCTATTAATAATATTCAAGTCACGAGACCAAGGGGCTCATATGAAAGCGAGCTGGATATTCTCCGCGAATGACGTTTTGGCTAATGTGGGTGTCATTGCGGCCGGAGTATTGGTGGCTGTGACCAACTCTCAAATTCCTGACTTGGTAATTGGAACTATGATTGGATTAGTCGTCTTAAACGGCGCCCGACGTATCCTTTTGTTAAAATAAAAAATTACCATATGACAGCCTATAACGTGTATAATTGAAATATGCTTAAACGTATCCTGACATACTTGCTGATGATATTGATTGTATTTCAATCAAGCCTTGCTATGGCTGATGCTCATCAGTTTTATCAGTCAGGGTATGAGCATATTAATTTCGATCAGCATAACCAAGACTCAAATAATCTTACGATTGAAAAGCAAAATACCGAACTCCTAGACGAAAGCTTATTTTCTTCTCAAGAGTCGGATTGTCAACACTGCTGTCATTGTCACGGGCATTGCCCTCCCTGCCCTTCGTGCTCTACTGACCATGTCTTATTGCGCAAGCATTCCACAAAAATATCGGCGTATTCTGAACAAGCTTACCCCGGTTTTGTAAATACCTTACTGCGCCCACCAAGAATATAAACCCTAAGTACCGTTACCAGCCGCAATTGCGGGTTTACGAATTACATTAGGATTTATCCATGCATCGCACCACTTTAAACAGGTATTGCACCTCCTGCGTATGGCTTGCGTTTTTACTTTTCAATTTAAGTATTGCTGCCAATGCAGACACCGCACTAACCTTAAAAGAAGCGCTAACCCGTACGTTAGCGAAAAACCCACAGCTTTATCAATATACCTTTATTCAAGAAGCAACAAGAGCACAACGACAAACCAGTGCCTTGCGACCGGCGCTAGAATTAGAACTGGCGGCTGAAAACTTTGCAGGATCAAATAACAACAAGGGATTTGATTCTGCGGAAACCACTCTGGCTTTGTCTTCAGTTATTGAGCTAGGAGGAAAACGCGAAGCTCGCCTTTCTTTCGCTGACGCAAGAATAATTCAAGCCGAATGGGAAAAGAAAGCCACTACACTGGATGTGCTCGGTGAACTGACGGCGAGTTATATTGAAAGTTTGGCAACCCAAGCCAACATTCAGCTAGCGGAAGAATCTTTGGCACTATCTCAATCATTACTAAAAACGGTTAATACGCGTTCCAACAAAGGGGCAACACCCGAAGCTGAAGTCATGCGCGCTCAAGCGGCAGTTGCCCGCGCTGAGATCCGCCTTGCTGCGCTAGTGGAGCGACTGGAGCGTCAGAAAGTGCGGCTTGCGCGTTTTTGGGGAGATACCACACCGACCTTTAGCGCCTTAGAGGGATCCCTATTTGAGAATGAGACAAGCGAAGGGTTTGATCAATTGTATGCACGAGTAAAGACATCACCAGCCATTCAGGTGCTTGCGAGTGAAGCGAGAATCAAAGACGCAGAAGTTGCGCTGGCACGCACTGGTGGTCGGAGTGATCTAACTTGGCGTGCGGGTATTCGGCGCTTTGAGGAAACTGGTGATTCAGCATTCACCGCAGGGCTCTCCATTCCGTTATTTTCCAAAAAACGAAACAGCGGCGAAGTTAAGACTGCCCTGGCAAACCGCAATGCTGTGGATTATGCCCGGCAGGATCTTCTTTTGCGTTTGCATGCCCAGCTTTTTGAAGCGTATTCACTCCGACGGCAGAGCATCGCGGCCGTGAATAAAACCGAAAATGAGATCATTCCAGCGCTCGAAAACGCGCTCAAACTCACACGAAAAGCCTACGAAAATGGCCGTTATCGATATCTTGATTTAATTGCTGCTCAAGAAGAATTGCTTGCTACTAAGCAAGCACGTATCGATGCAGCATCGACAGCTCTCATTAGTCAAGCGCTGATAGAAAAGCTGTCCAGTGAAGCCCTTAATCAATAATTTAATTCAAATTAATCAGGTTTGATCACTATCAGGCCTTAGGAATTTATGACCATGAAAAAATCAACTCTCACAGTTCTCACGATGCTAACTTTTGTTTTAAGCGTCCTTGGATTAAGTACCTATGCTCAGGGAAACGAAGAGCATAAACACGACCATCAACATGAAGAAAGTGAAAACCATAAAAAACATCACGCTGAAGGCGATCACGAAGAGAAATCTAAAGATAAACACATTGAGGATCATGACCACAACGATCACGCCGATGACCATGTAAATAAAAAAACAAAGGAGAATAAATAATGAAAGACTTAACCACTTTGTTTTCTTATTTAACACCTAAAAGCAGAATGCCCTTTTTAGGCGCACTGTTTGCACCGGTATTTCTGCTAAGCATGCTGTCATTAAACTCCTGGTCGGAAGGTGACCACGAACATAAGCATGAAGCCAAAGAACAACATGCTCCACATCACGAAGACGGCGACCATGATAAGCATGAAGATCATGTTGATCACAATGAGGGCAAGCACGATCATGATGAGCATGGTCGCGAGAATGACGGCGAAGAAAATAGCAGCCGCATTAATAGCGATATGGCACAACAAGTGGGGATCGTAACCGCAAACGCTGGCTCTCAAGAGCTCCACCAAACCATCACTGTTTACGGTAACGTGGTCTCAGGTCCAGAACAATTGAGTCATGTGCGCGCACGTTTTGAAGGCCTCGTTAAGTCTATTCAAGTTACTATTGGCGATACGGTAAAAACCGATGATGTATTGGCAGAAATTGAATCCAATGAGAGCCTCAAGATCTACAAAATACGTTCGCCTATTTCTGGCCGTGTTGTTCAACGGCATGCCAACAGTGGTGAAGTGACTCAGGATCAAATTCTATTTTCTATCGCCAACTTTGACACTGTGTGGGCAGAGCTGCGTGTTTATCCTACTCACCAATCCTCGGTCGCAGAAGATCAATCCGTTCATGTTTTGACAACCAACGGACGCGTTGAATCTAGGGTCAAACATGTCGTGCCATCGATGGACGCCCCTTATCAGTTGGCGCGGGTCAAACTGGACAACAGCAAGCAGACTTTATCTCCGGGCTTGATGGTGGAAGCCCAATTAGAGATTGGTCGCTTTCCCGTATCTCTTGCCGTTGCGAAAGATGCCGTCCAAAGCCTGGGCGGACGCCAGGGCGTATTTGTTAAGCGCGGCGACGAATACACCTTTACCCCTCTTGTGTTAGGTCGTGGAGACGATCACTTTTATGAAGTTATCGATGGCCTTGAGAGTAGCGCTGAGTATGTCAGTCAGAACAGCTATTTAATTAAAGCCGATATCGAAAAATCCGAAGCTGAACACGACCATTAAAGGGGCGCACTATGATTGAATCTATCTTGCGCCTAGCCATTGAAAGGCGCTTACTATTTTTATGTTCGATTTTGTTGATAGTCGGTGTGGGCGTATGGAGTTACCAAAAACTCCCGATTGATGCGGTACCCGATATCACCAATGTTCAGGTACAAATCAATACCGCTGCTCCGGGTTACTCACCATTGGAATCGGAACAACGCATTACCTATCCGGTGGAGACTGCGCTGGCTGGCTTACCCAATCTTTCCTACACGCGATCATTGTCACGTTACGGTTTGTCACAGGTGACGGTGGTGTTTGAAGAAGACACCGATATCTATTTTGCCCGCAACCTGATTAACGCTCGACTGGGTGCGATCAAAAGTGTCTTACCGCCTGGGCTCGAACCGGAGATGGGTCCCATATCCACCGGTTTGGGTGAAATCTTTATGTACACCGTGCAAGCCAAATCTGATGCCCGCATGGCCAATGGTGAACCCTACACCGCAACCGCCTTGCGAGAAATACAGGACTGGATTATCAAACCTCAGCTCGCCCAGGTGAAAGGCGTCATAGAGGTGAATAGTATTGGTGGCTACAACAAGCAATACCACGTGATGCCCGACCCCACGAAGTTACTGCTTTACAAAGTCAGTGTTGAAGAGCTTGTACAAGCCTTACAAGCCAACAACGATAATCGTGGCGCAGGCTATATCGAACGAAATGGACAGCAACTTTTAGTTCGTTCTCCCGGTCAGCTCGCAACGACCGAAGACATCGGCAATGTCATCATTACGGAACATGACAGTGTGCCGATAAAGATCAAGGATATTGCCGAGATAGCCATTGGTAAAGAGCTGCGCACAGGCGCCGCAACACGCGATGGTGTGGAAACCGTGCTAGGTACGACCATGATGCTCATCGGTGCAAACTCCCGCACGGTTGCTCAGGATGTAGCGAGTAAACTCGATGATATTCAAGCTTCGCTACCGGAAGGGGTTGTGGCGGAAGCCGTCTACGATCGCACCGCACTGGTCGATAAGGCCATTGCTACGGTGTCCAAAAATCTGATGGAAGGCGCGCTTCTAGTTGTCGTGGTGTTGTTTCTCTTGTTAGGAAATATGCGGGCTGCATTAATTACTGCAGCAGTAATTCCGTTAGCCATGTTGATGACCATCACTGGCATGGTGAAAACGGGTGTATCGGCCAACCTTATGAGCTTGGGAGCCCTAGATTTCGGTTTGATTGTCGATGGTGCGGTGATCATTGTTGAGAACTGCGTTCGCCGCCTGGCCGAGGCTCAACATTCGAATGGTCGACAGCAAAATCTACGCGAACGCTTAGACACTGTCTTCAAAGCCACATCCGAGGTGATTCGCCCAAGCTTGTTTGGTGTAGCCATTATTACGATCGTCTACATCCCGATATTCAGCTTGACCGGCGTGGAAGGTAAGATGTTCCACCCTATGGCGGCGACGGTGGTGATGGCCTTGTTGTCAGCCATGGTGCTGTCATTAACGGTGGTGCCTGCAGCTGTTGCTGTGTTTATGAATGGCAAAATCAGTGAAAAAGAAAGCATCGTTATCAGCAAAGCAAAATCTGCCTACAAACCCTTACTTAACCTGGCTTTGAAATTTCGCTGGGCGGTGGTGGGCTTTGCCTCGGCTCTCGTTGTGTTTTGTTTATGGTTAGCTTCCACTTTAGGCTCAGAATTTATCCCTCAATTGAACGAAGGTGACATTGCGCTGCACGCCATGCGTATTCCTGGTACAGGTCTAGAACAAGCCGTGGAAATGCAGGAAATACTCGAACAGAGAATCAAATCTTTTCCAGAAGTGGATAAGGTCTTTGCCCGTATTGGCACGGCGGAAGTGGCCACCGATCCTATGCCACCCAATGTGGCCGATAACTTTGTGACACTTAAGCCGCGAAGTGAATGGCCGAACCCCTCCAAAACGAAAGCCGAACTCGTTGAGGAAATAGAGCGTTCTGTGGAGGAGCTACCGGGAAATAACTATGAGTTTACCCAGCCTATTCAAATGCGCTTTAACGAGCTTATTTCTGGTGTGCGTGCGGATCTGGGCATCAAGGTTTTTGGCGACGACTTGGACCAACTTGTCATAACGGCCAACGATATCCTAGGTATCGTTAACGCAATTGAAGGCGCGGCCGATGCTCGGGTTGAACAAGTGACTGGGTTACCTACGCTCTCCGTGATACCGAATCGCACTGCCTTGGGCCGATATGGGTTAAATGTTGCCGAACTTCAGGATTGGGTTTCTGCCGCCATTGGTGGTGAATCAGCCGGCATTATCTACGAGGGTGATCGACGTTTTGAATTAGTGGTTCGCTTACCTGAAACAACGCGTCGCGATATCGACCGGTTAAAGTTTCTACCGGTACCACTCCCCAATGGAGATTACGTACCACTCGAAGAAGTCGCAACCTTGGATGTTTCACCGGCACCCGCGCAAATAAGTCGCGAGAACGGTAAGCGCCGAGTTGTGGTCACTGCTAACGTCCGCGGTCGCGACCTGGGCAGTTTCGTGAAAGAAGTGCAAGCCAGCATCCGTGAACAAGCGGATATCCCACCGGGATATTGGTTGGATTATGGTGGCACCTTTGAACAACTGGAGTCTGCAAGCCAACGCTTATCTATCGTCGTACCTATCACCCTGTTGGTGGTACTGGGTATTCTCGTAATGGCCTTTGCCTCAATCAAAGATGCCTTGATTATTTTTAGTGGCGTGCCGCTAGCGTTAACCGGGGGCGTCT
>Ga0115005_10001763_pt1 | contig 17315 bp, 9 predicted proteins | sample ArcOceMetagenome_FD_87163 | JGI IMG/M metagenome (GOLD analysis project Ga0115005, IMG submission 87163) | Marine eukaryotic phytoplankton communities from Arctic Ocean - Arctic Ocean - Greenland ARC118M Metagenome | ecosystem: Environmental > Aquatic > Marine > Oceanic | place: Arctic Ocean... | reverse complement strand
TAAAGGGCTCCCTCTTCATTTTAAGATGTTTAAAAACCTCAACTGCAGCAATGCATTGAGGTTTTTTTATTTTTTTGCATCCAGTTTCTCTGTTGGCTCGTTTGGCTTACTGAACAGGACGTGAGCACTATCTATTGCACCCGCTGCCGATAAGCAACGTCTCTTCGCTAAACAACAAGTATGGAGATGATGATGGAACTTAATAAAACATCACAACAAAAATTAAAATTATCGCTATTAGCTACCGCTATGGTTTTTGCACTTAGTGCCTGTGATGGTGATGACGGCGCTGACGGTTTAAATGGCGCAGATGGTGTAGACGGCTCACCAGGTCAAGACGGCGCACCAGGTCAAGATGGCGCTCCGGGTTTCGCAGCTGGTACCTTTTTGGTTGCCAACAATGGCGATGCCAACCGCAACACGGTGTCAGTCGTCGATCAAAATGCCAATTCACTCAGTACTGTAACAACTGGTGCAAATGAAGGTATTGTGTTTACTGAAGGCGGCGCGTTGGTTCAAGCTGGTGACAGTGATTTACCTTTATTGAGAACGCTGTGTAATTTTGATACTCAGACGAATTATATGATGAGTACTGGTAAGGAAATAACCGGTACTTCAACAGGCTTAGTTAACCCCAAAGGTATCACTTTTGCTGAAGATGCTGGCTTAGTGATGGTTGCCGATTTCAACGGCCAAAAGGTCAGTGTTTTTGGTGGTCAGGCAGCGGGAGACGTAGCACCTGTTGCTGAGATAATGGTATCCGCAAAACCATGGGACCTGGCCTATGATGAGCAAAACGACAGATTATTTGTAGCACTGACTGATGGTACATTAGCAGTATATGACAATGTCGCTGGCTCGGGTTTTGCGCCTACGGTCATGCGCTCAGTGGTGCCTTCTGATGCAGACGGCAATCAAATATCCATAAATCTGCACGGTATTGCTTACGAGCCTATGTCTAATCGCATGGTGTTGTCTGATGTAGGTGATGCTGCAGTTGCAGATGATGGTCAAATTTTTGTGTTGGACAATGTTTCTTCTGCAGATGGGGCAGTGGTACCAACGAGAGTGATTGGCGGAGCGTCGACTCAGCTTGGTAACCCGGTAGATATTATTCTTACAGGATCTGATCTTCGTGTGGCGGAAAAATCAAATGATGCCATTTTGGTTTTCTCAAATATTTTCAATGGCGAGAGCGGCGACATTGAACCTACGTTATCTACGCCGTCTGTAAAACCAGAGTCGATAGCCGAATTTAAAGAACGAGAAGCGATGGAAGACGCGTCAGACGATGGCATAACTACCATGCCGATCATGGGACTGTCTGTAACTAGCAATCCGTCGAGTGAGAGCGCAACGACAGGACAGGTTGCACAATATAGCGCAGTGCTATCTAGTGAGTTAAGTACCTTTGATGCGGGTATGAGTATTGAAAGTGCTGCCTTTACGGCAAATGGCGATGGTGTTATTACCTTTGATAACGTAGATACATCAACAGGTGGTCTGCTTATAGTTAACCGTCTTAAAACCATGCGAGACGGCATGGAGTATAGCGATAGTTTCGACCATATGATCGCAGGCAGTGAAACCGGCCTGATTGCACCTAAAGGGCTAGATATTGCCTCAGATGCAGGTGTGGTATTTGTCGCTGATGTTAATGAAGCCACACCAGCTGTGCGCGTCTTTTCACCGTGTGCTTCTGGCAACGTCGCGCCGCTATTAACCCTTGAAGCCGCTAATGGGGCTCGTCCTTGGGATGTGGATTATGACCCGGCTACTGACAGCGCGTATCTCGCACTAACAAATGGTTCGGTTGCGGTATTTGAGGAAGTTGTTAGAAGAATGGAGAGTGGTGAAACCGTAATAACTGGCGAAGATAGACTCATTGTGCCTGCAAGTGGCGGTGCAGCTTTTGCTGCTCCAACTAACATTCACGGTATTGACTATGATAGTCAAAGCGACAGCCTTGTAATCTCTGATGTGGGTAGTGCTGCCGACGCCACTGACGGTAAGCTTTATGTTATATCTGGCGCAGGTCGTGCGGATGGCTTAACTGACGTATCGGTGAATATAGCTGGTCCGAATTCAATGTTGGGTAATCCAGTGGACTTAATGTTAAGCAACGGTCACGTCTATGTTGCTGAAAAATCAAACGGTATGATCCTTCGCTTTGATAACATTCTAAACTCAGCATCGGGTGATATTGCACCGACTTTTAGCATGATGTATCCAGCGCCCGAGTCGGTTAGCGTGCTTTCAGTGAAGTAAGATTGCCGGTGAAATAAAAAGTAAATCGTAAAGGGGCTGGTTTAATGGCTCTCTTACATTGGCAAGTTGACAGCAATTTGTCACCTTAATCATGGCGGTACGTACATTTAACATGGCGTACCGCCGTTTTTATCTAGCTATGTAATTACTATGTAACTATCACTCTTAGGTTGTATGATAACCTTCTTAAAGCCAGTAAAGTCGGTTTTAAATCCCTCTTAGTGCAAAACTTAAGCGTACTGTTTCTCATAACAAAATCTGCAAACTTTACCCGCTCTTCTGGCTGGCGTAATTTATCTCTTTCCGCGGCAGAGCAGTATACGCCCCATAAGTTTGAAATGTAACGTTACTCAATTGAGAGCGTGCAAGTATCAACATGAAGAAAGAAGCAAAAATCAACCCTCAATAGCGCGCTTTATAACCAACAAATCATCGTGCGTCTGTGCAAGTTAGCTAATTCATAATACACTGACGGGCTACATCGTGCGCGCGTGCTTGGATGTGAAGGTAGGCAATTTTCTTAAACCTTTGTTAAGCACAGTTTTATGTTGTGTGAACAGTCACACGGCAGAGTTTTTGATACAGGAACACTATGGCAGGCTTAAAACGTATTATTCTAATCGACACGCATTTACCTGGCGTGGTCGAGCTAAAGCTTGATGGACACACCAATATTTGTGGTACCAATGCGTCGGGTAAAACTACGCTTCAGCGACTTATTCCCGTGTTTTACGGTGAATACCCAAGTCGCGTGGTACCGGCAACGCGAGACAGTTTCGAGCGTTGGTATTTACCTCGTTTATCAAGCTTTATTATCTACGAATACACACGTGCTGAAGGTGACCTGTGCCAAGCAGTGTTAAGCTCAAACGGTACAGGCGTAAACTACCGTTTAATTGGTAAGCCATTTGAAATCAGCGACTATTTGATAGAGCAAAAGAATGGAAAACACGCCAGTGTAAGCAGTGCCGAGCTTGCCCGCGCCATGAAGCGCAACAACATTTTGGTCACCAGTTTGCTGAATACCAAAGACTTCCGCGCAATTATTCAAAACGATCACGGTGTGTTAAACCAAAGCAACAATGCCCGCGAACTACTAGGCTATGCGAAAATTTTTAGTCTGTGCGAACCTTCCAAGCATATGCGCCATATCGAGAAGCTGGCTAAAGCGGTTCACTCGAAAGAAGGCAAGATGGAAACCATCAAGGCGATGATCGCTGCCATCTTAGAAGAAGATGGCGTCACACCACCTACTTCGGGCCTAAGTCGTCATCGCGTTGATGACTGGATTAAAGAATGTCACTTAATAAAACAATTCGACAAAATCCGCCCTGAGTTTTCCAAACTTGAACAAGCTGACATGGCGCTTACGAGCACAGAGCAAGTACTCGCTAACTTAAAACATAGTTTTGAACTTGATAAAACTTACTTGGCTGCACGTGTTGAAACTACCAAAAACGAGCTTGATGAAAACAGTTTTCAGCGTAAACAAACGGACAGCGAGTGGGGCGATACTCGCGATCACTTAAACCAGGTTATTTCGTCTGCCCGCGCCGATGTTGAAAAGTTCACGAGTGAATTAGATACAGTAGAGCGTGAATTCGATAAGTGGCAAGACGAAAATATTGAGCGGCTTAAAGAAGACGTTGCAAATTTGTCGCAGTGGCAAAACGAAAAAGCCATGGCCGATAGTCGCTATGTTTTGCTTACAGAAAAGCACCAAGATATAGAGTCTGCGTACAACAAGCGCTTAGCAGAACTAGGCGAGAAGCTCTCAATCACGTTGGAAGAGATGTCAGCCGCACGCCAAGAGGCCGCTGAGAATAAAGCGCAGCAGCAGCAAAACGAGCGTGAAGCGTTGAGCCGTATTCAAGATGATTATAATGGTCAGCTCAGTGCACTACAGAATGATTACCAAACTAGTTTAAATGAGCTGAAAGTCGCAGAAGCTGAGCTTAAGGCTTCACTAAGCAACGCAGGCTACAACGAATTTGAGCAATCCCAGTTAGATATTCTTGATGCGGCCATAAAAGAAGCATCGATTAATGAAGATGCGGCCCGCGGTGAATTAAGACAAGCTCAGCAGGCCCATAGCAAGTCGGTAGAGTTTCGCAAAGAATGTTCAAACGCGTTGGATAAAGCGCGTAATGCCTTTCAGCAAGAAGAAAAAGCGGTTAGTAAAATTAATGCGCTTTTATACCCTGGCGAAGGGTCGCTACTTGAATTCCTGCGCGCTAATGTTGACGACTGGGAATTGTCGCTTGGAAAGATAATTCGACCAGAACTATTAGAACGTACCGATTTGGCGCCTTCGTTGGCGATAGATTCGGTGGGCGTTAGCGACACATTCAATGGTGTTAAATTAGCGCTTACTGAACTTGATACACCTGATTATGCCTTTACCGAGCAAGCGCTTAAACAGCAGCTACACGAAGCGGAAGTGCGACAAGCTGCGGCACATGCTGCACAAAACGAATGTGAGCAGCGCCTTGCAAAAGCAAACGAAGACGTGCGCAACGCGGAACTCGTGGTTACGCAAAAAGATAACACGGTAAAAAGCGCAGAGGCGACGCGCAAACGTGCACAGCAAGACCGAGATACAGTACTCAGTGAATATCAGCAGGCCTTATCTGTACGTAAGCAGAAAGCCAAAACTAAGCTGGAAGCCAATCAGCAAGCGCAAAAGCAGGCAAAGGCACAGTTCGAGCTGAGTCGAGATGAGATAAAAGATCAGCAGCGCGAAGCGGAAACCGAGCATAAGTTCCATTGGCAACAGCTTATCGCTGATAGCGAAGCGAGGATTTCTCAAGCCGATAACGATATGCGCAAAGCGAAAGAGAGCGCGGCGCAAGACCGTAAGGATATGCAAGACTGGCTGGAAAGTGAGTTAAGCAATCGCGGTGTCGACGTTGACGAAATAGGTCAGCTTAAAAAGCAAATCAATAAGCTAAAAGAAGATATCACGCGCACTGAAACCCATCGTCATAAAGTGGCCGACTATGAGCGCTGGTATTCCAATGTATTCACGAAACAAAAGGTTGTATGGCAGGAAGGCTTATCTAAAGCGCGCAAGTTACTCGGTGAATCTGAACGAAGCTTGGCGAGTAAGCAGGCAACCTACAAGACGGCAAGAGAACAGCTTCAAGAACAGCATGCGCAACTAGAAGCAACGCTTAAAACCGCCAGCGACCATCTAGAGCAGGTCAAAAGTTTAAGCAAATCCCTAGCTAAACTTACGTTACACGCCGGTGACGAAACCGCAGAGATCAAGCATGATGATGTCAGCATCGGTCAGCGAATATCGGAAGTGCAAAGCCAGCTTCAAGAAAGAGAGAACTTGCTCAGCGATATTCGTGCTTACGTAGAAAGGTTTGATCAGCTGATTGCCGCGCAAGCCGGTACAGGTTTATCAGACACATGGGAGCGCGCTCGAGAGGAATGCGCCACAATTAACGCCCACGGCGTGAAGAGCTTTGATCACCGCCGTATGGTGTCGCACTTAGCCCAGCTTCTAAATGTTATTGTTCCTCAGAAACTACAGGGCTTGCGTGAGCAAGGCCGTATCTTTGGTGCCGATCTTTCGCAATACTACTTTGTACTTGCCGACATCGACAAACGCATTGTGTCGCAAAGCCGCCGTATTACCCAAGAGGTTGACGGCGATCTTTCTCTTGATGGTGTATCAGACTCGGCTGTTAAAATTCGCTCACGTATCAGTGAACTTGAATTCTGGCCTGAACTTGAGCAATTCAGAAAGCTCTATGAGCACTGGATGGAAGAGGGGGCTAACGAGTTACCAGAGGAAGAATACGGTCAAAGTATGCGCCGTGTTCTTGATATTCTTGGTCGTGCGGCGCTTACGGGCGGCATTAGCAAGCTACTTGATATTGAGTTACACCTACGCGAAGGTAAAAGTGACCTCGTCATTCGTACCGACCGTCAGCTTAACGAATCATCAAGCCACGGTATGGCATACCTTATCTTGTGTAAGTTTTTACTCGCTTTCACCCGTCTTCTGCGCGGTGATGCCGATGCCACAGTACACTGGCCTATTGATGAATTAGGTACACTTCACCAAAACAACGTGAAGAAAATCTTTGAAGCATGTCAAAACAACAACATTAGTGTAGTCGGCGCATTCCCTAACCCGGAATCGGAAGTACTGACGCTGTTTGAAAACCGCTACTTGATAGATAAGGTGACCCGCCAACTGCAGGTGGTTCAGCCAAAAGCAAGCTCTATAGGGGCGCGCATAAAATTAAAAAAAGAAGCAGAAAAGAACGGTGAAGTAGCAGGTGAGGAGACATCAGCATGATGACAGAACAAGGCCGTGTACTAAGCGCACTTTTACAAGGCGCGTTTATTTGTCAGGTGACCGATGAAGAGGCGTGGCGTTTTCTTAAATCAAGAGACAATGCAGCACAGTTAGAACCTCATTTGGCGCTACTAAACCGTACACTATCGACCACTGCCGAAGGTGACGTTTTCTTCGCCAGTTTTCTCACCATTGGAGAGAACGAGCGTAAAGTGCTTATCCAGCAGTTTCAAGATACGGCGTCGAACTTAGTACCTTTGGTGGAATGGTTGCTGTTGGTTCAGCAAGCGAACGAATCTGATATGCCAATTACCATGGGCAGCGCCATTCGTTTAAACGAACTGCAAACCACTATCGAAGATACACCCGCCTACGCTGAACAGCTAGAGAAGATATCGCGTTACCGTATGTTCGGCTCTACCAGTGTGAATTTAGACGGCCAGCTCAAGCAGGTATTTAAGCGCTTAACCGAAATGGGCTATTTGATAAAGCCAAATCCGGACAAGCAGATTTATTTAGGCACGGGTAAAATTGAACACTTGTACGAGATACTTCGCTTTATTGATGAAACGGAAGCATTGAGTTTATCTGAGCAGGCGGAGGCCGCTATTTCGCAAGGTAGCTTGATATGACCCAGGTATTAATTCAGGCAGGCACTAAACTATTAAACGCACTGGGTCGTCACAGCGACCTTATTATGCAGGCGTATATTAATGGTTCGGTAAAGGAGCGAGATCACAGCCCTAAGATATTAGAACAGCTCGTTCAGTTAGGTGTGTTATGGCGCCCGGAGGCCCAAAGTGAACTGCGTTTAAAAAGTGCGGTAAGAACCCTTTTAGAAGGCAGTTTGCAAGACGAACGCAATCGTACTATTAACGCCAATATTGGTGCGTCGTTGGCAAGCCTTAAAACCTTAACCGAGCATTACAAAGAGGCGCTTCATTACGGTAAATATAACGAAGCCGCCGCCCATATGGGCGATTTGACCGAGCATGTCTATCAGCTTTCAGAATCATTGAGCAATAGTGTGCGTGTCATGTTTGGCCGCATTAACAATGAATTCGGCTATGTGTCTTCGGTTGAAGCAAAAATTCGTGAAAATGAACTGGCACAAGGGCAGGTCACAGACTTATTGGCACAACTTGAGTGTTTTCGTTTCGATGAATTAAGTGAATTGGCTGGCTCTAACCGAGAGCTCCGTCATCTGTTGGTGGTGTCGCTGCAGCAGCGTTTTGCCAAAGCTGCGCAGGAGTTATCGGTAGTACAAGCTCGCTTGCTTGATTTGCTAGGCAGATTCAGAGAGTTCCAAGGCCGTACACGCTTGCTAAAAGGCTTTTTGCTGCACATGGAGCAGCAGCCTGACTTCGCGCCGGGCAACTATGCTAATCTGACCAATGTCTCGGTGTTGTTTAATCATTCAGACTCTATCATTTCAAATGCTGCTCCCGACGTTAACAATGTAGAGCATGAAGCAGACTATCAGCATATAGTCGGTTCTTTGACTCACATTCACAAACGTCAGTCCAAGCACGAAGAAACTAAACCGGTCGATATTGATGTCAAGGAACAATCGACATTGTCGTTAGAAAAAGATCCCCTACAACAAGCAGTGGAAGAATATTTCTGTGAGGTCATTGACTCAGGTCAGCCTAAGACAGCGCTAAATTACTATGAAGAGCATTCTTTAGACTTCGACCCTGAAGTGTGGATTTATCAGGTCATTGGTGGCTATCAATCGCTAACCACTGAGGACAAGCAATTTTTCGCGTTAGAGCCTCATGGTCAAAATGATTCGATTTATACGGGAAACTTTTATATCAATGACATCACTCTAGGGCTAAGATAGCGCCAGCAAAACGTCAATATAAAAAGCGCCTAGCAATATATTTTAATGTCTGCTGGGCGACCATTTTTTCAATTGTTTCTACTATTAACAAGTCCTGGATGGACCTTCACTAATATTTTAAGCCCCAAGTTTCTATATTGCTATCATCGTCAAAAAATTCTTACTTTTTTGCCACGCACGATACTTGGAACCTGTTAAAAAGCACCTATAATACATTAAGCGTTTACACTTATTTAACATGATGAACTAAAAGCTTCATTGCAGCGTAACATTACCGTTAATTCATTGGTCTAGGTTATTTATGCAGTGATTCGTTAACGCGCCGTCCTTGTGCGGAATACAAAATGTCAGTGAAGTAAACGCAAAACTATCGCTACTGCAGGATGCAGTACATGTTGTGGTACTGCCGCGTACAGTACGAAGAGGAAGAGTGTTATGCAATTATCAGAACAACAAAGCTTTAATCAGGCCCTAATCAAATTATCAGTATTACTTTATCAAGTTGACGGTATGGTAACGCTGTCTGAACAGGATTATCTTAGCTCAATAATAGAATCGCTCGATTGGCAAAGCCCAATCTGCCGCGAAGCTTTCTTGAACGACACTATCTATCAAACTCGAAAGGCTATCGACACGGGCGATGCAATTACTTTTTTACGCAGTCTAAAGAATGACTTGTCATTTGATGCTGAAAAAACATTAGAAGTTGCGATGGCGATAACCGGTGTAGACGGGGAGCGTAGTGAAGAAGAAACGGAACTGCTCTCGCTTCTTACCCATAAGTTATTGGCTAAGGCACTAGTTTCAGGAAAAGATACCCTTCAATAATTCAAGGTATCGAATATAGACCTATAAATAATGTCAAACCTTGTAATTAAAGCGGCATTTACATGTGCCGCTTCACTGTCGCTTTTAATGTTGAGCGGCTGTCATTCTTCACACAGTTCTCAATTTAGTGCCAGCGAAAAACAGTTTCCTGTTGGAATTCAGCCTTTTAGCGCTTACTTAGAAGAAGTTGAAGCTTACCTTTACCAACATAGAACGTTTATTTCTGATGATAAAGCAAAAGAAGTAACCATGAATATGCCGTTTGAATGCGGCTCCCAGTACACTGAGACAGGGCTTCTACTTGTTCATGGATTGGGTGATTCTCCATTTTTCTTTCGAGATATCGCCAGTGCTCTGTGTCGGGAGGGGGTCCATGTCAGAACTATCTTGTTACCGGGTCATGGCTCTAAACCTGGAGACATGCTAAATGTCAGCTATCAGCAATGGCAAAAGGAAACCAATCATCACATTACGCTGTTTTCTCGAGACGTTGATAATCTTTACCTTGGTGGCTTTTCGACAGGAGCAAACTTAACCACTATTGCTAGTTTTACAATGGCCGACCAACTTGACATAAAAGGGCTCGTTCATTTCTCACCCGCGTACAAATCTCGCTTTTTCGTCTCTCGTTTAGCGCCTTACGTTGACTCACTGTTTCCGTGGCCTAATGTTGAAGAGGAAGACAATCCAAGTCGATATAATTCCACCGCTATGCCGGGCTTTGCAGCCTACCAAGAAAGTGTTAATGCGCTTCAAGATTTGTTTTCTGCATCAGCAAGCAAACAAAGTAAATTGAATTTGCCAGTTTTCATGGTCGTTGCAGAAAAAGACAGCGTTGTTGATACGCTAACCATTGCTCAGCAATTTAAGGACAACTTCACCCACCCGAAAAAGTGTTTAGTCTGGCAGGGAGAAAATGAGCCTGACATACCTTCAAATATGCGTATTGTTCAAACTATGAAATTACCAGAGCAGCGCATTAGCGCGGCATCGCACATGAGTACGCTGTTTTCTGCTAACAATTCACTATACGGCACGCAAAGTGATTTCCGAATTTGTGACAACGGTCAGAGCGACGAAAAAGAATCACGCTGTATCGCAGGAGAGGAGGTTTGGTTTGGGCCTTGGGGATATGAACCAACAGAAGAAGAAAGGCCTCACGTTTACGCAAGGCTAACCTATAACCCTTATTTCGAAAAGGTAGTAGACCAGTTAACTGCATTTATCGGAAAAGAAGAGGCCGCAACTTTCTGCAAAAGCGAGTGAGCAATTGCTTACATGGCGAACCTAAACTATTACCTGAATGCAAATTGGCGAGCGCGTCTTTTACCGACAGGATAACAGTTTAGGTTTACTTTCTATAAAACGCTCAAACACTTATCGCCTAGGCGCTATGTGCCTGAGCATCTTCCATTTCTTTCTCTAATTTTGCACTTTCATCTGCACGCGGTTTGGTAAAACGAGCTAAGGCTAAGTAAAGTACAGGGGTTAGATACAGGGTAAATACTACGGCAATACCTAAACCACCAAATACCACCCATCCTATTGCGTTGCGGGCTTCTGCACCTGCACCAGTAGAGAGTATAAGCGGTAGACCACCGAGAATGGTCGACACCAGTGTCATCATAATGGGACGTAAACGCACTTTACCGGCCTCAACAATCGCATCGTAAACATCGTATCCTTTGTCACGAAGCTGGTCGGCAAACTCAATAAGAAGAATTGCGTTTTTGGCTAGCAGACCAATCAGCATCACTAGGCCTATCTGCGAATAGATATTAATGCTTGTGCCCGTTAAAAACAGGGCATACACAGCCGCTGCTATTCCAAAAGGAACGGTGAGCATTACCACAACAGCGCTATTTACGCTCTCAAACTGAGCGGCAAGTACCAACAGAACGATAACAAATGCCAATATATAGGTAAGCGCGACTTGTTTAGAGGTTTCTTCAAAAGTCTGCGCCTCGCCTAAAAATACTAGTCCTATACCATCTGGAAGAGTATCAAGACCAAGCGCTCGAATTTTTTCAACAACGTCACTAAGCGCTACATCCTCAGGAAGTTCCATTTCAACCTTTATCGCACGTCTTTGCGCCTGTCGTTCTAACTCAGCAGCCACACCTTCTTCGCTTATAAATGCAACGCTGGAAAGAGGAACCAGATTACCGTCATTACTTTTTACATACAGACTGGTAAGTTCGGAAGGGTCAAGCGTACTGCGGTTATTGGTTTGCAGCATAATTGGAATGGCTTGATCGCCCACGTTTAAATCAGCAATATCATCGCCATTAACCGCAGCGCGAAGGGTGCTTGCAATATCAGTAAGTGGCACACCTAGCTCTTCAGCGCGGCGTCTGTCGATATTTACACGCATCTGTGGCTGCGTGGGGTCGTAGCTTATACGAGGCCTGCCAAGCTCAGGTAACGTTTCTTCAAGCTGGCGGGAAAAGCGTTGTGCAGCACTGAAGATGTTTTCATAGGTATCACCGGTAAGCGCTATTTCAAGCCCGCCGCCTTGTCCTCGAAGGTTCAAACTATTTCCGCCAAAGGCATTGCCCGGTGCTCCCGGGATTTGCTGAAGTTTTGGACGGATTTCATTCACCACATCTTGGAGGGATTTGTCTCGTTCATCCCAATGCTTAAGTGGCGCAGTGATGAAAACAATGTTTGGATCCCAAGAACCCACCACAGTGTAAATAGAGTCTATCGTGCCGTTTTCCACATAAGGCATGAGAAGCTCTTCCATTTTCTCTGCTTGCCTGTCCATGAAGTTTAGGCCAGCCCCGTCCGGACCCCGGGCAAAAATGCGAATAGTGCCCCTGTCTTCACTAGGCAGAAGCTCATTGTCGATATTTTGCGCTAAAATATACGCACCACCGCCTGCTGCTAAACTCAAAATCCCCACAACCCAGCCGTACTTTAGCGCTTTGAGTAGCGAGGCTTGATAAAGACGTAAACAGGTATGACCAAATTTGCCAAAGGTTTTACTGAACAGACCATCTTTACTGGCTGGTTTTACTTTTAACCGAGCCGTTAATGCGGGGACTAGAGACAGTGCGACAAAAGATGAGATAACTACTGCGCCTGCGAGCACACCACCGAATTCCCTAAATAATCGCCCTGCGGTAGAGGGTAAAAATGCAATAGGAATAAATACGGAGGCCAGTACTGCGGTTGTGGCGACCACGGCAAAAAACACTTCTCTTGTGCCAACGACGGCAGCGGCACGAGCGCCAAGCCCCATGCTGCGGCGTCGCTGAATATTCTCAGAAACCACGATCGCATCATCTACTATCATGCCCGTTGCCAGTACAAGCGCAAGAAGGGTAAGGATATTAATGGAAAAGCCCATACCCCAGATAATAGCAAGGGCGCCTGCCAGCGACACAGGTATAGACAGCGCTGGTACTATGGTTGCGCGCCATGAGCCTATAAACACCAGTAGCGTAACTACCACAAGCGCAACAGTAAGGCTCAGTGATATCACTACCTCTTTAACAGAGTCTCGAATAAATTCTGCATCGTCAGCGGTGACTACAATATTCATATCAGTAAAGCGCTTGTCGAGGTCTTTTACCATCGCCAGCACTTCATCCGAAATTTCGATAGTATTTGAGCTAGCTTGACGGATAACGCCTACGCCAATAACAGGTGTGCCGTCTAGGCGGACCACGCTGGTGGTGTCAGCAGGACCGAAAAAGACACTGGCTACGTCGTTAATTCGTATATCACCGGTGACCACAATATTGCCCACGTCTTCAGCTGAGACAGATGTGGCGTCAGCGCGAACGATTAATGCCTGTTCAGCGGATTGTATGCTTCCTGCGGGCACATCAAAGGGTGCCAGTGACAATGCATCGGCAATGTCACTCATTGATAAACCAAAGCTAGTGAGACGCAGTGGGTCAACTGAAACACGCAGTACGCGCTCTCTATCGCCATTTAAGGTTACATCGGCAACGCCGGGAATGCTTAAAAATAGTGGTGCAACATCTGTATCAACCCGTTCGGTAAGGGTTTCCATATCCAGCGTATCGCTTGATATAGCCAAGCTTACTACCGCTTGCGCGTCGCTGTCTGCGCGAATAATCGCCACTTGTTCAACGTCATCAGGAAGCTGTCTTTGTACGCGGCTTACCGATTCACGCACTTCGTTCGCGGCATCTTCCAAATTAACACCAGGACGAAACTCTACGCGAACCCGTGCTGAATTTTCTTCGCTTTGCGCATAAATATCTTTTACGCCACTTACCCGGGCAACCGCACCTTCCAGGCGACCTGTTACTTCGGCATCAACTGTTTCTGGTGACGCGCCAGGAAATTGGGCGGTTACAGTAACCCGGGGCGTGTCCACGTCAGGAAGTTCACGAACTTCAAGACCACTTAGTGCGGCAAGACCAGCAATAGCAATAAGTAAGTTCAATACAACAATAAGAACAGGACGTCGTATTGATAAAGAAGGTAAATCGTTAACAGAAGAAGCTAGATTAGGATCACTCACCTTGAGGCCCTCCGGCCAGTTCAGTTGTAATTTCCTGACCAGAACGCAAACGTTGTACACCTTCTGCAATCAGTTTGTCGCCTTCTTTGAGCTCGCCAGAAACTAGAATGGTGCCTCGTAGCCTTTGATGAACACTCACATCAACTCGCTTGGCTTTTCCGTCTTCTGCAAGCCATATGTAAGCGCCAGTAGCCCCCCAAAGCAGTGCAGCTTCTGGAATAGCGGCAAAACGGTCGCCTTCAATACTTAAGTTAACGCGAAAGCTCATACCTGGACGGAATTGATCTGATGAATTATCAAGCAGTGCTCGTGCTCGAAGGGTACGGTCTGCTTCGTTAATGCGCGAATCAACCTGCGCTATTTCAGCTCTTACTAGCGTTTCTTTATCGCTCCATGGCTCTAAGGTAACATTAGGGGCATTGAGCAGCACTCGCAATGCGGCTTCAGGGGCTTTGAAGTTAACGAAAAGTTTGCTTCGGTTATCTAGCGTAGTGATAACCGTTTGCTCGTTTATTCGATCGCCCACTTCAACATCAGTTATCCCAACAACACCGTCGAACGGAGCAATAATATGCCTGTCGTCTAAATCTGCTTGTGCCTCTTCTAATGCAACTTCGGCAAGGTCCCGCTGGGTGCGAGCCAAGTCTAATTCACTGATAGGTACTGCGCCTTGCTTGTAGCTAGACGCCAATCTTTCTACTGTGCGCTGTGCATCTTCTAGATTCAGCCTAGCGCGTTTGAGCGCAGTTTGTTGGCGTCTGTCATCAAGACGAACAAGCACCTTACCTTTCTCAACCGATTGGCCGGGGACAAAATTGATTTCTGTGACTTCGTCAGAAACGGCCGGGTACAGGATGATGGAGCGCACGGCTTCAGCGCTACCAACGGCCTCTACTTTTCGCGTCTCGTTCATAAATTCGATAGACTTGGTGACGACAAGTTTCGCTTGTCTGTCGCCCATGAATTGAGCGTTAGCAACCGGTATCGCAATAAGAAAAAGAGCACAAAGACCAGTCCATGTCTTTAGTGCACCATATACTGAATTTTTCATTTTAAACCCGTAGCGTTATCGAACTTGCGGTTCTTCGTTATCTTTTTTACTGCAAGTTCTTTGTTGTTGTCTTTTCAAATTGCCTAATTATTAGACTTTTGGTTAATCTCATATTTGTACCGTATAGCACCATAGGCGGTTCAGCTAAGCAATTGCAGTTCGGCGTATTCCCTATACAAGGTATCGCTTTTCATCAACGAAGCATGATCTCCACTTCCCACGACGTTTCCTTTGTCCATCACAATTATGCGGTCAGCATGCTGTACGGTAGCGAGTCTGTGCGCAATGACAATGCTAGTTTTGCCGACCATCAACCTGTCTATGGCTTGCTGAACCATACGTTCACTCATTGCATCAAGCGCACTTGTCGCTTCATCAAGAAGTAAGATAGGTCTGTCTGCTAAAATGGCGCGTGCAATGGCAATGCGTTGTTTTTGTCCGCCAGAAAGTTTTACGCCTCTTTCACCCAGCTGAGTCTGATAGCGCGCATCTAAATTATCTATAAACTCGTGGGCGAACGCCTTTTTAGCGGCGTTTATAACCGCTTCATCACTGGCATTGGGGCTGCCGTAACGAATGTTTTCTAAAACGGTGTCAGCGAACACCACAGGTTCTTGTGTGACCACAGCAATGTGCTGTCGTAGAACGTCTACAGGCATTTTGTTGATTGGTACGCCGTTAAATAAAATTTGCCCTGCGCTTGGGTCGTAAAAACGCATTAATAATTGAAACAGCGTGGTTTTACCGGCTCCACTTGCTCCCACTAGCGCAAGGCGCTCACCGGCTTTGATATTAATATTTAAATTATTGAATAAAGGCTTGCTGTTGGGATAAGCAAAGCTGACATTTTCTATTTGTATTTGAGGTGCTGCTTTTGAAATTGGCGTGTTGTTAGCATCTTTTGATTCTGAATTAAAAGGTGAAAATGGCCTAGAACCAAGCTTCGCTCCTGAAAACGCAGACTTTATTGCGGGCTCAGTGTTTAATAACTCGTATAAACGCTCACTCGCGCCTACGCCACGCTGCACTTCACCAATCACTTCGCTAATAGTAGCAACACTGCCGCCGGCCATCACGGCATAAAATAAAAACGCTGACAGTTCGCCAACCGTCATGGTGCCGTCAAGCACTTGTCTAGCACCGACCCAAGCGATGAATATGATAGCTGTCATACTAATGCACATAATACAGCCGATAAGTAGCGACCGGTAATGAATACGCTTTTTTGCTACGTCCATGGCAAGCTCGACTTTTCTTGAAAAGTGCATTCGCTCAGCATTCTCAGCAGTGTAGGCCTGCACTGTCATGATTTCGTGTAGGCTTTCATCTATACGTGCGCCCAAATCTGCCACCCTATCTTGACTTTCTTTCGCATAGCGACGCACTTGCGGCGCTAACACTTTTATTGGCACTAAAACTGCGGGCACAGCAACAATCACGCAGAAGGTTAATAAAGGGCTTGATAGGGTCATCAACACTAATGCGCCAACAAACGTTACAACGGAGCGCAGTGTCATTGACAGACTCATACCCACTACAGTTTGAATGATAGTGGTATCGCTGGTGAATCGAGAAATGACTTCGCCTGTTCTAAGTTCTGCGAAAAACGAAGGGGGGAGAGATAGCAGATGTGCATAAACCTGATTTCTAATGTCTGCACTTACACGCTCCCCAAGCCACGTCATTAAATAAAATCGAGCGTAAGTAGCCAAGCAGGCCAAAAGGGTAATTCCCAATACAAGTACCGTTGCCTTGTTTAAGATGTCGGCAGCATTCTCAATAAAACCACTGTCAATGGCATACTTAATGCCCTGACCAAGTAAAAGCCAAGCAATAGCAGCAGTAAAAAGCGCAATGATTGCGCCAATAACTCGCGGTTTGTAATGAAGTAAATGAGAGCCAATCCACTGTAAGACTTGCTTCGTTGATACGGTTGGTAGCGGTGTCGTCAAAATTACCTCTTTAATGCGCATGATTTTCTCTTGGTAAAACACTGCGCTACATACGATTTTATTTATTCTACGAGTATACGGTAATGCGCTTGTTTTGGACGTAAGATATGCGATTACCCTTGCAGTATTCACGTTGGGTTGATGTTATTACTCTTCTTATAGTTTTTGTCGTTAAACGTTACACACTTTACGTTGTAGAAGCGCGTAGCGTTTTTCTAGTTTGATTTTTGGGTTAACAGTAATCTAAAAGAGCAGCTGTATAGAAAAGACTCCGATCGTAAATCATATTTTGTGGTTGCAGTGATCTGAGCGTAACTATCCCCTATGTCAGAGTTTATTGCTTTCAATCTTAGACTTTTACTTGCAATAAACGGCGATATCCGTATAATTCGGCGGCCTTCTAGCTGGCGTCTATTTTTTAGACGTTGTTCGAAGGCTTAAGTTAACGGTAACGCTACAACGAGTTTGAGGCATTTATGGTTACTATTCGTTTACAGCGTGGTGGCGCGAAAAAGCGTCCATTTTATCAACTAGTGGTGGCTGATAGCCGTCGT
>Ga0115005_10001762_pt1 | contig 17321 bp, 15 predicted proteins | sample ArcOceMetagenome_FD_87163 | JGI IMG/M metagenome (GOLD analysis project Ga0115005, IMG submission 87163) | Marine eukaryotic phytoplankton communities from Arctic Ocean - Arctic Ocean - Greenland ARC118M Metagenome | ecosystem: Environmental > Aquatic > Marine > Oceanic | place: Arctic Ocean... | reverse complement strand
CAATCACATTGCCATTCGATTTGTCCTCGCAAAACCCATACCCATCAAGATCAAACTGTCGTATTCCATCCACATCCTCAAGCTGGTTTTCTGATATATACCTAACCACGAGACCCCTCGCTGGCAAAGCATTGACAGAGATTGGACCTGACTTTGGTGAGGGTGGAAGGAAGTGGCACTGTGGTGTGCGAGCCAACAACAACATCATCTACTGTGCACCTTACATCTCCGAACACATACTTAAAATCAACATCAATGATGGCACAGTGGAAACACTCGACAATATTGAGATGCGTTTTGGCTTGTGGCTACAAGGGGAACTTGCATCAGATAATTCCATTTACTTTATGCCATCCAGAGCCCGTCGGATCATGAGACCGAATCCCGACAATGACACACTCTCTAGTGTCGGGGATGATTTAGGAAGAGGATACAAGTATGGTGGAACGGTGGTCGGAAATGATGATTGCGTGTACGGCATTCCTTATTTTGCCACCCACATCATCAAGTTTGATCCAGTCAATCCAGACACCTCATCTGCTGTAGGGGAGGAAGCTGAGGAAAGGTTCGAGTGCGGGAATGGTGTATTGGGTGGTGATGGTTACATCTATGATGCTAATCAATATGGTGAAGTATTGCAGATTGATACAACAAACAATCACTATACCTGGATTGGGGATCGAATCTTTTTAGGAAGCGGAGCGGGACAGGGTGACCCTATTGTTGGAGTTGATAAGTGTATCTACTGGCCTCCTTCTGATGACAATAGTGTACTCAAGACCCGGAGATACAACAATTGCCATCGCTCGTGGGGGATGACCTCGGTACAGGAAGTTACAAATGGCAGGGTGGAGCTCTAGCAACTGACGGGACAATCTATTGCATCCCATACTGTTCCTCTCGAGTCCTTGCCATTGACCCATTCAAGGAGCTTGCAATGACAATGCAGAACAACATGCACAATTATCCAGAGGAGCTAGGCCGGCTATTTGCGAAGGATGGACGCAACGAAACTTTCTATGGCAGCGCAGTTCGAAAGTTTGGCATTCAGAAAGTTTTTGAATTCCTCATTGAAGAATGCCTCCCCTCTGATAAAGAATGGGCTGGCACTCATGGTGGTAACCTTCCACTCTTTATGGTAGCAGCTTCGTGCGAGAACGGAGCGGTGTCAGTAATTTATCATTTAGTGAGGAGGACAATGCATGATGCATTGTTAGTAAATGATTAGGCGCCAGCAACTGATCATTCAACTTTATTGTAAAGTGTAACTACACGTACTTATAACATTTATTTTATATTTCTATATTTCTTGTAGCGATTCACAAATACTTATCATATCATACGAAATGATGGTCCCCTCAGATGAAAAAATCGGAATAGGCTGACAATCCTCTCGTAGTGGCTGGCAACCTCCCATTATTTATTCGTGCGAGAATAGTGCGGTGTCAGTAATTTATCATTTATTGAGGAGGAATGTGCATGATGCGAGCACCTGATCATTCATTATTTAAAAAAGTAACTTCGCAAGTATTTCGTATTTCTATCTTTCTTGTGCACTACAAGTAGCATTTACAAATAATCAAACTCACATTTCAATGAATATGGTCATGATAGTATGACGGCATAGTTATTGAGATTTATGTGCATGTAGTGCACATCTTATCATTCGATGCATCGTTCTGGCCACCACTGTACTCCCACGGGCTAGCATCTGTCTCTCCGCCTGGTAACATGTACTGTTTGTGCTCTGTACGAAAGAACCACTCCTGGAAGAATGATGAACCAAATGATGGAATGGATCCAGTCATAATTTCGCTCTCTCTACAACAACCCCTGCCTCGCCAAATTATCACAAGTAGCCCCTCGGCGAAAGAAAATTCCCCTGAGCGACATCCTTATGCACACCCTCCAAAGATCTTGCGCATCTTCAACGAGTGACAATGCTTCGACTTCTGTATCTCGAGACATTTCATCTCGTATGAATGCTTGACTTCTGCAAAGCGTTTTTCAAAATTATGCCGAGTGTTTCTCAAAGTTACGCCGACCTCGTTGGGCTGATATTAAATGTTGTTTTCGCTCATGGATTGAGAAAGGTTGTTCAATTAGAATTCTTGTTACGTGTACTATACGTAGGATGAAATATAAAACAACAATATATTGCGCTCTAAATTCCATTGATAAATGTAAGCATGATTAACCCAGGATAGAAGTAGCTGCATCTTTCAAAACTTTGATTGCAGTGTCAAGTTCCGCCTTACTCTGATGCGCAGTGATTGTCATGCGCAAAGCTGGAGGGGGGATTTTATGCAAGTGATGCGTCACATGCCTTCCCGTAGGAATGATGTAAACCCCATTATCAAGACATTTCCTAGCAATCTCATCAAATTTATCCACTCGCTCTTCGGCCGTTAAAAGATTGTCTTCGTCCTTTGTATGCTGTAAGAAGACAATTGGAGATACACCTTCCTTACTTGTGACCATGAGCTTCTTTGGAATAATTTCAACCAGCTGCTCTTGCAATTGATCGTAAAAGTACTCAACATTATCTTTCAAGGTTTCAAGCACCGTGGGCTGCGTCTCCAATCTCTTCAACGAAGCCTGAGCTGCAGTTGCTAGAAATGGTGGGAGGGAAGCAGAAAAACAATACCCGGCACCACTAAGCCTCTGGTGATCGACAATTTCCTCATTTCCGACAGTGATTCCGCCAATGGAACCCATGGAATTCTCAAGACTAATGGTAATAATTTCAACATGCTGCATGGGTTTCAAACCATGGTGTTCCAATAGTCCACGCCCCGTACTTCCCATTGTCCCGAATGAGTATGATTCATCGAGCATAACCCTATAGCAGAACTCCTCCTTAAGTTTCACGAGTTCATCGAGGGGGCATACGGTTCCATAGTTTTTATACAACGCTTCAACAACAATGAACCTCCTTTGGTCATTCTTCTTCCTTCCAAGAGATTCATCGGTAGCTCGAATCCTTTCCAAGACTCTCCTCAAATCTTGCATATCATTATGCTTGAAATACTTCACATTCGCTCTGGAAAGAGTGATTCCCGAGCCGAGAGCTTCGTAGACCCCTTCATCGACAACGAGCAAATCACCTCTCTTGGCAAATGCCGCAACAGTGGATGCAGCACAAGATGCTCCGTCCGAATATAGAATTGCTCCGTCACATTTGGTGAATTCCGCAATGGCTTCTTCAAGGTCGAGATGAGCATCAATGGTTCCATAGAAACCGCGAGGCCCGCATGATCCGCATCCGTATTTTGTGAGTGCTTCAATGGATGCTTCCTTGACAACGTCCTTCTTGACGATTCCGGGATCGGGGCAGGACATACCGAGAAAATCGTGAGTTGCAAAGTTAAGAGCAGTAATTGTTTTAGAGCTTGCCTTTGCCTTTGAATCCTTGCCTTTGTTCAACAACTTGGAAACAGTAGTAGTAACATTGGTAGTACTACCTGGACCCGGTAGGGACAAAGTGAGTTTGGATCCCACCATCTTTTCGATAATGACGCCGTCCATCGGTGACTTCTTATCCAGCAAAGATTTAGCACTGCTCTGAGAGCCACTGCTAGAGCCATTGATACCATTGTTATCGCTTGAGGAAGAGTTATCATAACTTAGAGGAAGGCGCCCATTCTCCTTCCAATCTTCAAGCAAATCCTGAATCTCGCTGTCAGAGAGTCGATCCTTCATTTTCTTGCGAATGTTCTTCTTTTTTTGATAAAAGAAGAGATAGGCGAGGAAACTAATGAGAATCGTCTCAATTAGAACGTGTATAGGATCCTGCTTCACGAGGTCGAGCCACCAAATCTGATAGCGGGTAAAGCACGATCCAAGCCATGCGAACAGTTCGCTAGAAGATTGTGGCATATCCTCTAGGGATAGCAATTGTAGGCCATTGGTGCTGTTACTAGCTTCGATGAATTTGAATATGGATAGAGCTGAAGCATGGCCCAAGTTGTATACCTTGGAAGTCAACGAGTGACTCGATAGAATCGGAAGAAGATCAGTTGTTGTCGTCGTCATTGCCAACACTATTATGAACCAAGTCAAAACGGACAAAGAATTGGAAAAACAAAAAAACAAAAACAGCGCAGCAGCGCTCGTCGCTACTGTAGCTACAATAGTAGCGAGCAGTGGCAATAATGGACATACTTTACTTGTAACGTAATAACAGTCTGTTGTTGTCCATGGAAAGATGGAAAGAGTGGAAACACTCTCTATCCTCTTCTTACTTCTTTCTTATTATAAAATAATGAAAGGATTATGAATTAGGCTAATTTATTGATAAATGTCTCATTAATGACATTTTTGAAAATTTAGTCTGTAGTCACACACGAAGCAAATACTCCTACCTGCGGTATGAAAATTCTACAACAAGTATGTATGGCGCACCGCTGCAACTGCAACTACCGTACCAATGCACATGTATGCAAGCCACATCCTTTGGTACTAGACCTGGTAACACTACCACCAATATGAGCAATAGACAGCGGTATTTCATTTCTACCACCTCCACATCAATCAACTTCTTGCGATCATAACCACCATCTGAAGACCTACAATAGCAATGGAAACAAGCAAGTCGTCACTCGACGATCAAAGCATATGCGAGAAGGTGATTTTAGCTCCAATGGTGAGAGGTTCAGAATTGGCCTTCCGAACCATGATTCGACGCTATGGGGTTACACATTGCTTCAGCCCAATGCTCCGAGCAGCAGAAGTAGTGAAAGCCTTTCAGATTTGGAAAGAAAGAGATGATAATGGTAATTATAACACTGATCTTTCTACTAGGGTGACGCACGAGGACGGTATTCTCCTACTCACCGACATCTGTGGCAAAAATATAATGGCAACAAGTGACAGCAGCACACAATCATCTAGTGAAGGGATTCTGACTGTACAGCTCTGTGGATGTTGCCCTGAAAAATTATACTCTGCGACAAGAGTTTTGATGCAATTGCAATTAACTGAAAATCTGCAACTGCATGGGATTGATTTAAACCTCGGCTGTCCTCAAAAATGTGCGCAAGATGGATGCTTTGGTGCTTTTCTTGCAGAGAATCAGCCACAGCTGGCATTGGAGTGTGTCGCAGCTATGAGACGCGCAATTGACAGTTTCGAAGAATCCACATCGTCATCATGTCGCTTGGATTTGCCTCGGCTTTCGTGCAAGATTCGTCTGCTTGAAACTGACGATGAAACAATATCATTTGCGAAGAATTTACAAATGGCTGGTTGTGAGATCTTGGCTCTACACTGTCGGCGAAGAATCGAGAAACATAATGGAAAGCCCAACTTGGATGCTGGGAAAAAGGTCGTCAATGCACTTTCGATACCAGTTGTGATCAATGGGAGTGAAGCCAATAGTTTAAAAGACGTTGCCATTACTTTGGAGAAAACTCAAGCGCACTCTGTAATGATAGCTCGGGATTTTTTGACAAACCCCCGAATGTTAATACAGGAAAATGCCGATCCAGCCTTTTTGGCAGCCGAGTATTTAGATTGCTGTGAAAGATATCCTCCCCCGTCAGCTTTGTATATTCAAAAACATCTACGATGGATCTTTCGGAAATATCTACAACCAGAAAGAAAGATGGAAGAGAAAGACTATGATTATAATGATTGGCGACTTCGATTATGGACGTTTCTGGCCCGTCCTTTTTTGGAAACGATTTATCAATTTCGACAATTTGTGGCCCTATATGTGAAATTCAATGGTTCTGAATTACCGGCATCACTAAGCAATCAGCCGGAGCCTTCATTCAAGTCCATTCGACAGTATCGTGACCAAACCTATGATAGCGAAGAAGGTTTGGTTTCTGAAGTTGAATTAGAAAAATGCCAGACAGAGGTAATGGTCAACCTATTCCAATAAAGTACTGGCTGGGAATATTTTCAAATGAGAGATCGTTCGTTCTGAAATAATAGAACAAGATTTTGAATTTCACTATTCTAAGCCTTTATACGTTTTTACGCTTTCTAATTTCTTGCACGAGTATGACAGATTGAGGGCCACTGTGACTCTGACCAACGATGGATTTCTCCTCAACAAATAGTGAAGAACATCCACTGCGCTGTTTTGACACGAAGCTGCCACATACTTCGTCATTAGGAAAACACTCCTCAATGATTTGGAAGGTTCTTTCTCTTCCAAATTTTGTGATTGCGCTCTCATACACAGTTTTATCCTCGATTCTCGGGGGGTTTCGGAATATTTCTTCACCTTCTTTCAGTTCCTTTACAAAGGCTTTGAATGGATCAATTGCTAGGACTTGGCCAGCGTCATACGGAATGCAGTGGATAGCACCGTCAGGTGCAACAGCTCCAGTCATCCATTTTCCAATCCTCATAATTTCTCCAGGGCATGATGGTCCTCTGGACTCGATTTCTCCAAAGTAATCTCCCTTCAGAGAACTGAAATCTTCTTCTATATCATACTTCAGCGTGCATTCGCTGAACACTGGTGGCCAATAGATACAGTTGTCATTTCCCACAATTGGATCTCCCCATTTAAGATCGTACGACCATGATTTGTCCTCCACGTAGTCTCCAACAAAGGAATAGGTATTGTTCGCAGTATCAATTTGGAGCACTCCACCAGCTCCTGAATCTGCTGCATAAATGTGCCCGTCTCTACCAAGCACACCATTACCACAGCAATTGCATAATTCCTCAGCTACTTCTCCCACATATGATGTGGTATGGTTGATTGGATTAAATCTGAGAATGTGGTTGGAATTGCAGGGAATGCAATACAAGCACCTGTCAATGCCGGCAACCGTTCCTGAATACTTGCATCCTCCTCCTAGATCATCCCCGACACTAGCTATGGAGTCATTCAGGGTTCAATTTCAGTATACGGCGGGCCTCAGAAGGCATAAAGTAGATGCAACCGTCAATAGCAAGTGCACTGGGAGCCCATGATGCAATGGCATCGCCCTCGCCCTCTGGCAGTTCAACATGAAGAGTTTCTACACTACCGTTGATGGTATCAATCTTAAGAATACCAAAGTGCCTACAATAAAAAAAAGGGAGACAATAAATGCAACCGTTACCAGCTAGTACACCGGTTTCCCACTTCTCTACATCATCATCACCAAGATCGGGTCCAATCTCAGTCAATGATTTGTCTTTGGGATCAAACCTCACGACACGAACGGCAAAGTACGGAATGCTGTAAATGCAGTCATCGGTGCCGAGAACAGAGCCCCACCATTTGTCAAACCCTATGAAATCTTCAACCACGACATTAGACACTGAGCATGATTCCTTTTCCGCAAATGTGGTATAAGCGAGAATGATTATATGATATGTAGAATCGCTTGGTAGAAGTTTATGTATGGAGATGATAGATGTCAAAGCTTCATCGATTTTTTTTCCAAATTTCTGCATATCCTTTCCCCCCCTTTCCTCTTCTTTTCTTCCCACCCAAGTCGAAAGCGCGGACCAACGAACGAGCAACGACCGCACAGCCGACCAAATAATAATGACTTGTTCGTAGACTGCTTGCGATTTCAGATTGCGATTGCAATTGCGATTGCGAGCTTGTAATGACATTGCTCATGACAAATTTACGTACTGGTATCATACAACCACTATATTGCACATTAAACTTTGTCACTCATGACAAACTCAGAACCAAATAATTTACAAACCATGCAGAGTAATCCTGAAGTGGCTTCAGGTGTGGCCAACCTGGGCAACACCTGCTACATGAATGCAGTCCTTCAGGCTCTTGCCCACGCACCCGAGCTCTGCATGGCAGTCGAGTGCGAGTCACATTATCAAAAATGTCCAATCTATCTATCCAACCAAGAGTTAAAAGGAAAACGACATAATGAGGGAATTCTTAGACCTGACGGCGATATAAATGACAATGATCATCCTATTGGTGGTCCGAAAAACGGAAATGAGGTGTTACTAGAATCCAACAAGGATAACTTTTGTCTCTTGTGCGAAATGGAACAGCATCTCATTGCCGTACACAAGTCAGGAATGAATAATGCCAATGGTAATCCTGCCCCGATTGAAACGGTTTCACCATCTAGCTTTGTGAATGGCTTTATTCAGCATATTGCGCAGTCGTTCAAGCTTGGAGTTCAAGAGGATAGTCATGAATTTTTACGGTTGTTGATTGATGCCATGCAAAAAAGTGTTGTAAAGAGCAGAGCGAACAGCAAGCAGGAAATAGATTCAGAGGATAATGGTCACGAGGATGGACATCAAAATTGTGACGTGAAAATGGAAGATGGAATAAACATCAAACAGGAAACAGATTATAATGGTATTCAGGGACACGAAACTTCTGGTAATTTGAATATAAAAAAGGAGACAGATTCAGATGCAGATGCATCGTCGTCAACAGAATCAACCGGAAAATCCGGCGATGAATATCCCTTTCGTTTATTTTGTGGAAAAGTAGAATCCATCGTCAAATGCTCCAACTGCGACGCTAGCAGTTCCACAATCGACCCCATCGAAGACATTGGACTCGAAGTTAATCCATCCACCAACTCACTCTATCACAGTGGAAACCACAGCAGGAGTACATCCCCCCTTAACCCATCTACAGCATCACTCACAGACCTCGCAACCTCTCTGAAAAAATTCATCACCACTGAACACCTGGATAACGGCTACAAATGCGAATCATGCGGAAAAGTCGGCCGGGCGACGAAAGAATCTAAATTGGCGTCCGTACCCCCCATCCTCACGCTACATCTAAAAAGGTTTCGGTATGGAAATGAAAAAAACGGTCTACTGCAGGGTCCTGCGCCCTCCCGTCGTCGTGGGCCTTTGGCAGGTTTGGGTGGGGGGGATATTGGATCTTCCGGTTCGGCCAAGATCGAGGGACATGTAAAATTCAATCAGATCTTGGATCTGAATCCATATTTGACGGATGAACAGCGTCAACAAAAGAAACGTATGCTATGCCGTTTGTTTGCTGTCATTGTTCATACAGGGAAGAATAGTCATTCAGGGCATTACATCTGCTATGTGCGGAATATTCAAAAAAATGATTGGTGGAAAATGGATGATGCGAGAGTTTCCATGGTTTCCACAGAGGAGGTTTTTGCTGCGGAAGCTTATATGCTATTTTATAGAGTTGTCGATCACCCAGTCAGCATAGAGTTGAAGCATAAAGAAAAGGTTTTCAAAGAAGAGGAAGCTGCGAGGGTGTTGAAATTGGAAGCTGAGAAGAAATTGAGATTGAAAAAGGAACATGAAGAAGAAAAGGTGGCAATTCAAAATGGAGAGAAAAATGAAGAAGAGTCAATATTGTCCAACAAGGCAAACGCAAACGCTAGCAGCGTAGGTGGTGCGACTATCGGGCTGAAACGAAAGAGAGAGACACCCGAACTCAAATCAGGAGAAGAATGGGCAAGAAAGTTGACAAGAAAACCAAAAGCGATCCTACAAACTATACGAGCTATACAGGAATACTTCAGTGAACGAGTCGTATTCAAACCGGAATACGATCAATGCATGGAGGACGAAGTTGAGAACCAGTACGGTAAAACGGGTAATGGATCGGGCGCTGGTGGTGGACTATCCCTGGGTGTATCTATCAACAATGATATTCAAAATATCGAAGATTTGAACGGTTTCCGGCATGCTATTTGGGAACTTTTCAAAACAGTTCTACCCATGGAACCATCTGAGTTGGAAGCCTTTCTCCAGCCAAAGGAACACAAGAAATTAGGCGTTGGTGGTGGTGGTGGTGGATCAGGATCTAGTTTTGGGAATGGAAATGGCGATTCAAATGTGCCCAAATCTACTAGCAAAGGGAGAACTGAAGATTCATCCGTCAAGTCGGCATCGAACCTGATTATTCCTGTATTGGATCAAAATGATTCTTTGATTTAATTAGCTACACGCATAGGTCTATGATGAGTAGGGGGTGGAATTAAAGATTCATCAACAATTGACAGTAAATAATTTTACTCAAACATAAATCTTTCAACTGCAGTATTCAAATCGGATAAGAAGGCCAAGGAAGGGCGAAGAAGTCCAAAAGTCCTTTTTGTATCCGTGTATGTTTGGTGGTTATCTGAGAAAATGGCATCACGGATCGGATCACGGCATCACGCATCACGCATCACCCACCCACCCTGCCTGCGCTGCTATGTACTACGTACCCCGGTACAGTGTACCCCAGTGCCGTTCTGTATTGTGTTGCATCAAGATAAAACCTCCTTCCTTTCAAGCATTAAAAATCAACAACGTTCAGTGATACAAATCTATCTATTTCATCAATATGTTTTCGAGATTAACGGATCGTCTGGAAGTGGATATGGACTCCCTCCTCCCAAACCGACAAGAAGAATCCTCTGAAGAAAACGAACTATTCGACTTTTTCCCGTCCCTCACTTGGCAAGAAAGACTCGGAGGATGCCTAGCTTGCATGCTGCTAGGATATATGCTTTCCCTCGGATCTTTCTTCCGATTCCGAGATTTATTGGATGGCAATCCGACATCCTTTGTGCTGTATACCACCGTTGGGAATATCATCTCATTATCCGGGAGCTTCTTTCTTGCAGGTCCCAAGACTCAAGTTGCGAAAATGCTTCATCCTTCTCGGAAGATTGCCACCTTGCTTTATATTGGTAGTTTGGTATCTACCCTTGTTGTTGCTCTTGCATTTGACGAATTCAAGGGACAGGGATTCATTTTATTACTTTTAGTCGGTTCTCAGTATGTTTCGGTGGCATGGTATTGCTTATCCTACATCCCTTTTGCTAGACAGATCGCCACCAGGTTGTTTGGGAGATGTGTGTCTTTGTATGATGAGTTGGATTGAGGTTTTAATAAGAGAGTTTTCGAAGATCGGATACAATTTATGTTTTGTGCATAGATTTGTTATTTTTGAGGAGATCGTCACCTGACTGGGGGATGGGGGAGCCTTCCTTCCGGATTTGTATTTTAGTTTAGATGTTCCGATAGTACGCAGCCTTTGGATTTTTTTAGCAGCTTTGGACTCAAATGAACGAGCGAACGACAGCATAGCCATGAGCCAACAGAGGGGAATTTGAGGTGCGATATTAGTAATCTTTGTGTATTTTATTATTATTATTAGATGACACCACAAAGTTAGCACTGTTTCAACGAATGCCACTCTGTACAATAATCATACCACCATGATACACAGGAATCTCAAATGTCAGTTTCAAGTCGACAGCTTCAAGCTGCTTATATTTTCAAATGTGTATAGTAGACAGTACAGTGTAGGTCGTTGTTTCATAGATCAAAATGTTGGTGATTGAATCAGCACGATAGGGTGATCACCGCTACTAATCGGTATTCCGCTATTGACGACATGGACTAAAGGCATACATAAAATCATGGATTTTTTTTGACAACGGGGAAACCCTCGGTATCTTCACGGTATCATACTAAAGCTGTACTGTACCGTATGTACCCCGGTATGTACAGTACGCACGAAGGTACGTAAGTTTCTCACCTACGTACTACCAGCAGCTACTACTACGTACTACAGTACCTCAACAAAAACACGCCCGATGATTGATTCATTCTTGGCACGTCTGCTGGCACAGATTTTCGCATTTTCGCCGTGAAGGGTGTGTGTGTTTTTTCTAAAAAAGCCCAAATTGAAAATTTCAAATTGAAAAAAGACGTTTTCAAAATTGAAAAAAGCCAGTCTGGCGTGACGGGAGTCGTGACGGGGCTCGACACGAACAAAAAGGTAGCTCCATTTTATTAATAAACCTCAACTTATTTTCCTATTAGAACACTAGAACCCTTTTTTGAGCTGAGCACCACACCACGGGGAGAAGGGGAGGGAGAAGCAACTACCGGTACATACGCCTACGTACAGTATCTTCTTCTTGAACATCGCAAAAGGATTTTAATATCTGTTTAACTGAATCAAGAAGACTAATCATCCTCCAGTCCTTCATCACCGATACTGTGATGGATTGTAGGATGGATATGCTATTGACGCCGCCGCGAACCCAAATTGAAAGAGATACTATCGCTTCGGACAAAGGATCTTATTACGTCTGCCAGCAGCAGCAGCAGGCAACGACGAACCCTACAAATTTCATGTCACCACAAATGAAGCTACAGATTCTGCCGGATAACTTGCCATTTTACCTGACCCCTATAGGAACTGAAAGCAAATGCAGCCCAGATCGATTCAAGCCCACACCTGCACTTACAACTCTTAGCAGGTCGACTTCCCTAATGTTTTCAGAATCCTTAACGGAAGAAGTACAAATGACCTTTGAATCATTGTCCCAGAGCATTGACCATCACCACCGTACCCACCATATCAATATTTATCCCGACGACAGTGGAAATTCTATGCAAACCGATAATGATTTGTTCCTTTGTGCGGGAGAAAGTTACACTTTTGCTGCACGTTCACGCCCACCAGCAATCAATCGCAAGCGAAAAAGAGTGAACGAAGCTAGTAATGCAGGTGCAGGTCAAAAATGTGGCATGAATGATATGCACCTGAACGCAAGATGAATCTACGCAAATGATTGAAAAAGAATAGTTCTTTTTGGAAAGAGTTATACCCGTTTGTAGGAATAAAGGGACTTTATCATTTTGAATATGTTGACAACATCTTTTCAGCAGTACGTGTAGGCTAGACGTACACGTGCACGTAGTGATAATATTAAATATTGTTTAAAAGTAGGCGAATGAATATTTCTAGTAGTGGAGTTTGAGAATGATTCTTCAATTTCATTCTGCTGCATCCTCAGTACCATACCTGTTTTTATCTAAAAAACAGTAACTAAAATGAATTCCGTCATTAAAAATGCACGAAGGCCCAACTCAAATTGCCGAAACAATCTTCTCTTTTACTATGTGGTCGGACCAGAATAATAGGAGGAGTGAAGAGAAAGGGGGGTAGTCTTCTCTGAAAATAATTCAATGGTTCTGACATGCTTTTCCATCCAACAAAAGCATTGATTACCCCCTTTGCAAATAATGCAAATGTAAATCCTTTTCTCGTGAGACATACCACGGTAAAGTTGAAAGGGCGAGAAATTCAAAACGCAAGGGCAAAAATCATAAAGTTACAGATTGAGATGAAGAAAAATTCAGTGATACAGTATGTCTTTTGATTAGTGGGCAAGGTATTGTTTTACAAATATTTTAAATTCGTTCAATCAAACTTGCAGCTATTAACAATCCAACAAACCTCTGGCATCGTCTCCCCAAACGGCGCAAGCATTCTTTGGTTCCAAATGGATGAAGTTCACATTCAGTATTGGGTATCATTGAAATTGGTGGCAAGAGGACTATAATTTTTGATCTCAGGTTTTCAAACCTCGTGAGTTAAAAAAAAAAAAGCACTACACCACGTACGTGTAGACTATTAATGTATTCACTCCTTGGAGCGAAAACAAAAAGAGGATGATTCGATGCATGTTTGATTACTACTACACGTACGTACGTGTATTTGGTTAGCATTATTTACGACAAGAACTCGGTACTCGCTGCCCATGAAACATGGCCTGAGTTGGCGTTGTTGGCGTTCACTATGTACTTACTGTACAGATATGTATCGATCGTCATAATGAATGAGGTGGGCCATCGGAAGAATTATAGCCTCAAGGCTATTAAAAAAATAAATCGACTGTTGACGCAGGTTGACGTCATTAGAAAAATAGTTTTTGAAACATCGCGTAGTGAAAGCGTCGATTGCTTGAATCAAGGGATATTCAATATCTTGAATCTTGCTTCTTGCTTGAATTAAAGAACATATCAAAAGTCAAAAATGCATCCGACTTCATTTGTTCTATTCGTGTGCTGATTCTCAGACAGCACATGCTCAAAAGATTGATTTAGTGACTGCACTGAATACCATACAATTATCTAAGCAAGCATGGACCCACTTGGCACACCGACTGACGGTATCGCCGATAGTGGCCCCTCATCTTTCCAACAGACGAACCAACAGAAGTTTCTTGATGCGCAGTGCCATCCCTCGTCCTCATCCAGCATTCCTTTTGAAGCCTCCAATCATTGCTACCCCCGGCACCAGCAAAAAAGTCAATCGTATTCTATGAGTTCTCAATTTCCAACGAGTTTTCCATTCTTCTCGATCCAGCCTCATCAATCGCCACCAGCAATTGCCAGCAAACGAAAACCTGCCCCCCCTGCAAGCATGCCCTTGTACCAAACTCCAGACGCTTATAAATCAAATGGGAACGCTTCTCATGGCATGTATTGTAGTTTGAAGGACTTCAAGGTCGCCCCCGTAGCTATGCTCAGCAAAACGACTTCCCTCATGTATACTGGTAGGTTAGTCGAAGAAGAGCGATTTGCCGTTCAACTATGCCAGAGCATTGATCATAAAGCTCGGACTCAGAAGTTCGAAGGTGACAGCGATTCCATGCACGAGGATGGCGGGTTCTTCCTTGCTTTTCCGAATTCAGAACCTGGATCTCGTGCAGGATCTGGATTTGAACCATCTCGAGTTTCTTCAGCCGCTAGTAATGCTACGACTGATGATGCAATACATACGTGTAGTGTGGATCCAATCGTTCCTAGTATTGTTAAGAACCACCTCCTGCTTCCAAGCAGGGCAACCTCTGGTAGATCTTCTAGCCCCTCATCGAGTTCTAGAGATAACGACGAATACTTTCAGAACTTTAATAATATTCCAAAGTTTGACATGCCTGGCCCCCCTAATAGACCAACCTCGAGACAGCACTTCCTCCCAATCCCAATTCGCCCCCGAACTACACCATTTAGTGAACCAAATCCCAAGGGAAATGACGATGCATTCACTGGATTGGCTATAATGAGCACAAAAGCCCTTGACTCTACTAGTGAAGAGAAGATTAACGAGAATACTTCTGGCAGAAAAGTCAGTGCCGGCATTCAACTGCCGATAAATGTAACAGAGCCACAATTAGACAACTGCGACAATCATATGCCAATGACAAAAGATCCGTCGTCGACCCTCCTGTCACCATCTGCCCAGCCATCATGTGAACGTCGCGCAGTATCCATCAATCCCTCCGATCCTCATGGTCGACCTAGAGAGGAACAGCTCTCTCTGTTCACATCAACGTTCGCTACCAAGAGGCGCAAGACAAGTTTTAGTGCCATTACGACAAAGTTTCACACTCCAACTCCCGTGCGGGTTCAAGGTTATCACCGCTATGATCATGAACGGAATGCAACTTCTGGACCTGAGAGAACACCACACCACGCTCGCAGCCTGGGGTATAATCACTTTGTCCCCAATCGCGCATTAACCTCTGAACCTGTGAGAACTCCACGTGCTATCATTGAGACTGGAATCGATATCACCTCTTTTGATGACGAACACGAGACGCGAGATGAGAGTCCTGCCCTGTTTCTATTTCCTAAATTCATCGCTGGCATTGTCAATGAAAAGGAAGCACCTTCCAAGAGCTCCGGAACAAATATCAGCTCTGCTACAAACGATGGGGTTCAGGTTCAGGAGAATACCGGACATTCTCGCTATCATAGCATGCTCGATTCCATCCATTGCTTCTATCCGCATCCGAAACAGGAACATGATTAAAAAAGTTCTTTGGGAAAAAGTAAGCAAGATTTGGGCATATACTGTATAAAAGTGTGCGAGTTACACGTGATTGATTGTTTTTATTGAGGTGTATTTTTATAAATTCATCAGGAACAAACCTCCTATGTCGTGTAGCTATAAGCTATAAATAGGAAACGTGCACTACTGTACCAGTTTTAGAAGTAACAATACTTCTCAAATGCAAGTGAGTTATAGGCACTACTACATGTACACCTTTTGCCCTGCACCTACAGTACACGTACAGTCATTATCACATTCCTAAAGCTCTGTACAAATTCATGTTCGAGAATTAATCCTGCTTCTTGATGATAGATTGAGCAGAATTAACAACCGCTCCACTCACAAGACCAACCGTAACGAAAACACCCCCAACAATCCCAACCAATGAACTCAAGAAGACAAAAAAGTTCTCCCTCGATTCCACGTGATGCACAGCAACAGGGTTAAAATCATAATGTATATTCAATCCCGGCAATCTCATAGGATTTCCCATGAGCCTCTCCGGTTTCAAAACGTAGGCGCTGGCAGATATTTGATAATGATCGACGGCTTTCCTCATGATTTGTTTATACTTTGTGGGAACCAGTCGGACGGTCATTTGATGCAGCCCGATGCCGGTTGCATCCTCCATTTTGACCAATTTATCCTTGAGAGGGTTGGTGGATAATGGGAAATGCTCTCCGAATGTGATTTCGTGAATGTAGTGGGATACATCGTGTCCACCAGTGTGTTCGTCGGCTTCTGATAGGCTGAGGCCCTGCTGGAGCATTTGTCCAGTTTTTCGAAAGGCTTCTTCGCTCATGAAGAAGGATAGATCTCCTCCCAAACGCGGAATAGTAATTTTACCTCGAACAGTACAACTACTCTCCGACCCGGAAGGTTTCTTTTTGGATTTGCCCTCGGTAGATTGCCCCATAGCCGTTGCCATATCAAATTCGGACGCTTGACGTTTGGTAAAAACAGTGATACTTTGTTTGGCAAAGTCTCCATTTGAGTACTTGGCGCCATTATGTCCATAGTCAAGAACTTTGCAGTTCAAATGTGGAAACGTGATGTGAACAGTAAGATCAAGTCTATTGGCGGCAATGGACGCAATGGATTCTTGCATGATTTGATGCGCCTTCTTCTTTTTCTTGCCGGGGTGGCTCCTACCTGCATTGAGTAACTCTCTTGTAAATCCAATCGAGGAGGAAATGACAGAATTTAAAGGGTAGGACGGTGCTAGATCGAGTGAATGAGTGACATCCACTTGATAGTATAAAAATAATTGCGATAGCAAAAGTAGAGAGGCAGTGGCTGTTGCTAAAAGAGTAATGATGCCTCCAGCAGAAGTGCGAGTTCTTATCCCGTCCATTGGCTTTGCAAATGCATCGTAGGATCGATAACCTGATGAAGACATTATGCTTATTTAATGCGTCGTTGCGTAAGTAGTGAGAAGTGCGAGTAGTTGCGTGATTGATAACTTGTATTTGAATGGTATCATTGGCTAGATTGAAGATTGAAGATTTGACTAGCAGCTTGCTTGGCTTTCAGTTTGGGCTTTTGGGGTTTTGGATTATTGTGTCTGTCTGTGACTGTGTGAGAGGAGGCAACCTTTACTCAGATTAATAATTATAGTAGAGCACACAATCGCAGGAACGACCATACAATCATGACAGCACCGCTTCCCGTCTGCTCAGCGAAGTTAAGCATGATCTGGCCAGGTTAGTACTACGGTGGGGGACCACGTTGGAATCCCTGGTGTTGTTCTTTT